>Ga0315280_10008423_pt1 | contig 13497 bp, 14 predicted proteins | sample YL17G06_40_MG_FD_203697 | JGI IMG/M metagenome (GOLD analysis project Ga0315280, IMG submission 203697) | Sediment microbial communities from Yellowstone Lake, YNP, Wyoming, USA - YL17G06_40 | ecosystem: Environmental > Aquatic > Freshwater > Lake > Sediment | place: USA: Wyoming | collected...
AGCCCTCCTCCTTTGTAAAATAGGTTAAATTACAGTAGATTACACACCCTATTTTACGGAGGGCTTCCTTAAACTTCAACTAATTTTAGCATAGCTTCATTTTCTGGATAATGGAGTGCAAAATCTTAAACCTATGACTTTATCGCGAATTGCTCATTTGGTAGATAAACATAAATCCACGGTAAGTAGGACTATCAATAATAAATACCTGCAAACTCCCGATGGCATCTTTGAATTGCGGCACTTTTTAAATTCCGGGGTGAAACAAGAAAATGGAGAGTTTTATTCGTCCAAGGCAATCAAATCAAAAATAAAAGAACTCATAAAAACCGAAGATAAAGAAGATCCCTTGACCGACCAAGAAATTGCCCATCTTCTAAAACAAGAAAAAATCTCAATTTCCCGCAGGACTATAGCTAAATATCGCCATCAACTCAAAGTTTTATCTTCACAATCAAGGAAACAATAAAAAATATTTACATTTTTACGAATTGTATTTTACGGAGAGGAAAGTAGAAAGGATGCTTGGAAAATAACTTAAACAATTATTTCTAACCAGCACGATCTAATTATTTTAAAAACCTTACCACATCTTTTGCATTTATAATCGGGCATAGAAAAAACTGGTTTCATTAACTTCAGTCTTGTGGAGTCACATCTTGGACATCTAATAATCTCATTTTCCTTGTTATCGTTTTTTCTTTTCATTTCTCCTCCGGGTTAAAGTTATTTTTATAAGATTACCTGTAGCCCTTCAGCCAATTCGACCGCCTGGGAATCCAAGCACCACTTCTGTCAGATCTTAATTGTTCTTCTGTCTGCGGATTATAAACCCTCTGCCCCTGCTCTTCTGTAATAGCAAATACCCTGATCATTTCCGCTGCTGCCACAGAGTAACATTCGGTATCAAAGAAATGGCTCTTAACATGATTTGAAACCAACCGCCATTCCTCCCGAGACCTTCCTGTCTTTTTATCCCTTAAGATTACCTTATGCTCAGCGCAGAATTGTTTAAGATATTCCTCCGGCGGATCCTTATGCAGATGCCAGCCTCCTAGAGTATCAAGCTTAGTATTTTTGACTAAACGGTTAATTTTGTCTTTAAAATAGCTAGTATCGATGTGCCATAGAGACAGGCCTCCGGGAATCATATGTCCGGTTGAAGGAAATTTATCTATATGCGTAACCCGAAAAGTCGCTCCGCTTAAATAAGCCTGCCCTTTAACCGGCCGGGCAATATCCCGCCAGGCGCGGCATACCTCATAGACCTCATCAGTCCTGTAGCCGGTATCAATGCAGGTTAACCTCACCGGAAACGGCTCTACACCTGCCTGCTCTGAAGGATAGCGAGTCTTAAAGAGTAGATCAATAACATCATCCCAATCCTCAACTCTTGTGGCAAGGATGAGCCAGGACTCCTGACGCACTCCCCAGCCGCGGATAGTTAAGTAAAAATGCCCTTTCTGGACATCTACTCCAGCAGTCAAAACCCTCACTCCAACCGACACAATTCCTTTTGGATAAGGAAGCGCTAAAGCAGACACCTCTTCGGGCTTGGTTTTGCCGAGGTTCTCCTCCCAGATATCCGCCAGCCAGGAATTAACGAAATTCATCAAAAGCTCAACATAATCCTTCGACTTTAAGAACTCGCTAGCAATATCGCTCCAGGTAAGCCAGGGAGAATATAAAGAGCTTATCCAGAAACCCCTATGCTTACTTCTAATAATGTTTCCTTTCACAACTCCCTGTTCATCAATCTCAGCGCCTTCAGGAACCCACTGGCCGCCAAGCATCATCTTATTTTTATGGTAATCAGCAATATGCTTTGCGCAGTGGATACATTCATACCAAGCAAGCCGCTCATTTTTAATCTTTTCTGCGGATGTTTCCTCTTGAGGCCATTTGACCTGACTAAAGACTAACACTTGAAATCGTCCGCAATATGGACATGGCACATAAAACCGGCTTTTGTCTGACCTCTCGTATTCCCGAAAAATATAGCCTTCCCTGGTTGTAGGCGTTGAAACCTTAATTGTCTTTCTATTCCAAAAGGTCTTCTGCCTTTCCTGCGCCAGCTTTATAGGATCTGCTTCTCTGCCGGAAAACCTTGGGTATTTATCTACCTCATCTAAAAATAAATAGCGGATTGGCCTTGAAGCAAGATCTGCCGGTGAGTTTGAACCGGAAAAATAAAGAATCATCCTGTCTAAATAATACTCAAGCTTAGTGATATCATCCATTACTTTGGGTAGGTGATTCCTTAAGACAGAAGAGTCCTCTATCATCGGTAGCACGCGCTTATAAGAAATACTTTTTGCGTCGCTTTCTCTGGGTAAGACGATTAAGGTAGGCCCGGGGTCTTGGTCAATAATGTAGCCGAGCATATTATACATTGCTTCGGTCTTGCCTACTTGCGAAGCTGCCATAACTGTAATCTCTTCAACAAAAGGGTCAGTGAAAGCATCCATCACCCCTTTTAGATAAGGCGCTCTGCTTGTTTTCCACCTCCCCGGTTCAGCTGAGGTAATTGGATTAAGAATTCGGTTGCGGTCTGCCCAAAGGCTGACGCTTATCTTCTCCGGCCGCTTCCACGCCAGCTTCTCTTCCTGGGTCCAGACCAGCCGGTCTTGTTTCCTTGTCCAAAATTTTGTTCTACTCATCTGTCTTTGCTCCTGCAAACTCGTCAATAATTTCTCCGAGCGCCTCATAAAGCAGAGCCTCTATCTCTCTTGGCTCCTTCATTGCCAAAATTGGAGCCATTCTTGTAGGCAGGGCTAAAAAAGTTCTTTTGACTGCCATAATGCGGTTGATCCTCTCCCGCTCAACCTCTTCTTTAGGTAAAAGCATACCTGTTGTTTGCAAAAGCTCTAATTCAAGCAGGCCTGCCTTAAATTTGCTAATCTTCTCATCCCAAAAATCCTTGCCCTTGGCTCGCTTGCCTTTCTCAGTCCTGCTTAAGTGCCATGCCTTTATCTCCTCCAAATCATAAAAACCTTCTCTGGTAACCGGCATACCTTCCCGTTTCCATCTTTGCACAGTGCGGTAGGTAACCTCCATTATTTTGGCTACTTCCTCAGCAGTCTTAACAATTGTGGAAGGCAAAGGTCCTATTTCAAACTGGCGCAGCTCGGCAATTTCCGAGCGGGTAAGTGTCCCCCGCTGCATCTTTTCGACCAAATAAATATAGCGTCTTTTACTGGCTAACTCAGCAATGCTTTGGTTTTGAAATGGTAGTTTTTGCGTATTTTCATTTTCTGATAAAGCCATCTTGAACTCCGATTTACTATGACATCAGCCAATAGATGCTTGTCGCAAATGTCCTATTTTTTATACATTTTTGATACTGCCCTGGAAAAATCTAATTTGCCCAACTAATAAGCATATCAGTGAGTTACGAATACAGAGAAAACCTTGATAATCTTAGCTGACAATATAAAAATGACCACGACATCGCTTTTTCAAAATTAGTATCACTCACTCAGTGCGCTCGCCCGACCCGCGCTGCACACCCCCCCCTTGGAAGGACCCCCTCATCAATCATAAACATCAAACCAAGCTAACCACCTTAGCGTCAAAGATGCGTAAAGCAACAGCAACCTCCTCCGGAAGCATCTTCTTAATCAAGAGCATATCAACCAGCTTCTTCCTTGCTTCCTCCGAAAGCTTCAGCCAAGCCGAATCCACCTGTTCCTCAAGCCTGCGGATACCGGCTCTATCTTCCTGCGTAACCGCGCCCTCATTGATCAGAGTGCTAACCCTAGCAGCGTCCTTAGTAAGCCTGCTATAAAGCTTCAAGACTTCCTCTATAGCCTTGGTTTCTCCAGGGTCTAAACAAGACTCGGTTAATACCGAAGCTATCTCATTTTTTACACGCCTAAGCCTCTCTAATAGACTCTCCACTTTTTCTCCCTCCTGTCTACTGCCAAATAAAACCCAGCAACTTAGACAAACTTATCCAACCCATTGATAAATAAATAGTTATGGCGTCTTAATTCTGTCTTAGTTTTGTCTTAAATCTATCTTGAGAATCTAAGTCACTGTAACTCATTGATGTATAATAAGATAATTCCCGCTGGCTTAATGACTTAATAAAATGCCATCCTAGGGCAAATAGAGAAAAACGGGAAATGCTGTTTCTTAAACGCCGTAGCGTTCGCATAGATCCTCAAACTCCGCCTTATTAATCAAGTAAACCCTCTTGCGTTCCCCTTCCAAACGCCTCTGCTCAGCGCGTATTTTAATCCGTGTTAATTGTCGGGTTAAAGACGTGGCCTTCTCTATCCATTCAAATTCCTCGGTCTTCTTGAAATAATCCAGCGTCCTGGCAGCATCAAAGACATAAACTCCGTTTTCTATACTTAAAGGGATGAGTTCTCCGAGCATAATTTTAATAACTGACAGGGCTCTGCAGGTATTGTTCTGAGAGGCATTATCTGACTGCCTGTCTTTCATGGAAATCTTGCTTAAGTGCGTCATCTGGCTGATTAAATCTTCGCTTTTATCTAATGAGTCAATTGCATTGGCAAGCAGAAATATCGGCTCCCAGATATCCAGCTCCCGGTTATTCAAATGCTCAAGACCTCGGATAATTCCCTCATCTGCTTTTTGATAGACTTCGGCTATATCTTTAGCGTTATTCAAAGCAAAGATATACAAGCTGTCTCTTATATCCTGCTGCAGGTCCTGGATCTCCGGCGTCTCCTTATACCGCTCCACAATTTCAGTTTCTTTCTTCCTCCACAACTCAATACGCACTGTCCTGTCCTGCAGCACGTTATCAATCTCATTTATTCCGGCGATAATCTTTGGAGAATAAGCACTGTAAGCCTTCACTGCAAAGGAGCCTTGGGCGGTCGGCTCTGAACGCTTGACTACGCCTGACTTGCTAAAACCCATATTAAGCAATCTAATTAAAGAGCCGTAAACATCCTTATCGTGCTTGCGCATCTGTTCTACCTCATCAATAAACATAGTAATAAGATTGTTGGAAACATCCCGGAAAATTACTGACTCAGTTGGATTGACAATAAGCTCTCCGTTAAAGGAAATGGGAGCTAAGACTTCCATAAGCCGGGTTTTGCCGCTTCCTTTCTCGGCATTAAGCCAGATATATGGATAATGGCGGAAAACCATAAAAAGATATGTCCCCATAGCCCACAAGGAAACAAAGCTCTGATGCGCCTTTTCTGGAAATATAACAAAACGGCCTACATAAGCGGATATCTTCTTAAAAAGGCCTGCTATATCAGTCTGAGCGTTGTGCTCTAAGAATGCCTCTATGCCTCTTGGAGAAAAACGGGCAGTATCCACATTTTTGTGCTTTAAAGACACTCCGTTCTCTAATTCTGCGTTAAAAGAAAAGAGCCGTTTATCAGAGGTAATGATATACGGCTCACCTCTAATCTTGACTGTAAAATACATCTGGCTATCCAAATAATCCTGTGCCGGGTGAATGACTTTAGTTGCTTCCTCGCCATGCAGCATTTCAATAAGCTCGGACTTACCTAAGATAATTGGAGTAGTGGGTTTCTTAAGCTCCTTGCGAAAGCTACTCAGGGTTTTTTCGTAGCTTTCAACATCCTTGTAAGAAAAACCAAAATGCTCTTTAATGAAATGGTGCAGAATGGCATTGCCTTTGGCAACATCGAGGCTGGCAATTTCCTTTAGGATGGGATTTAAAATATCCGGCAATCTGTGGCGCGGTGCTTGGGCTGAGATCGCTTTAATTTTATACTCGATTAAACTTAAAGAACCATCCAAAAGCTTCTGGTAGTTATCTTTTGTGCCATGCTTCAAGAAGTCATTTACATCCTCGCCCTCCGGAAGAGAAACTAATCTTGCTTTAGGCCCGAGAAACTCGGCTATCTTTAAATTACCTTTTTCTCCGGCCTCATCGGCATCAAAGGAAAGATATACAGTTTCGCAATTTTTGAATTTATCAACCCACTCTTTCTTAAAACTCCCTGCTCCCAGTACTCCGCAGGCGTTGAAACTATGCTGGAGAAGCGTTAAGGTGTCGATTTCGCCTTCTGCCAAGATAACTTCTTTTTGGCTTAAAGCCTGTTCATTATAAAGATGCGTTAAGGGAACTTTCACCGTCTCAAGTTTCTTGTGCTTTTTCTCCGGATAACCTCTACCGCTCATATAGATTACTCTTCCGTAAAGCATGTGCGGGAATGTTATATAGCCTTCAAAATAATTCCTACCTCCCTCATAAATGAGACCTGCGTTAAGAAGTGTTCCCTGCGATGAATTATATTTAGCCTGGCCGTTACAGAAACCAATTCTGTAGGCATTAATTGTCTCTTCTGTTAAACCCCGGCCTTTTAAGTAATCAATAACCTCGGCGGATAAACTCTCATGATAAATCTTGGCTGCCTCTGCTAAGGCTGAATTTATGTTACGCCACTTCTGTTCCTCTTGAAAATCAATATTGCCTAATGACACCTGAATCCCTTTTCTTTCTGCCAGATACTTTAAGGCCTCCGGGAAACTCATTCCTTTCTGACGCATCACAAAATTAAATACATCCCCTCCGGCTCCGCAGCCAAAACAATGAAAGTACTGTTCCTTAATATTCACGAAAAAACTCGGCGTGTCTTCCTTATGGAATGGACATAATGCCTTGTTCTGCGGGCCAAGGGGGACGGTTTCCCGGATAATCTCCTCGATGGGATTACTCAACTTAATGCGTTCTTTTAATTCATTTAAATCTGTCATGTGCTCTGCAACGGCTGCTTGACTAGCTCTGTTGCTCATCTTTCTCACCCCCCTCCCCTGGCTGTTTTTTTATAACATCGGTAGGACAATCCGGAAACCTGCCCGCAAGAATCTCCCGGGCAATTATCTTGGCCAAGATACGCAGTCCTCGCTGTAGATTCTGATTCGCCTCAAGAGTCTGATTGTCCTGCTTGTCTTCGTTCATGCTTAATCTTTATCTATATCGCTGATTATAAAAAGATGGTCAAAATCACATTCCGGAAGTGCATCCATTAAGCGCCTTCTTAATTTAGGAGAAGGGCTACGCGCTCCCTCCATAAGCTGCGATAAATATCCGCTGCTTACCTTCAATTGATCAGCAAGCCAGTTCTGCGACCTGTTCTTACGAATCAACCTCAATCTTATATTCCTTGTCTTTAAAAATACCTTCATTCCCCGCCTCCTCTCCTCTTACTATTCTGTTAGTGTTTAATACTTACAAATCTTGTATAGCACATCTGCTAATTCCTGTCAATCATTTTTTGTCAATTTTGGCAACAAATTTTACTTGCATTTTATGTCTTTATATGATATGGTTGTCCTTGAAAGGAGGCCAGCAACCTATGATTAAAAAACAAAGCCCAGTTTATCGGTTAGGCGAATTTTTAAGGGAACTGCGCACAAGAAAAGGTGTAAGCCTGATGGAGGTAGAAAAAGACACCGGAATTTCTAACGCATATCTGTCTCAGCTTGAAACCGGCACAAGGAAAAAACTCCCCTCTCCTGAAAGGCTACGCATACTGTCTGATTATTACAATGTCTCTGTAGAGCAGTTTCTTGAAAAAGCTGGATACTTTAAGCCAGGAGAAATTAAAGAAACCTACGAAAGCAAGGTCGAAAAAGCTTTCCAGCATGCAATAAATGATCCGGCCTTTAAGTATGGAGCCCGTCTTAAAGGCAAATATGACCTTGACGCCAAAAGGTTTATCATTGAGATGTATGAAAAAACGACCAAAAAGAAAATACTCAATTAACCGGCTGATGGATATATCCAGAATTCCGCGGACAATTAATTGCTTCTGCCTCGCAGTTACCCAGCAGCATGAACTCTTCTTCTATAAATGCCTTGATTTCTATTCAAACATAGGCCCCCAAGACTTGGCGGATGAGTTTGTAAATTTCTTTGAGCTGAAATACCCCTTAACTTTTAAACAGCTCTTCGATATCTGCAGAAGGTCAAATATCTATGTCAATTTTATCCCGGGAAAACATAAGGCCAGAGGTTACAACTTTAGTTACGGCAGGACAACCAGCATTCACATAAGAAACAGCGATTCTCCAAGCGGGAAAATATACACCCTTCTGCATGAGTTATACGAAATTATCGATGAACGCCTATTTGTCATCGGCTCTACATACGGAAGGAAATTTGACAAAAATATACTAGAACAAAGGGCTAACCGATTCGCTGCCTGCGTGCATGTCCCCGGCAGGGAAATCCGCAGGTGGATACACGAAAAAGGGCTGGATATTTTTGGCTTAGAAAAATACTGCAACTCTTCTTATGCTACTGCCTTAGTCCGATTAAATGAAGAGCTGCAAAGATTCGCGATTCTTAATAATAGGGTTGAACCGCTGCCTATGATTGGCATCTTATATGAAAGACCGTACTGGAAGAAAACGCCAAGCGGAAGGCTCCCTAAAATGAGGCTGACATGTTTCACTAATAGTGATAAGGATGTCTTTGATCTTGGAAAAGATGATATCGGGAAAATCAGCTTTTATGAGAAAAGAACTAAAACCGGAGTCGAGCTGCCTTATATGGTTAGGCTCTTTTCTCAAAAAGGTATTGATACGTTCTTTCATGATAAAGTAATGTTTATGAGGCAGCCGCAAGATAAGAAGCTTAAGATCATCGGCCGCATGGATATGCTCGTAAGAGTAGTTGAGTGGAACAAATACCATTATCCTATGAAAGTGCTAGTTCAGATAATGCCCTCTCATAAGCCTTACCTGGCAAGGGTAGCGGATTCGCTTAAGATTGAATCCTCTGATAAGATCCTGGACGAAAAGGAGAAGATGGATGCGTGTCGCGCTTTACGCAAGAGTATCATCAGAAAAACAGGCTGAAAACGATCTCTCCATAGCCGCGCAGTTAAAAGCCCTGCGCGAGCATGCGCAGAAAAATAGCTGGATCGTATGTAAGGAATTTATTGACGAGGCTGAAAGCGCCCGCACTGCAGATAGGCCTGCTTTTCAGGAAATGATTTCTTACTCCAAGAAAAAAGAAAAGCTTTTTGAGATCATACTCATTTGGAAATTCTCCCGCTTTGCCAGAAACCGCGAAGACGCCATCATCTATAAATCCCTTCTTAGAAAACACGGAGTATCGGTTATTTCAATAAATGAGCAAGTTGATGACACGCCCTCCGGGAAGCTCTTAGAGGGCATTATTGAAGTAATGGATGAGTTTTACTCCTCAAACCTTGCACAGGATACCATCCGCGGGCTTAAGGAGAATGCAAGCAGAGGTTTTCTGAATGGAGGCGCACCCCTAGGCTACAAGATCAAGAAAGTCATGGACGGAAATGTCCAAAGAACTAAGCTTGAGCCGGATGAGAACTTCGCTCCGCTTGTAAAGCGCATATTCCAAATGAGCATGGATAACATAGGCATAAAGGAAATCGCCAAAGCATTTAACAGCGAAGGCCTAAAGACTAACAAAGGTAAGCCATGGGGAACTACAACTATCGCCTATATTCTGAAGAACGAAGTATATACCGGAATCCTGCTCTGGAATAAAATAAGCAAATACAGCAAGAATCGGCCGCATGACATAATTCGAGTAGAAAATAACCATCCTGCCATTATAGACAAGCAGACCTTTCTGGCTGTCCAGAAGCTAATTAACGAAAGAAGCCCGAAGATAATGCATCCAAGACGGGTGGCAAGCGACTATCTCTTAAGCGGACTCATCTACTGCGGTAAATGCGGCCTTAAATTGGTGGGGAGCTCTGCCAAGTCAGGCAAATTCTTTTATTATGCCTGCCAGAATCACATCAAGCGGGGCAAAGACGTTTGCAGGTTAAGACTGATTAATAAAGAAGGCATTGAACGGACGATTATAGATACGCTCAAGAATAATGTGCTCACCGAAGAAAATATTATGGGGCTTATTGACCTTGTCATGGATGAGATGAATCAAAACAGAGAAACTGTTAAGGAAGAGCTCGGAATGCTGGACACCCAGCTGGAAACGCTGCGGGAAAAACTTGGCAGGCTCTATGCTGCCATCGAAACCGGCAAAATTAATATAGGTGACCTTGCGCCGCGCATAAAAGAACTTAAGAACCAAATGGATATCTTAGAAATAAAGAAGCTGGAAGTGCTGGAGAAGGCCAACTCTCCGAAAACCCTGCCTTTTGAGCCTGCTAAGATTAAGTTTTTTGTAGAGGACCTGTGCGCCCTTCTGAGGAAGGGCACATTGGTTGAACGAAAAGGCTTCCTGCGCACCTTTATCAAGCGAATTGAAGTCAGCCCACCTGAAATCGTCATTGAATACGTCCTACCCTTAAAAACAGCCAAAGCAGAACGCCTCATAAGAGAAGTTCTGCCTATGGAACAGTGTGGCTGCCCCCTGTGGATTCGAACCACAATTAACTGGTCCAGAGCCAGTCGTGCTACCATTGCACTAGAGGGCAATTCTTACCATAAATTTTGCTGAAACCAAGTATCGGCTTTCTTAATCTTCTCCCAAACCGTATTTTCCTTATCAATATCTCCGGTAATTCCCCGAACCGTATTTTCCTTATCAATATCTCCGGTAATTCCCAATCCTATCATATAGCCAATATCTCTCATTTTAATATCTCCTGTCCTTATTGCATCAACTGTCTCACAACCAGAAATTAAAGCAAGGATAGCAAATATAGCAAAAAACCATCTCGTTTTTTTTACCATCATTTTACCCATCTTCGTATCCTTTATTTATACTACTCTGCTGAAAAGAAAATAATTACTTTACCAAAGATTCTTTTGCATCCAATCGTCAGCTTCCTGCGTTTCTTGAAAACTTTTCATAAATTTCTGATGCGCTGTTTGTAAATCTTTCTTGGCTCCCTGAATAGCGCCTTTAACAGTCTCACATCCAGCAATTGAAATAGTAAAAACAGCGAGCATAAAAAGTAAAGCAGACTTTTTTATCATGAGCTTCCTCCCCTTTTTACCCATTTCATCAATCTTTCCTTTGTGCGCTCTTTACCCAAATAGTATATAACCTCGAATAACCCCGGTCCTATAGTCTTTCCGGTAAGGGCCACCCTTATGGGATGGATGAGCGCTTTAGCCTGGATGTTAAGCTCGGCTACCAACTCACGGAAACTCGCTTCAATTGCCGCAATATCAAACTTATCTAACTTACCTAATCTGTCTATAAAAAGTTTAAATTCTTTGGATAAATCCTGGGCCAGAAATTTCTGCTCTGCTGCCGGGTCAATGGTAATATTTTTCAGAAAGAAAAAGTCTGCCCAGTCCACAAAATCATTTAAGACCGTAATCCTGGGCTGAAATAATTTTATCAGGGAAAGGATATAGCCTCTATCAAAATTATCTTTATCTATGTATTTCTTCTCAATCAGCATGGGAATTACCGCGTCTGTTAGGCTTTGGGGATCTTCGCTCTTAAGATACTGGTTATTTATCCAGTCAAGTTTATCCATATCCATTACTGCGGCGGTTTTATTAACGGTTTTTATATCAAAAAGCTTTATTGCTTCTTTTATATCTATAATCTCGCGGTTCTCTCCCGGTGACCAGCCTAAAAGCATAAGAAAATTAACCAGGGCTTGCGGTAAATAGCCCATTTGGCGGTATTCGGTTATGGCGGTTGCGCCTTTTCTCTTGGACATCCTGCCTCCCTCTTTTGCCAGTATCAGCGGCAGGTGCGCAAATTCTGGCAGAGGAAAACCTAATGTCTGATATAAAAGAATTTGTTTGGGGGTATTGGAAATATGATCGTCTCCTCTGATAATATGGGTAATCTTCGTCAGGGCATCATCCACTACACAGGCAAAATTGTAGGTGGGAGTTCCGTCAGACTTAATCAAAACCTGATCCTTTATCACCGAGGTATCAAATTCTATTTCCCCATGTATCAAATCAATGATTCTTATCTTTTGCGGTATAACTTTAAAGATTATCGCCTCTTTTCCGGTTTCGGATTTTTCAATATAGGCCTTGCCTTCTTTTAACACTTTTTGCGCGTACTCCTTATATATATCAAACCTCTGGCTCTGATAGTAAATTTCATCCCATTCAAACCCCAACCATTTTAAGCTGTTCAATATTTCGTCGATATACTCATTCTTGGAACGGCTCAAATCTGTATCCTCAATCCTTAAAACAAATTGGCCGTTCTTAGACTGGGCATAAAGCCAGTTAAATAGGGCAGTGCGACCGCCGCCGATATGGAGATTTCCCGTCGGAGAAGGTGCAAAGCGAACTCTAATCATTTTAATTTCATCCCTTCTAATAATGCCTTTTGATTAATCTCGATAAGGCCCCTCTTATCTTCCGGCGCGATCGCCTGAATAACACAAGAGACGCTCTTTGAATCCACAATATTTTTCTTGCTGATAAAAAACCCTAAGGCTATCATATTCGCTACCTTAATATTACCCAACTTTACCGCTAAATCAGTAAAGGGGTGTTTTAGAATATGCATGCTTTTGTCTATATCTTTAATATCGCCGGCCAAAGAACTATTCACAATTAAGAGGCCATTATTTTTAATCCTATTTTTGAACCTCTTTAGCGAAGGCTCGTTCATAATAATTAAAGCATCTGCTTTGTCAATATATGGGGAACCTATTTCTGTATCAGAGATAACGATCAGGCAGTGGGCGGTTCCGCCGCGCACCTCTGCTCCGTATGAAGGTAGCCAGGTTACGTATTTATCTTCTCGCATTGCTGCCTCTGCCAGGACCTTACCCAGAAGCATAATACCCTGGCCGCCGGCACCCGCTATAATAACGCGTTCAATCATACGGTTTTGTTTTATGTTTAATTCTCCCAAGAGGGAACTCCTTTATCATAACCTCCTTTATCCAATCCAGTGCTTTTTTGGGCGGCATATCCCAATAGGTCGGACAAGGAGATAAAATTTCAACTAGCGAGAAACCAATATTATCAATTTGATTTTGAAAGGCGCGCTTTATCGCCTGTTTTGCCTTGATAATCTCTGGGGGTGAATGCAGCGATACCCGTTCAATATATTTTACTGCAGGCAGTAACGCCAGCATCTCTGAAATCTTTAAGGGATATCCGTGAAGTTTAATCTCTCTTCCGAGGGGAGTTGTGGCTGTTTTCTGGCCCAGTAATGTAGTGGGTGCCATCTGTCCGCCGGTCATGCCATAAACTGCATTGTTGATGAATATCACCGTTACATTTTCGCCTCGATTAGCAGCATGTATTGTTTCATTCGTACCGATAGCTGCCAGGTCCCCGTCTCCCTGATAAGTAAATACAATATTCTCGGGCCTTACCCTTTTTATCCCCGTCGCTACTGCCAAAGCCCTGCCATGCGCGCTCTCCGAACAATCAAAATCCCAGTAATCATAGGCAATTACTGCACAACCCACTGGCGCCACGCCGATAATACGCTCTCGAATGCCTAGCTCATCTACTATTTCAGCAATAAGCCTGTGCGCTATTCCATGCCCGCAGCCGGCACAATAATGAGTTGAAATATTACGTAATGATTTTGGGTGCCCGAATATCTTATCCATTTCCAACAAGTCA
>Ga0315280_10008424_pt1 | contig 13496 bp, 12 predicted proteins | sample YL17G06_40_MG_FD_203697 | JGI IMG/M metagenome (GOLD analysis project Ga0315280, IMG submission 203697) | Sediment microbial communities from Yellowstone Lake, YNP, Wyoming, USA - YL17G06_40 | ecosystem: Environmental > Aquatic > Freshwater > Lake > Sediment | place: USA: Wyoming | collected...
ATACTGAAGCCAGGACACAAGCTTAGCCGCGCCACCGGTTAAGCTCGCTTGAGCCGCTAAAGTAGCGATATTAGCCTCTGAGATATTATGGAGGATAAGGAAGGGCACAATAAGAGCCAAGGTGTCCCCCGGTTCATAGTCCTCCTTTTCTTCAAGCGTCAGCAGGTCGTCATAGCGGCTGATAACCTCAAAAATCTTATTGCCATTGGGGAAAAGCTTCATTAACTCATAGGCATTATCTTGAGGTGATAGCGGTCCTTCAAGGTCAAAACAGATAAATTTATTTATCTACCTCACCCCCTTAATCCCCCTCTCCTTCAAAGGAGAGGGGGAAATGTAGTTTTGAAGGGGCTTCGCCCCTTCAACCTTCCCCTATTAAATCAGCGCCCCTTTTAGCTGTTCCTCAATCTCGTCGGTCAGATTATACCCGTTGATTGGTCTCCCCTCAGCGTCAACCACTTTTCCATCCTTTATTTTAACCTTGCCCTGGCTAAAAGCCTTGACGGTTGATATTATTAGCGGAAATTCCCTGGTTAGCCCATGTTTACGGATGAGCCGGAACAGGGGATTATTTTCGCCCTGGATTTTCTTAATCTGGCTAAGGGGATGCCCCTCTATTTTGTGCCAATATTTATCAAACGTCTTGCCTCTGATGCTGAAGGTGCAGTAGGCTACCGGCGGTCCCTTGTCCAGCTCGGGGGTTACCAGGTGCATCATTACCCCTGTTTCCCCAGCCTTATTATCAATTAGTTGCCAGATTACCTCCTGCCAGGTTCCTTTCGGTCCGCCTGGGGCTGCCGGGTGGAGGTTAATCATATTATATTTCTGGCACATCTCCTTGCCGGCGATGAGCATATAGCCAGCCAGGACGCAAAGGTCGGGATGAAAGCCTTGCAGCTGATTCATCACCTCTCGGTCATAGTCAAGCCGCCACATCGGTAGACTTCCCGCCTGTTCTACAATAGGACTACCTTTGTTAGCTTTAAACCTGCGGTAGGAAAAACAGATGAGAGGTAGGCCATAACTCTTGACCAATTTGAGGAATAGTTCGCTCTCTTTTGCTTCCCCAGGCTCACGATTGCAGAAAACAAAGGCTATCTTAGCCTCAATCTCACCCAGAGTGATGCCCCGTTGGACTACTGTCAGCAAGTCCCTGGCTGCTTTATCTCTGCCTGTAGAAAACCAGCCCAGCCGGTACATCAGCACCACCCGTCACAACTTCCTTTTTAGCCTTACCCAGACACTAGCAAAATGAGCTAAAGGATTTGTCCTATGTCCTGAGATGTTTCCCCTTTCCAGAGCCTGGAGGAAGTCATCCTTGCCGTTGAACTCGGGCATCTCTACATAGGTGCTACCAATCTCATAAGGGGTATGGGCATCACTGCCAGCACTCTTGGCGATGCCATACTTCAGGGCAAAGGCTAGAGCTTTAGCCGAATTCTGGGGGAAGAGAGTTCGTGAATTGAATACTTCTATAATGTCAATTTCTTCTGCTATTTCCTCTAGCATGTTACTACGTAATGCAGATTGGCGTAGTATATCAAAGGGGTGGGGTATGCATACCAGACCATCTTGAGCCCTGATTTGAGATATTACCTCTTTGACCGATAGTCCGCTTGGTATGGTCTCTTCAAGGAACATGCCCATAATTTCGCCATGTGGGGTAAAAATTTCCTCAGCTACAATTACCGGGAAGGGGGCAATATCCCGCATCTTTAATCCCCCCTCAGCAGTACCATGGTCGCAGATAGCAATGCAGTTTATCCCAATCTCAAGGCAACGACTAATTATTTTTTCTAGAGGCGTATTGCAGTCCATGGAATATTTGGTATGAATGTGAAGGTCGGCTTTTAGCAATTCGGTTTAACTAACCCTCTCTAGATACTCGCCGGTACGAGTGTCAACCTTAATAATGTCCCCATTATTAATAAACAGGGGAACCTGGATAGTGATGCCGGTCTCCAGCTTAGCTGGTTTATTGCCGGCGGTGGCGGTATCCCCTTTGAAACCGGGTCCGGTATCAATCACCCGAAGCTCAACAGCAGTAGGCATCTCCACACCCACCAGCTCGCCCTTGTAGCTTAATACCTCCAGCGACATTCCCTCCTTCAGGTAATTAAGGGTGCCGCCTAACTGGCTGGTAGTGAGGGGTGTCTGCTCAAAGCTTTCCTCATCCATAAAGTAATATAAATCGCCATCATTATAAAGATATTGCATGGTGCGATAGTCCAGGCGTGCCCGGGTAAACTTTTCACTGGCTTGGAAGGCTCGTTCAATATTATGACCGCTGCGGATATCGCGAAGTTTAAGTCTAACTTGGGCACTGCCACGCCCCATTTTAATATGGTGATAGTCAAGAACTTGATACAGCTTTTCCTCCAGCTCAATAATAATCCCTTTCTTTAGCTCACCACTGTCTATCATGTTAGACTCCGTTATTTTTTGAGAGTATTTATTAACCTCACCCCCTTAATCCCCCTCTCCTTCAGAAGGAGAGGGGGAAGAGATTTTAGAGAGGAGCGAGGCCCCTCTCTTACTTACACTCCCCCCTTCCCTTATTAAGGGAAGGGGGTCAGGGGGATAGGTTGCTAAACGACCTCTTTATTTTTTGGCTTTTGAGATTTCTCTGACCTTTCCATTTTCCATCACGACCAAATCCTCAATCCTCACCCCTCCCCACCGGTCAAGATAAACGCCGGGCTCAATGGTAAATACCATGCTATCAACCAGGTGGTCTGGTGAATTTGGACCGAGACGCGGTTGCTCATGGGGGGCTAGCCCTACGCCATGACCTAAGCCATGACCGAAGGCTTCAGCATAGCCCACCTGCTCAATAACTACCCTGGCTAGATTGTCAGCCTCAGCGCCGGTCATCCCCTCCTTAATTATAGCCATTGCCCCAAGCTGGGCTCCCAGAACAGTGTCATATATCTTTTTAAAGGTATCATCAGGGGTACCGAGGCAGATAGTTCGGCTCAGGTCGCTGCAATAACCTCCAATTCTGGCTCCAATATCAATCATTATAGGCTCGCCGCTACAAATAGTATGCGTTGAAGGTTTGGCATGGGGCAGGGCAGAATTTATCCCTGAGGCAACAATAATATCAAAGGGCGTAGTCTCGCTACCTTTCTCCCGTAAGAATTTCTCTATCTCCCAGGCTAATTCTCTTTCCGTCATGCCAGGGTGAATCTTATCCTGAATATATTCAATTGCAGCATCGGTTATTTCTGCTGCCTTGGTGATAAGCTCGATTTCCTCAGGCTCTTTTATCGCTCGGAGGGATTCTACCATTCCATCCACAGGGGCGAGTTTAAGCTGCAATTTACCTTTATTTAGTATATCACATAATTGCCGATGTAGGGCGAAGGTGACGTGTCCAGCCTCAAATCCCAGCCTTTTTATGTCCAGCTCAGCCACCAGTCTGGGGAACCAGTTGCCGATATCATCGGTTATTGGGAAAACCTCATAATCGGGGGCTTGGCTCTTGGCTTGGGCTATATAGCGAAAATCAGTGGCTAAGATTTTGTTTTTTGGCGTGACCAACAGAAAACCCCAAGAGCCATCAAAGCCGGAGAGGTAGCGCCTGTTCTCCGGCTGGGAGATAAAGATGCCGTCAATCTCCCTTTCGCTTAGCCCATGGCGCAACTTTTGTATTCTATCACCTATTTTCAGGCTCATCTTTTCAGGCTCATCGTCTTTTTCCTGTGCCATAGGGTGAGCTGATAGATATACCTTTCGCGCCTGACTTTTGGTTACGTGGGTGTAAATCTGGGTTGAGGATAGTCGGGCGTGCCCCAGAAGCTCCTGAACCACTCTCAAATCGGCGCCGCCGTCAAGTAGGTGGGTGGCAAAGGTATGACGTAGTATGTGGGGATGAACCCTCTTTTCTATGCCAGCTTTGCTAGCATAGCCTTCTAATATTCTTTGCACCCTTCGTTCGGGGAGGCGCTGCCCATAGCGATTGAGGAATAGGGCGTTATTTTTCTTTTCCCCGAGGAGCTTAGGTCGGCTCTGGCTGAGGTAATTACGCAGTGCCTCGGTGGCTGGCTTGCCCATCAGCACCATTCTCTCCTTGGAGCCCTTCCCCCAGACGCGGATTTCATTGGTATCCAGATTGATTTGCCCCAGACTTAGGCTTACCAGTTCACTTACCCTGAGACCGGAGGCATAGAGTAGCTCCAATAAGGCTCGGTCGCGCTGCCCCTGGGGCGTGGATAGGTCAGGGGCATTCAGCAGTCGTTCTACTTCCTCTATGGTAAGAAACGAAGGCAAGCGCTTGTCCAGCTTGGGTGAGGAAGCCTTTTCTATGGGGTTTGCTGGCAATATTTCTTCCCGCACCAGGTAGCGGTAGAAGGAGCGGATGGCTGATAGCTTGCGGGCAATGCTTGCCTTGACAATTCCCTGCTCCACCAGGTAAGCCAGGTAATCACGAAGGGCAGACCTATCTACATCACCCAGTGAAGTGATACCTCTTTCTTTAAGAAAGGTAAAGAACCCTTTTACATTCTTTGACCCGCACAAATCAGTGGTATAGTTGCGTATGGTGTAGGCGGAAGCACTGCGTTCCAGTTCAAGGTAGTTAATATATTTATTGAAAATTTCTTGCATAGCTAATTCTCTTTTAGCTTAGGCTATTCTACCTCACCCCCTTTATCCCCCTCTCCTTTTAAGGAGAGGGGGAAGAGGTTTTAGAGAGGGGGCGAAGCCCCCTCTCTTACTTTCCCTCCCCCTTCCCTTGCCAAGGGAAGGGGGTCAGGGGGATGAGTTACTAAACAGTCTCCTTTGTTCTTGCTTCTTCCAATTTACCCTTATACTCGCACTTAGTGCATTTTGCCCAGTTTCGGCGGTAGGCGGTGAGGAGTCCGCCGCACTGGGGGCAGGGTTTAGAGAGGGGTTTTAAATTGGTGATAAATCGGCAATCCGGGTAATTGCTGCAACCGTAAAAGGTGCGCCTCTTTTTGCTTATCCTCTCCACAATCTCGCCGCCACACTGTGGGCATTTAACCCCAATCTTAACCAGGAAGGGCTTGGTGTAGTTGCACTCCGGGTAACCGCTACAGGCTACGAATTTCCCGTAACGCCCGAATTTGATTACCAGGGGCTTTTCACATTTGGGGCAAATCTCCTCAGTTATTTCCTCTAATTTTACCTTTTCCATAAGCTCGGAGGCGCTCTGCAGGCTCTTCTCAAAGGGAATATAGAAATCTTGAACCACCCTTACCCAATCCTTTTTTTCATGAGCTATCTTATCCAGTTCATCCTCCATGTGAGCGGTAAATTCAATGTCAACGATGCCAGGGAAGTGTTTAGTAAGCAGGTCATTGACCACAATACCGAGCTCTGTTGGCTGAAAGCTACCGCCAGCCTTGGTGACATATCGCCGCTCCTGGATGGTGGAGATGATGGGGGCATAGGTGCTGGGACGCCCGATGCCCCATTGTTCTAACGTCTTGACCAATGTGGCTTCGGTAAAGCGTGACGGTGGCTGCGTAAAGTGCTGCTCGGGGGAAAGCTCTATGAGTTCAAGTCTATCCCCTTTTTCTAGCTGGGGGAGGGTGGGGATTGGCTTCTCTTCTCCAGTTTCATCCTTCCCTTCACTATAGAGAATCATAAATCCGGGAAACTTGGTAACAGAGCTAGAAGTTCTTAGCAGATAGTTGGACTTAGAATGCGGGCATCTGGCTTGGATATCAACGGTGGTATTAGCAAAAATGGCTGCTGACATCTGGCTAGCCACCATTCGTTTCCAGATGAGCTGGTAGAGCTTAAATTGGGCGGCACTGAGGTGCGGTTTAAGCAAAGAAGGCTCCCGCCAGATTTTGGTCGGGCGGATAGCTTCGTGAGCCTCCTGTGCCCCCTTTACTGTGGTGGTGAAGGAACGGGCATGGGGAGGAAGAAACTGAGAGCCATACTTAGTAGTAATAAATTCCCTGGCTTCGGCAATGGCGGAGCGGGCTACTCTAGTGGAGTCGGTACGCATATAGGTGATGAGCCCTACATTCCCCTCATCGCCTATGGGTAGACCTTCATAAAGCTCTTGAGCAACTTCCATAGTTAGCTTAGCCGGGAAGTGGAGCTTGCGCCATGCCTCCTGTTGTAGAGTGCTGGTTATAAACGGTGGTGCAGGCTGGCGGGTCACCTTTTTGGTGCTGACTTTTAAGACCTTATAGCTGGCTTGTCTCAGTTCATCGCTGAGCTCAGCCGCTTCCTGCTCATTGTGAATATCCAGCTTGGTGCCATCAATAAGACCAATCAGGGTGGCTCTAAAGGTTGCTGTCTCTGTCTTCTTTGCCAGTTCCGCCTCAATCGTCCAGTACTCTACCGGGACAAATTTCTCAATTTCCCTCTCTCGGTCAACAATAATCCTCAGTGCTACCGACTGAACTCTACCTGCAGATAGCCCTCTTCTTACCTTCCGCCAGAGTAATGGGCTAATCTTATAGCCGACCAGTCTATCCAGGATGCGCCTCGCCTGCTGAGCATTGACTAATTGCATATCTATGGAGCGTGGATGTTCGAAGGCGCGCTCAATAGCTTCCTTGGTTATTTCGTGAAAGATGACACGACGGTAGGGTTTGCGGTTTGTTTTTGTTACCTCAACCAGGTGCCAGGAGATAGCCTCCCCCTCGCGGTCTGGGTCGGTGGCTAGGTACACGGTGGAGGCAGTCTTAGCTGCCTCCTTAAGCTCGTCTACCACCTTCTTCTTCTCCCTCGGCACCACATATTTGGGGGCAAAGCCCTGGTCAACGTCTACCCCGAGTTGGCTCTTGGGCAGGTCTCTGACATGGCCCATTGAGGCTTTGAGGCTATAGTTTTGACCTAAGAGCTTGCTCAGCGTCCTGGCTTTGGCTGGTGACTCAACTATGACCAAATTCTTCTTCATCTTAATCTTAATCTACCTTTACCCTGTATCCCTCTCTTGCTTCCCGAGACAGGACATAATTCATAGTTCCTACCTGCTTTACCAAGCCCTTGAGCTCCATCATAGCCAGGGTGCTGCTGACTGTTGATATCGGCAGACCGCTGTTGCGGCAGACCTCATCAATATGGATAGGCTCAGCACTCAGTTGCCTTAGTAACAGAGATTCAGTATCGGAGGCGGGTATGACCTCTTTAATCTCCATCTGGTGAGCCACAGCAGTCAGATTCAATTCTTCCAGAATATCGGTGTAATCACGAACCAGCTTAGCCCCTTCCTGGATAAGGTGGTTAGTCCCTCTGCTGGCTGGTGATAGAATGCTACCTGGGACAGCGAAGACCTCTCTATTTTGCTCCAGTGCCAGATGAGCGGTAATCATAGCCCCGCTGGTCTCATCAGCCTCAACCACTAGCACCCCGAGGCTCAGCCCGCTCATAATTCGGTTACGTCGGGGGAAGTTATCAGCCTTAGGTCTGGTGCCTAGCGGATACTCGCTTATCACTGCTCCGTGCTGAATAATATTGCGGGCTAGAGCAGCATTCTCGGCAGGGTAAACGATATCAAGCCCAGAGCCAAATACAGCAATACTTCTGCCGCCGGCTTCCAGGGCACTGTGGTGGGCTATAGAGTCAATTCCCTTAGCCAAGCCACTGACGATAGTGATTTTGTTTTGAGCTAGGTCAGCTACTATCTCCTCTGCTGCCTGTCGGCCATAAACAGTAGCCTGGCGAGTACCTACTACTGCCAGGCACCACTCATCCTGTGGGAGCAGCGAACCTCTGACATAAAGGACTGGCGGATAATCATATATCTCCTTGAGCCGAGATGGGTAATCTGGGTCATGCCAGGTAAGCACCTTTACCCCGTAGCGGTCCAGCTTTTCTATCTCCGCTTCCAGGGAAATTCTGGGCTGCCAGTAGGTGATGGCACGTATTGAACCAGTATCCAGCCCAGCCTGCTTTAAATCAGCCGGGGTTGCCTGCCAAGCACCCTCCAGACTACCAAAGTAGTTCTCAAGCTGGCTGAATCTGACTCGTCCGATGCCAGGTATGATATTGAAGCCTACCCAGTACTTAATGTCTTTATCAGCCATTTTCAAGGCAATTCTAGCATAGAGGCAAACTACTGGCAATTTATATTTGTCAACCTCACCCCCTTAATCCCCCTCTCCTTTGAATAAGGAGAGGGGGAAGAGATTAAAAAGAGGGGCGGAGCCCCTCTTAGATGCCCCCAAAAGTTAGGAGAGTTAAAGAGAGGCGAAGCCTCTCTTATGAAATAATTCCCCTTCCCCTTGCTAAGGGGAAGGGGATAAAGGGGATAGGGTTCAAAGAAAGCGGAGAGGGTGGGATTCGAACCCACGGTAGCCTTTTGGGCTACACACGCTCTCCAGGCGTGCCTGATAGTCCACTCCAGCACCTCTCCATTATTTGTCTGTGGCGGAGAGGGTGGGATTCGAACCCACGCTCCGCTAAACGCGGAGACCGCTTTTCGAGAGCGGCACCATAAACCACTCGGACACCTCTCCGATTACCGTAATTATACCATAGCTCAATTTTTTTGTTATAATGTCATAGTTTTTGCTACTGCCTGTCTTTCTGGCAGCATAAGAAGGACTTTGGAATAAGTGGTGACATTAAGCCAAATCCTTGCCACAACTATCTTCATTGCCATGTTTGTGGCGATTATAGTTGGCAAGGTGCATCGTTTTATTCCGGCTCTTATTGGTGCCGCCTTTACCCTCATAATCGTCTTCTTGGCTATCATGAAAAGCCCGGAGGCAGTTCTTAGCGTTTTGAACCTTGAACAGCTTGGTCAATTAAAGTTCTGGATACCGGGGCAAGAGCCGATAGTATCCCATGGTGTAAACTGGCAGACCATTATCTTTATCGGTGGCATGATGACTATGGTAGAGGGGCTGGCCGAAGTGGGTTTCTTTCGCTGGCTATGCCTTTTTGTGGCTAAGATGGTCAATTACAGGGTTATCCCTATCCTAATTGCCTTTATGCTCCTCTCAGGCTTTCTGGCAATGTTTATTGATAGTATCACCGTCTTATTATTCCTGGCTTCAGTAACCATTGAGCTGGCTCGCCTGCTCAAATTTGACCCAGTTCCGATAATAATTGCTGAGATTGCTGCCGCCAACACCGGCGGCAGTGCTACTATGTGTGGTGACCCGCCCAATATAATTATAGGTACCGCCTTTGGCTATACCTTCACTGACTTTGCCATTAATACCGGTCCCATTGCCTGGGCAGGTATGCTTTTAAGTTTGGGCTTCTTCTACCTGGTCTTCCGCAAAATCCTCACCTCTTCCCGTTCTCCTGATTCAAATCCCTCCGCTCAGCGGTACCCTGAGCCAGGTGAAGCCATTGTCAACCCCCGCCTGTTTAAGATAAACACTGGCATCTTTATTCTGGTGGTGATTTTACTGGTTACCCATGCTCAAACCGGGTTATCGGTGGCGTTAATCGGTTGTGTTGCCGCCTTTCTTACCTTGCTGGCTGCAGCCAAGGGAGCTCCACACCTTATTAAAAGGTTGGACTGGCGCACCCTCCTTTTCTTTGTTGGATTATTTATCTGCGTCGGAGGGCTGGAGGAAACCGGGGTATTAAAAATGCTTGCCCAGTATATTGGTGATGTATCAGGGGGAAGCCTAATTCTGGTGGTACCTATCATCCTGTGGGTCTCTGCCTTTGCTTCAGCCATTATAGATAATATCCCCTTTGCCGCTACTATGGTTCCGGTAATTGCTAGCCTGTCACAGTCATCGGCTCTGAAACTGCCGACATTAAGCTGGGCTTTATCATTAGGGACGGACATCGGTGGTAATGGCACTCCTATTGGGGCATCGGCTAATGTCGTCGGGACAGCCATTGCTGAAAGGGAAGGCTATCCTATAAGTTGGGGAAGGTTCTGCAAATATGCTTTCCCGGCTATGATTTTGGTGGTTGCCCTGTGCCATCTACTGCTAGTTTTAAGATACACTTAATGGGAGGGAGAAATGTGGGAAAGGATTCTTGTTCCGCTGGATGGTTCCAACCTGGCTGAGCTAGCCCTTCCCTACGCCGAAGAGATAGCCGCAGCCTTCAATTCCGAGGTTGTCCTCCTCTATGTTAGTGAGTCTGGGGAGAGCGAGTATCGCCATATGCATCAGCTTTATATTGAAGGGGTAGCCAAGCAGATGAGAGAGCATATCAAAGAGCATCGCCCGGACGTGGTCAGAGCTATAGTTCTACCCGGTGAACCGGCTGAGCAAATTATTGACTATGCTTGGAGGCATAAAGTCGGTCTCATTATTATGGCGTCTCACGGTCGCTCGGGCATAATGCCGTGGGCAATGGGGAGTGTAGCCAATAAGGTGCTTAATGCCACCAGGGTGCCAGTGTTACTTATTAAAGTCGTTAAGCCGCCTCAAAGAGTGCCTGGGAAGCATCTATTAAACAGGATTCTTCTTCCCCTGGATGGTTCTAAGGCTGGTGAAGCCGCGGTGCCCTATATTCTAGAGCTAAGTGATAGATTGGAGTCGGAGGTTATTCTTTTGGGGATGGTGCCAGCTGGGGAACATGTTCGTACCGTTGGTGGTTTGGACTACATCCTTTACCCGGAACAGGATTTGGAATTGGTCAAAGCCGAAGCCAGAGAATACCTTGACAAGGTTTACCACCGGCTAGTGGGCAGAAAAGGCGTGGTAAGGGTTGAACTCAAGGTAGGTGGTGATGTTGCCCAAGAAATTATTAAGTTCGCTGAGAAAGCGAATGCCAGTCTGATTGCTATATCAGCTCATGGGCGCTCAGGCATTGGGAAATGGGTTTTTGGCAGTATCACCCTTAAGGTTCTGCACGCCAGTAATACACCTATTCTGGTAGTGAGGGTGGCGAGGGGAAAGACATAGAGATTGTTTATTAACCTCACCCCCTTAATCCCCCTCTCCTTGAGAAGGAGAGGGGGAAGACACTTTAGAGAGGGGCGAAGCCCCTCTCTTACCTACACTCCCCCCTTCCCTTATTAAGGGAAGGGGGTCAGGGGGATAGGTTGCTAAACGACCTCGGGCATAGCTGTTTGCATCACCCCTGGGTTATAGGTTATTATATTAAATTGTATTTGCCCCTGTAGCTCAGGTGGATAGAGCACCAGCCCCCGGAGCTGGGCGCGAGCGTTCGAGTCGCTCCAGGGGTACTTTTTGTATCAGCCAGGAGGCTAGGGTGATAGAAAAAAACCGGCTTATTGAAATTAGATGGCATGGTCGTGGTGGGCAGGGTGCGGTTACCTCTGCGGAACTGGTGGCGCAGGCGGCGATAAGCGAAGGTAAGTATGCTCACGCCTTCCCCAGCTTTGGACCGGAGAGGAGAGGGGCACCAGTATTGGCTTTTGTCAGAATAAGTAGCCGGGAACCGATAAGGATAAGGGCGGAGATAACCCAGCCTGATATAGTGGTGGTGCTTGACCCAGGGCTACTTGGCATTATCAATGTTACCTCAGGGCTTAAGGAAAACGGGGTGCTGGTGATTAATACCAGAAGGTCATTTGAGGATATTGAAGCTCGGTTTAAGACTAAATGTAAACTGGCTAAGGTTGATGCCACAAGTATCGCTAGGGAGATTTTGGGAATTCCGGTTACTAATACTACCATGGTTGGAGCCTTAGTTAGAGCTACTGGTGTGGTTAAACTTGAATCCCTAGTTGAACCACTGAGACAGCGTTTTGACCGCCTGGCAGAAAGAAATATTAAGGTGATGCAGAAAGCATATGAGGAGACCATGGTAAAGGAGTGAGACCAATGACCAAGCCGGAGGGTATGCTAACCTGGAAAGACTTAAACATTGGCTCAATAGTAGCTGAGCCGGGAAATGCTAGCCAGTACCAGACTGGCGATTGGAGGTCACAAAGGCCAATCTTTGATAGTAGAAAGTGTATAAAGTGTGGTATTTGCTATATTTTTTGCCCTGAGGGCTGTATTGAGCAAAATGCTGAGGGGTATTTTGAAGCCAATCTATTTTATTGCAAGGGGTGTGGCATCTGCGCCCGTGAGTGCTGGGCTAAGGCTATTACCATAGTGCCGGAGGAGGAGTGATGGCGAAAGGGGTAGGCATTGAGGTTTCGCTGGCAGTGGCTGAAGCCGCCAAACTAGCTAATGTTGATGCTGTGGCTGCTTATCCCATTACTCCACAGACTCATATTGTGGAGCATCTGGCTGAGCTAGTCGCCAATGGCGAGTTGGATGCCGCCTATATTCCAGTCGAATCTGAGCACTCAGCCATGAGCGCTTGTCTTGGCGCTTCAGCCGTTGGGGCTCGAACCTTTACCGCTACCGCCGGTCAGGGGCTGGAGTTGATGCATGAGGTTCTTTATGTTGCCTCATCTATGAGGCTACCGGTAGTTATGGCAGTGGCTAACCGAGCACTATCAGCACCACTGAGTGTCTGGGGTGACCATTCTGATGTCATGGCAGTGCGTGATACCGGATGGATTCAGATATTTGTGGAAAATGGGCAGGAGGCGGTGGATAATGTCCTGTGTGCCTTCCGCATTGGCGAAGACCCGAGGGTCTTGCTTCCAGTAATGATTCACCTAGATGGATTCCACCTCTCGCACATGATTGAACCGATAGTTTTTCCGGAGCAGAGCGAGGTTGATAAATTTATCCCTCCATTTCAGCACCCCCTGCCGCTTCACCCGGATAGGCCGGTAACTATGGGAGCCTTCGCTCCACCTATCATATATTCAGAGGCAAAGAAGGCGCAGGAGGTAAATCTAGAAGCATCCAGGGGGATAATCCTCCAGTGCTGGGATGAGTTTGGTAAAACCTTTAAGCGGTATTACTCCCCGGTAGAATGCTACCACAGTGATGATGCTAAGGTGCTGCTATTAACCTTGGGCAGCTTTAGTGAAACGGCAATGACGGCTATAGATAAGATGAGGGGAGAGGGCAAAAGTGTTGGGGTGATAAGGCTTCGTTTATGGCGTCCCTTCCCCTTTGCCGAGATTCGGCAGGCAGTTAGAAATACCGAGGTTCTTATCGTTCTGGATAGGGCAATCTCCTTTGGTGGACCTGGGGGACCGGTTTGCTCTGAGGTTAGGTCAGCCTTATATGGTGAGGACAAGAAGCCAAAGGTCATAGGCTTCGTCGGTGGGTTGGGGGGCAGGGATATTACCCCGGCTGGATTTGAGGAGATAATTAATAAAGGCATAGAAATCTCAAAGCGGGGGAGCGACCGGGAATTTGAGATATTTGGGGTGAGGGAATAATGGAAAAGTATGCTGTTTTTGTTCCCAAATTAGTAACCAAAAGGGAAAACTTTGCCCCCGGTCATCGGGCTTGTATCGGCTGTGGTGAGGCTCTGGCGGTGAGGCTTGCCTGTAAGGCACTGGGGCAGAGGGTGATAATTGCTAATGCTACCGGTTGTATGGAGATTGTTTCGTCACAGCTGCCTTACACCTCTTGGCGCGTTCCCTGGATTCATACTCTGTTTGAGAATACCGCCGCCGTGGCTTCAGGCATAGGAGCCGGGCTGAAGATGATGATGAAGAAGGGCAGAATAGCTCAGCAGGAAATTAGGGTAGTAGCCATGGCTGGAGA
>Ga0315280_10008427_pt1 | contig 13493 bp, 10 predicted proteins | sample YL17G06_40_MG_FD_203697 | JGI IMG/M metagenome (GOLD analysis project Ga0315280, IMG submission 203697) | Sediment microbial communities from Yellowstone Lake, YNP, Wyoming, USA - YL17G06_40 | ecosystem: Environmental > Aquatic > Freshwater > Lake > Sediment | place: USA: Wyoming | collected...
CCGGTGCAGTCTCAACAGGCTTTTCCGCCTCGGCTTCAACTCCCTCAAGCCCCAACTGGCCGAGCATCGCCTGGTAGTTCGCCCTGGCGGCAGTCACCTCGGCATTGTAATCGAAAACGGCACCAGCAGCCGGCTCCACAACAACCCGAATCGGCGCCCTCTGCCCGAAAAGCATTTCATTTATAGCCAAATCGCTCTCCGGTCCAGAGGAGAACGGGTCCTTGCCCGTGCGGATTTGCTCTTTCAGCCACGTCTCATCCTGCATCAGGCGGTCCACAATCGCCAGCAACCTCGGACCATCGACTATCAAGCGGACGGTGTGGTCATCGACTTGTTCAAAATTGGATACCTCTTTAACCCGTCCGGGCACGTGCAGAATCGTCTCGCTTTTAAGGCCCGCAAAAAAACCCTGCAGCATCACCCTGGCCTGCTCGTATTGTGTCCTTGCCTGCCGAACAAGCTCATTCAATTTCTCCTCCGAAACCGCCGGCGGAGGAGTCCGCCCCCCCGTCTGGTCCGCCAAAGAAGTGGCGGCGGATTTACTCTTCATTTCAATCGCAATCTCGCCCAATGCGTTTCGCGTGAGACTTATCTGCGTATCGCCTTCGGAGATGCCGCTATGAAGACTCAGATTGTTAATGTCCGCAAAATATGCGGTGCCCCGGAAATGTATCTTGCCCTGGTCGGTCAGGTTGTAAGAGACATCCTTCCAGGCATCCACCCCCGTGGATTTGCGCAGTATCTCTTTGACGCTCTGCTTCAGCTGCGCCTGACTATGTAGGGCGGGGCTTGCCCCGCCTCCAGCCCCGCCAGGACCTCCCGGCTGGCCCCCCGTCACTCGTCGCTCGTCCCCCGTCACTCGTCGCTCGTCGCCCGCCCCCGCAGCTTCTTGCGAAGCAAGAGCGGGGGCCCCGCCGAGGACCTGACCGAGATTCATCGGCACAAAGGTAAGTTCATGAAGCACTTTTCCGGAGCCATCGGGATTTACTGTAAATTCATCTTTTGTTTCAATACAGCCGACAATGACTGTAAGACCGATAATCAAAAGAATCCGGCTAAGCTTGCCCATATACCAACCTCCTTATCCAGAACATTGTCGATTTTCGATTGTCGAATGCCGATTGTAAATTGTAAATCGTAAATCGAATATCGCAAATATCATCTTATATGATACCGTTTTCTGCCGGGATTGTCAATGATAATTGCGGCACGCAGCGGAGCGTTATTTCTGGAATCTCCACATATCGATGGTCATCTCCGCAGCGGCCGCCCAATCGACGTGCCAATCGAGAAACAGGCAGTTGCAGCCGTTTTTGTGCCGGCTCCCTGCCACCCGCCTGCCTCTATAAGTATCCTGGCTATTGGAGGTCGGCATATGGCCGGGATTCCACACATCGCATAGGTCCGTTCCGGGGTCATCCTCGGTCTTGATAATCGGCCGCCACCCCCCAGGTTAGCGTATAGCGGGCAGCGGGCAGCGTATAGGCGATATACGACATACGATATACGACATCCCTGCCCTGCTCCCGCGCCTTCCGCATCGCCGGCACCATTATCGCCATCAGTATCACAATGATGGAGATGACAACCAAAAGCTCTATGAGCGTGAACGCACTTGTTATTTTCGATTTTCAATTTTCAATTTGCTCCGCTCCGCCACGACTTTTTGGCAGACGTCCCCTTGGGATCTGCAATGGCGGATTAGTCTGCCTCCGGCGAGATGCGGATGCCTTCGAGCCTGCCGCCGTCCGGGCTTCGCAGCCGCACACAGAACTCCCAGAACAGATTGTTCTGCGTAATCTTGAGCATCAGCAGGTTCCAGCCCTGGTGCAGTGTGATATTCACATTGTCCGAGCCCGGCGTCAAAGGCCTGGCGACATTGTTGGCGTGCACAACACTGCCGTTGAGCCACACCTTCACGCCGTCATCGCTGCCGATTTCCAGCCGAGCCTGCTTCCGGCCGTCACAATGCACCCGCGTATAGAGGTATGCAGCCCGCTGCTCTCCGCCATACAGCTTCAGTAAATCCAGCACCCCCGGCCGGCTTGGGTCCGGGCCCGCAGGCATCAGGGTCCATTTTACATCTTTCGCCTCGGGCGTCTCCGGTGGAAAGGCAATATCAAAAAGCTGGGAATAATTTTTGCCTTCCTGCATATAAGGCCCGCTGACCTGCCAGGAAGTAATGAAGTCTTCAAATTTCTCGATGGTATTAATGATTTCCTGCGCCTGCTGCCGAAACGACTCATCTGCTGCCAGCCCGAGGCGAGCCAGCACCTTGCGGACAGCAGCCTTTACCTCCAAAGGATGGCTGCCGCCGATGGTCCCTCCAATCTTCACCACAGCCAGGGCCGCTTCGGTCTTCACCGCGTCATCATCCAGGCACGCCAAAGCCATCTGCATCGCCTTGAGGTCCTGAACATTTGCCAGACCGGACAACACGAGCTTCTTCTCTCCGGCATTACGGACATCGCCCATCAGGCCGGCATACACTCCCAATATGCTCTCCGCAGAACCCGCCTTTGGCTGGCCCCCGAATGTCGTTGTCGGGGGTAAGCCCAATAGACGCACAAGGCCTCGCAGCGCAAGCAGCCGGTGCGTCTGGTCCTGCGTAGTTTTGAAAATGCCCAACACGGCCTCTGTCGCCGCCGCATCGGGCCAGTTAGCCAGCTCGCGAACCGCCGTGTCCCGCACCTGCGGGTCCGCATCTTTCAATCCGTTTTGCACCGCCTGCAGCGCCGGACTATTTGCGACACCTCCAAGCACCCGCAGCAGAGAACATTTAACAGTGGCACGACTCTCGGCCGCCAGCGCCACTAACACAATCTCAGCCCGCTTACTTTCATCACTAATCCTGCGGCTGACCGCTATGGCGGCCTTCTCGGCCTCCCTGCGGCCGCCCTCACCGGGCAAATCCACAAGAAGTTTTACCATCGCCGGCAAATCCTTCTGGTCCGCAAGTCTGCCCAGCGCCTTAAATGCCGCCGTGCGGACTTTTACATCAGGACTGGCGGCCTCCTTCAGCATCGCCGGAACGCTGCTTCCGGCATTACGGTCAAAAAGCGCCTCAATCAGCTCCGCACGCAGCCCCGGCTCCGATTTCTGCATAGCCTTTACTATCGCATCATCAACGCCGTTCCCACGAAGCCTCCTGAGACTATTCAAGGCAGCGGTTTTCTCTCCCGCATCGGCGCCTTTCGCAGCCGCTTCAACCAAAAATTCCACAGACCCGGCATCACCCAGCTTCCCAACGGCCTCCAGCGCCGCCCTTCCGACCTCCGCATTCTGGCTCGTGGCCGCCGCTGTCATCGCCCGCGAGGCATTGTGGTCGCCGCGGTCAGCAAGAGCGCCAATCAAAAGCACCTGCTCTCCCGGCGGCATCTTAGACAATTCCGCCGCAAATAATTCTGTCACACCCGCGCCCTGCATCGTCCGCACGCAGCCTGCCGCCGTCGTCCTCACCATCCGGTCTTCGTCGCGCATCGCCGCAACCACAAGCCCCACTGCATCCTGCCCGCCAACATCTGCCAAGCCCCTTACCGCAGCGCTGCGAACAAGACCCGGCTCCTGTGCACCAGCCAGCTCCTTATAAATCGCAAGCGCATCCTCCTTCCTGCCCTCATCCACCAAACGCTCCGCACACCGCAGATACGCATCTGTTGCCGCCAGCCGCAAATCCGCTCCGCCTTTGGTTCTTGCCTCGACCAATATCTTTCCTGCCTGCTCTGTGCCGATTTTCCCCAGCGCCACAGCAGCGGCCTCGGCAATCTCCTTATCGGCGCCGAACACTCGCCTGCCCAGGGCCTCCACGCTTTCACTGTCGCGCCTGTCGCCCAGCAGATTTATAATGCGGACCTGCACCTTCGGCGGCGCCTTATCCAGCGCATGAATAAGGGCCCTGCCGGCCTCGGGGCTTTGGTTCTGACCGATTGCGTAGCAGGCCATATCCGCGGTCTGCTCATCCAGCAAAAGCCTCGCTATCGCAGGAATCGAATCCGCCGTCCCGATATACCAGAGCTGCCTGCATACGAAAGATTTGCAGTCCACCGTCGCATTTGATTCAAGCAACTTTGCCAGCTGCATCTCGATGTATTTCCGCATCTCGGGCTGGTTCTGCGAATCGCGAATAAGCTCCTCCACCGCTATCAGCGTCTGCCCGCCCATCCCGCGCTCGTAATTTGCAATCGCCGTCAGCTTCGTATCGACATCCGCTTTGTCAACTGCCGCCCAAACAGTCGAGCTTATAACAAAGCACCCGCACAGCGCCGCCAGCACCAAAGGGGTAAATACTTTCCTGCAGATTCGCATTCTTACTTCCTTTCTTCGATAGCTTATACCTCTATTTCCATCGCTGCCTCTTGCCTTCACAGCCGCCACGGCCACCGCATCGTCCTGCCAATCATCTTGTCGGCTTGTGGGTCGCCTATGAAACGTTCTTTCTCCGGATCCCACTTGAGGGGGCGTTCAAGCCAGTACGCAATATTGCCTAAGTGACAAACCGTTATGGACCGACAACCCACCTCGGCGTCGCTGGCGGGTCTGCGACGACTTTTGGCGCACTGTAAGAAATTATCCTGATGATTTATGCTCTCGTATAAATGAATTTCGTCTAGTCTGATTTCCTGCCTGACCAAGCTCTCAGGCGATGTTACCAGGTGCTCGCGACTGACTTCAACATAACCCTCGGTGCCGGTAAACCGAACGCCTGGGAATGGCCTGCTGATACCGTCGCGGGTCATAATGGTGCCGTTGGCATACCTGTAAGTCAGCACCTTGAAGTCTTTCCCATCCGGCGGAATTATCTCCACCGGCCCGCTGCAATCCATCCCCATTCCCCACTGTGCGACATCGAACATGTGCGCCCCCCAGTTGGTCATCTCACCGCCCGAATAGTCACGATATGCCATCCAGCCGCCCGGCGCAATCGCCGATGTATAGGGTCTGTATGGCGCCGGCCCCAGCCACATATTCCAGTCAAGCCATTGCGGTTCCGGCTCCTGGGGCGCATAACACGACCAGACGGGGGGCCCGCCGACATTAACCGTTATTGACTTGACCTGCCCGATGAAACCATTGCGAACAAGCTCACAGGCAAAACGGAAATTCCTGTCCGAGCGCTGCTGCGTGCCCACCTGGAAGACCCGCCCATAGCGCTTGACGGCATTGGCCATCTCTCTTGCCTCTTTGATAGTAAGCGACATCGGCTTTTCGCAATAGACATCCTTGCCGGTCTTGACAGCAGCAAGCGATGCCAGGACATGCCAGTGGTCCGGCGTACCGACAAGCACCGCATCGATATCCCTGCGCTCAGCGAGCTGCCGGAAATCGCTGTAGCCGGCGCAATCTTTACTGCCGTAGAACTTATTGACAATGTCGCGGGCATTATCGCGATTGTTGGCATTCACATCACAGACGGCCACAAACTGCACATACGGCTTACTCAAAAAACCACCTCCCTGAACCCATATCCCGCCCCCTATATGACGCGTCCCCTGTCCACCTACCCCGATAGCACCCATCACGATTCGCTCACTGGCAGGTTCTGAGCCGTCCTTACCCATCGCCGACGACCGGACTATATAAGGCACGGCTGCTGCCGCACTTACAATAGACACACCACTTTTCAGAAATTGTCTTCGCGAAATCTTACTCACGTGCTCCTCATTCCATAGTTTTCAGTTTTGAGTTTTGAGATTCAGTTTCCACTGCAGCCCCCACTGCTGTCTTGCGACAGCAAGATGTGGGGTCGAGCGTATCGCCATCATAATAAGCCCCCGCCCCCCCTGCTTTCTTGCGAAAGCAAGAAGGGGGGAACCCGAGGGACGAGAAAAACTTAAGACTTTCGTTACGCTTCTGATAATACCAGCAAACGATAACGAGGTCTTTGGGCATCCAATTCCAGGAACCGGTGAAGTCACCATCGACAAGATAATAGTCAGCGTGGGCATTGTGGTTTGGGTCGAGCATATCGGACCATATAAAAACCTCGGCACTCCGGCTCAGCCGACGTATTATATTAAGGTGTATAACCCAATCTCCCCCACACAGCTTTCTGCACCCTGTGGAGGTCGGGATTGCCGGGCTGGGAGCTAGAATAGGGCTGCATCAGGCGGCCAAACTTAATCGTGCGCGGGTCTTTCCATTTCCAGTATTCGCTGCGTCCGTCTGCAAAAGAGAAGTTTGTTCCGTTACCGTGTCGGATCGGGGGTATGTCCCACCAGCTCTCTTGATTATAATAGATGGTCCAGCTACAAGGGCTCAAGCGGCCCTCGTCAATAAAAACGACTCTCTCACCCGGCCGGCGAATCTGCATCCTGTTTTTCACTATCTCTCCGGCGCCAGGTATCGCGTCGAAACCATTCATCGCGTCAACTATAGCATAGGTTACGACCTCTCCGCGCACCCCTGTCGGGCACTTGTAGAGTTTTGTGTTCGGGCAGTATGGAAACAGCAGACCCCTTTTGATGTCGTCTATTTGTGTCTCTACCGTAGCGCTGTCCCCCGCCCAATATACCCAGCAAGTGCCGTCTTTGTTGTGGCCGCCGAGCTCCGTATTACCGTTAACGATCTTGTTATCGTTATCATCCGCATACAAATTCCATGCAAGCGCCAATTGCTTCAGATTGTTAAGACAAGCCGCACGCTTGCCCTGCTCTCTGGCGCGGTTTAGCGCGGGGATGAGTATCGACATCAGAATCGCGATGATAGCAATTACAACTAACAGTTCTATTAATGTGAACGCTTTTCGCCCGCTCATAGTCCTACTCAATCCATAGCCGCCAACATTTTGCTGCCCAACCATAAGATGTGTAAACCCGATCTTATGTTCTCCTGATCCTGAATTCCGTACTGCTTTAGCCCTATTTTACCACGACAGATATTATAGCTTAAATCTGATGTTCCTGCAATCTTTACGCCACATACATATATCTGACATTTCCCATATTAAACGCTTGGCTACGCAACCAAGCCTTCCGATTCCACAATAATATCAAAATCTTCCTCGAATTGCAGGCAATTGAGGCCTCTTTTTATAAATCCTGTCGTCAGAGTCGCCCAAAATCTAAATTATCTGTGAAATTGCATCTCCAATTTTCGGTCAAAATTGACTCTTAGAGCATCCTTTCTGCTTTCACCCATTGGGTCCTCCCTTTTTTTAATGGCCAAACTTAATTCAATCCATTCCATAGGTCTTATACTATCAAATCAGTATCAGATGCGCCACCTTAATATAGGAAATCCGGGATAAACTAAAAACTGAAAACTCAATCCGCCAAGACGTAATGGCGGACCACACTTATACGCCTTTCGCTTTAAGCTTTCAGGACATTCGGCTGGGCTCAATCGAAGCCCTATCCCGCATTAGGGTCGACAACCTTTACCCCATTAGGTTCGCCGACCCTTACTGCATTGGGTTCGCTGAACTTTACCGCGTTAGGTTCTTCGGTTTTCTCTTTCGGTTTGGGCTGGTCCTCAAGCAGCTCCGAAAGCGGCCTGGTAAGTTGCTTTGCCTTCCAATCCGGAATTTCATAAACCCAGCCCTGGTGCCTGGCTGCAAATTCCTTCGCCTTGTCGCGTGCAAGTAATTTCGCCTCTTTCTTCTTAAGCTGCTCCTCCGACTCCACTTCTTTTTCCTTCACCACAGGCGATGTATCCGTGAATTCCGCTCCGCAGTTTATGTATGTCTTGCCGTCCTTCTGCGCAATCATAACCCTGTAAACCGTCGAATCCTTCAACTTGCAGACAAACTGCTTGTCAAACGTCAGGTCGCCGGGATTTTTTCTGACATCATCAAATCTCAGCGTGGTCAAACCCGCGAATACCGTTTCGCTGTCGCTGCTTTTCAGTCTCCTGCCCCCGTTTCTGTCTTCGACAGAAGACACGGGGGGCATATTCTCAAGCGCCACGGTCTTTCCGTCTTCACCTGCTTTCAGCGTATATTCGCCGCCCGAAAGCTTCACCGTCACCGAGCTGATATCCTCACGCTTGATGGAAACCAGCTCCTGCCCGATGTAATCTATTGCCCGCCCGCCGAACCACGGCACATTCTGCGATACATAGACACTGTTACTGTCGGCGAGTCTGACATAACTGCCCGGTTCGGCTGAGCTCACCGTCGAAGCCTGCCCTCGAATGCCTTTGTCGGGGGCCTGCCCAAGCTCTCTGTCTTTGCCTACGATAATCCCTGTAATCAGCTTTGAATCCGGCCTGAAGAACTTAACCACACTGCGGGCCTTCTGCCCGGTTACGCCAAGCTCCTCGTGATTGGCGGGATTGTCCGTATATAACTCTGATACGCGAACCTCCAAACACCCGGAGAGCAAATTATTTATCTCCTTCGCCTCGGCCGGATAGTTGTCTTTATTTACTACAACAAAACGCCCCCCCTCTCGCTTCAATGTCACCGCCCCCTCGCCCCAGCCCAAAACGATACTGCCTATATCAGCGGGGTCGAGTCCCTGAATAAGATAAACCGGCGACACAGACCCTTTTCTGCCTCCAATGGAAACGCGGTACTGCACGACCGCCCACATCACCACTAAAGCCGCAACAACGCCCAATATCACAAGTTTCCTATCGCTCATTTTCAAACCTCGTCTCTCGTCAATTGTCCCTCGTCGCTCGTTACGCATCACTTGCGTGACTGATGTAATGTCTCTTTCTGACCGCCCGGCGCACACCCAGCACCACCGCAACGAGCAGCGTGGCCGCCGGCGCCGCCGCAGTATTGGCGTACAGCAGCTTCGCGCCCAGACGTTCAATCTGCTCGCGCCGCTTCATCTTCACCTCGCGAAGCTGCATCTGTGCCTGATGTATCTTCAACTCAAGCTCCCTCTTTTTCTGCATGATGGAGCTGCCGATAACTTCTTCCTCGCCTTGCTTGGCCGATGCAACAATGGTCTGCAGCTCGCCCTGGAAGCCCGCAATCTGCGCATTAATCTTTGCCACTTCCCCGGCTGTCTCTTCCTCGGCCTTTCTCTCAATCTCGTCAACGACGATAAACGACCGCCTTAAGTTCCCCCGCGACCTGATTGAAATCAGCTCGCCCGACCCCGTCAAATCCTCAACGGCATTCAGTAATAGTGCGCTATTGTCGCCCACAATTACCTTGCCGAAGCCGAAGAAGGAAACCTGATACGCCAGGGAGTCGCTTATAAAGTCAACATCCGAGAAAACCACCACCGCACAATCGGCCGTTGCCTCCTTCAGACCCATCAGGTGCTTTTTGATTTTCTTGTCCTCGTTCGGGTCTTTCGGCTCCGCCGAAGACTCACGCCTTTCGGGTTCAACCTCGACGTCAACGCCATCGGGAAAACTGCTCCTGAAACGCCCCGTAACCAGATACCCCATCACTACGGGCTGATTTCCCGGCGTAAACCTGCTCATAAGCCGCGACGGCTCCACCATCATCAGCTCATACGGGCTGCTTACCGAAAAGGCATTGCCCTTGTCGGTCGTCATAACAAGCGGCGTCCGCTTAATCCCGGCCCCTTCCTGCGATTCGTTCGCATCTCCCACTTTTTTCAGCACACCGGCAAACAAGACCCTTACCTGGTTAAGCTCCGCCGCAATAACGTTATCAGCATTGAAACAGCCCTTCTCCAGATGAAGATAGCCGATAATCTGCTCCGGCCTCTCGTTGGCAGTAACGGAAGCCATTAAGGCGAGGTTCTTGTCGCCGGCAAAGGTGTTCTCCGGCATCTCAAGACCCCACGTTTTCAAAATCACATTCAGCTCAGAGTTTCGCGTAGGCGGCATACCCATCTGCATCGCCATCCGGTCGGGCCTGTCCGCCAGGCAGTACGGGTCAACGCAGACGATAGTCCTGCCGCCCTTGAGCACAAACTGGTCTATCGCAAACAATGTCTGCGGCGGCAGGTTTTTGGGGTGAATAACCAGCAGAATATCAACATCATTGACCTCGTTGACATCGGCTGGGACATGCTTGACCTCGAATTGCCGACGCAACTGCTCCACAATCGTCCACGGCGGCCTCGGCTGCTGACCCTGCATCCGCATCATTTGAGCCATATACCCGCTCATATCATCACCCATTACAGGCAGCGAGCTCATTATGCCTATAGTCCTCTTCTGCCGCGTAATCGCCGTGTCGATAAGATAGCTTATATCATACTCAAGAAAATTCTGCCGGTCCGGCGAAAAGAACGGTATCACCTTCTCCACCCCCAACTGCGTCTGCACCACAAGCCCGAAGAAAAAGTTTTCCTCCTCGGTTATCGGGAACCGCCTCAACCCGCACCGCAGCGCCTCCACTTCATCATCCGAAAACGGCCTCGGGTCGATTATCTCCAATTTAACCATACCGTTGGCCGCCGCAACATACTCCTCCAGCAGCGCCCTGACGAGCTCGAAATAGCTATTGAAATACCGAATCTGGTCAGGCGCCTTCAACGTGGCGGTCTTTGCATAATAGAGCTTCGCCTTAACCGGCTGATTGAGCCTGCCCAGAATCGCCCTTGTCCCCTTCGAGAGCGTGTACAGCTTCTGGCCGGTAACATCGACCTTCCACGACCTTCCGACATTCTGGCAAATGCTTATCGCGGAAAAAGTAATCACCAAAACAAAAATCACGGCCGTTATTGCGCGTATTGTCCGATTCATCAGCTCGCCTTCCTTTCCTCTAAGATAATGCAGCATCCGGCAATCCAACCGATAATCAACAACACAAAATACGTAAGGTCCTTAAACTCCAGCACGCCTCTTTGGATTGACTCAAAGTGCGACTGAAAACTCATACCTTCTATCGCCGACACCAGCCCCGCCGGCAGAAACGCCGAGAGGTAACTTAGCGTCGTGGGCATTCCTGCAAAGACAAGTATCGCACAGGCAACCACCGACAGGACAAAACTTATCACCTGGTTCTTGCTGATTGCCGAGAAGAAACACCCGATAGCGAGAAATCCGCCGGCCATAAGGAAGCTGCCTGAGTAGCCGGTAAGTATTAACCCGATATCGGGGTTGCCGAGATAAAAGACCGTAATCACCATCGGGAAAGTCAGCACTAATGCAATGGTGAGGAAAAGCCACGCCGCGAGAAATTTGCCCAAAACAGCCTGGCCAATCGTAACCGGCAGGGTGAACAAAAGCTCAATCGAGCCGACCTTGCGTTCCTCCGCCCACAGACGCATCGCCGTCGATGGCACCATAAAGACAAACAGCAGCGGCAGATTCATAAAGAACACGCGCAAATCCGCCTGCCGCATATCAAAAAAGCCCTGCTTGAACGTCAGATACCCCGCGAAAAACAGGAAAATCACGAGAAACACATACGCAAGCGGGGTCGTGAAATAACTTTTCAGCTCCCTCTTGAACACCGCTAAAAAACCATTCATTTTTATAACCCTCTACGAAAACCAGATTTACGATTTTAAATTGTCGATTTTCGATTGCTGCCTCAAATTGAAAATTGTAAATCGACAATCGAAAATCAATTATTAGCCCTGACCCCCGACCCCTGTTCCCTGCCCTTAGTAATCCTGCGGAAGACCTCATCCAGGGTGCATTTATATTTTTCCTTCAGCGCATCAGGCGTCGAATCCGCCAATATCCGCCCTCTTGCAATGATTATCGTCCGTGAGCAGATGGCTTCCACCTCTTCGAGAATGTGCGTCGAGACAACTATGCACTTGTCCTTGGCCATCCTGGTTATCAACTGCCTGACCTCATATTTCTGGTTGGGGTCCAGCCCATCTGTCGGCTCGTCAAGAATAAGAACTTCCGGGTCATTTATCAGCGCCTGAGCCAGCCCCACGCGCCGCTTATATCCCTTTGACAGCGTCTCAATCGTCTGATGATACACCGACTCAATCGAGCACATCGGCACAATCCGGTCGAGAGCACGCTTGCGACCCCTGCCCTTAATTTGCCTGACGTCACAGATAAACCCCAGAAAGCTGCCGACCGTCATCTCATTGTATGCCGGCACATTCTCTCCTAAATACCCGAGTGACTGCCTGACCTGTATAGGGTTCCGCAAAATGTCATAGCCGCACACGCTGGCCGTCCCGCTGTCGGGCCGCAGGTAACAGGCCAGGAGCCTCATCACCGTGCTTTTGCCCGCACCATTGGGCCCCAAAAGCCCCAGCACATCCCCTTTCGCAGCCTGAAATGACATCCCCTCAACAGCGACAATCGGCCCAAAACTACGCCTGAGCTCTTTCACCTCTATCATAACTGTCTCCAATAATTTGCAATTGACGGTTGTCGATTTTCGATTGCCATCTTAAATCGCAAATCGTAAATCGCAAATCATAAATACCCCTCGCTACGGGGGTTCGTATAAATCTATCCAAAAATCCCTGATAGTCAACCCCCGTTAGGAAGTTTTTTTGAGATGGGAAGGGAACATGCCAATGAGATGGTGAATGGTCAATAGTTCGGTGAGTCTCTATCCGCTGATTAGGTTCCATACGGAGCGTTCGGCGCCGCGTGATGGCTCCAGGCCGAGAAACTCAAGGCCCGTGGCAGCTACTGTTGTGATGGGAATGGGTTTATCGATTTGCTGTCCGGCCTTGACGCCTGGGCCAAGCGAGAGCATCCACACCCGCCGGCAGGGCCTAAGGCTCTAACCATATCCCCCTGAAAAATTTTTTGTTCGCGTCAATCAGAAATTTATTCGGGCAGGTGCCATCTCCATAAACCAGCAGCTCCCCCTCCATACATTCCGCTGCACTCGCAACCTTGACAGGCAGCGTCCCATCGTCACTGAGCAGCAATAATCGCGAGGAACTTTTGAAGGGGATAAGCGCCTCAGGACTAAAATCGCCGCAGCTTAACTGCCGCACCAATACCGGCGGATTCTCTTTCTCACCCGACCAGCGATATAACGCAAACCCGGGCCCTTCATCACGAGGCCCCGCAATAATAAAATACGCCTTATGGAAGGGCGAGTATTCCATACTCCTTATTCCCAGCCCGCCCAGGTCCCGCAGCATCTCCTCGCCCAAAACGGGCGCCTCGCCTCTTTCAACCACCGCCGCCGCATTATTCAAAGGCATAACAATCGCCTCACCCCGGCCTGTTACCTTGTCCGTCGCCAAAGGGTTCCGCAGCCCAATATAAAGCGTCTTACCATCAGGCGATGCGCAAAGCCCCTCAATATTCAGGCCCTGCTCCTTGGGCGCCAGCCGTTCGAGATCCTTTTTTGTAAAGCGATTCCGGTCAAAGCGTGTCGCCTTATCCAATCCCAATCTCCGCCCCATCTGCGTCTCAACCAATCTGTGTGCAAGTGTCTTGCATGGCTTGCCAATCGGCTCGATGGCGACCTTTCCATTTTCAACCTTAATCCTCGCAGCGAAAAACCGGTACCTGTTCGGCCTCATCTTGCCGTCTTTATTTCTGCCGTGCAAAGTAATCCAGTAGATGCGGTCCCCGACCAGCGTCGCACCCTCAATGTCCGCCTCAGGATATTCCGGCTCGACATCCAGAAAACCCGTCATATCACAAGAAAATTGCGGCAGCCCGCCCGCACCGGT
>Ga0315280_10008428_pt1 | contig 13490 bp, 13 predicted proteins | sample YL17G06_40_MG_FD_203697 | JGI IMG/M metagenome (GOLD analysis project Ga0315280, IMG submission 203697) | Sediment microbial communities from Yellowstone Lake, YNP, Wyoming, USA - YL17G06_40 | ecosystem: Environmental > Aquatic > Freshwater > Lake > Sediment | place: USA: Wyoming | collected...
TGAACCGACAACCCGACGGTACATTGACGGGACTTGGGATGTCGCCGCTCAAGACGACTCTCTGTCTTCTCAGGGCAGGGTTTGGGATCGGAAGAGCCGATATGAGAGCGTGTGTGTACGGATGTTCCGGCCTCTGATAAATTATATGCTTTTCGGCGGTCTCCATAATTTTTCCTACGTACATGACGCCCACGCGGTCACTCATGTGTTCGATGACACTGAGATTATGGGAAATGAAAAGGTAGGTCAGATTGAGTTCTTCTTGCAGATCTGAGAGTAGATTGAGAATCTGAGCTTGCACCGACACGTCCAGAAACGATGTTGGTTCGTCAAGGATTACGAAATCAGGAGCCACTGCCAGAGCTCGTGCGACAGCTATTGTGATTCCGCGGCTGGGAATGCAGAACAAAGCCTTTGAGTTCGGCGCGCGTGGCTTGGAGTTGTGATGAGACACGATGATTGAAGTCCCAAGTTCGGAAGCTCTTAGCTTGATTTCGCCCAGAGTCACTGTCTTGGTTAATACCGTTGACGAAAAAGGTGAGTTGAACTCTTCCCCTTACTCCTGGGTCTTTCCTCTGAGCTCCAATCCACCGCTAATTGGGGTAGCCGTGGGTGGCAAACAGAAGCTTACGTACATCAACTCCAAACGGAAAGGAGAGTTTGTTGTATGTGTTGTCTCGGTGGACTTTGGTCAGCAAGCTGTGAACTGTGAAGCAACGCATAGTCCGGGGGATAAGCTGTGGGAGAAGAATGGCTTGCATGCTGAGAACTCCAGTAAGGTTAATGTTCCGAGGATCGCGGAGGCTAAAGCTGTTTTGGAATGCAAAGTCGATCGGTTCGTGGAACTGAAGGGGGATCACATAATCTTGGTGGGAAGAGTCCTGCATGCTGAGGCGAAGGGAAAAGGACTCGATAGCATAAAGCCACTTCTCCACGACTCAGGCGGGAGATTCAGAAGCGTGGGTAACGAAATTCTCCTAGAGAGAAGAAGATAACCGTGTAACTTTTTGAATGCGATTTGGATATTCACTGAGATTTTTTGCGAATGGCAGATTTAGTGTGTCCACGCAAGCCGATGACCTCAGATCTTCAAACAACGATCTTCGAATGCAGTACCAGTCCGTCTGTAAGTATCTTCTTCTCTTTTACGAGGCATCCCATCCGTGGGCATATTCGGGGGCAAAGAGGCAAACCGTGTAGTTGAAGCAAAGTCTGTGTTGAATAGAAAACGCAGTTTTGCTCAGGCTCAGTGCGAAATTAGACAAATGAAAATACGCGCTGATTCAGGTCACGTGCAAAGTCATTTATCTGCCAGGAGGTAAGTACGGCTGAGAAAAATTGCCAGCAAAAAGTAAGATATTGATTGCGCTAGTTGTTATTGTGCTAATTGCTGCCGGCACACTGTTCTATGTGAATCAGCAGCAACAAGTCACTACTACAAAGACGGGAACCACAACTGCGGCTGGTCTTCCGGTTCCGAACCCTGACACGATAGTCGAAGAAGTCTCTGACAGTCCCTCAACCGGGTTCGACCCAGCAATCGAATGGGGTCCGCGCGGGAACATAGTGATGGAGAATATCTACGAGATGCTCGTCTCCGTCGATGGTCCGCGTCCGGACAAGTTTGTGCCCTGGCTTGCACAGAGCTGGGATGTTTCACCCGACGGTTTAACTTACACATTCCGCTTGAGACAAGGCATAAAGTTCCAGGATGGGACTGCATTTAACGCGACAGCAGTCAAGTTTTCGATAGACAGAGCTGTTCTGCTGCACGCTGAAGGCGGACCTGAATATCTGCTCGCCCATGAAGCAACAATGGCCATAAAGGGCGCCCCACGTTACTACCACTCAGATAGTGTGAACAAATACAATGCTACAGAAGCTCAAGCCTACTTGGCTGCAGGGGGAGTGAAGGTCATTGATCCCTACACCGTTTCGATAACTCTGGAGCATCCATACGCTGCCACCATCGCAACAATGGCGTTCACGGTGACTGCGATTCTGTCACCATCCTATGTAATTGGACATTGTCCAGGTTCCGCAGAAATGGCGGGTGTAGTTCCAGGCAAGAGTTGCGATTTCATTCGAATGAATCCTCTGGGTACAGGGCCATACAAGCTTGTGGAATATACTCCCAAAGTCCGTACGGTGCTAACGAGCTTCGACGGATATTGGGGAAGTCCGGATAAACGCGGGCCACCAAAAATCATACGCTATGAGATCAGGTATGTAGCCGAAATAGCGACTAGGGAACTGGACCTATTCGCGGGGACAACAGATGGAATAGCAATTCAAGCAGCCAACATTTTCGACCTGATTGACAAAGACAGCTGGTTGAACAATCAGGTAATCAAACCTCTCAAACCTGGAATTCGAGTCTGGGCGTCGCCTACCATCCAAGTAAGCTACATCATGCTCAACCCAAGATACGCACCATTAGACAATATCAATTTCAGAAAGGCAATAGCCTACGCGTTCCCATATGACACTTACATCAAACAAGCCCTAAACGGGTTTGGAACACGTCTCTATGCCCCCTTGCCACCGGGAATGCCAGGTTATGACTCGTCACTAGACGGTTTCTACACGTACAATCCGGACAAAGCGAAAGCACTGTTCCAGCAGGCGGGTTGGAGCGGAACACTGCAAGTCAATATTCGCACGGGTGACACAAACCTTAGGTCGGGTGCGTTGCTACTCAAAGACAGTATTGCACAGATCTATCCACAGGTTGTCATCCAAATACAAGAGGTTGATACGCCGACTTGGTCAACGCTCTTCAGGAACTTCAAGACGCCAATCAGCCTCGGAGCATGGACCATGGACATTGACGACCCTGCTGACTTCCTACCAAACCTAGTGACTCCAGGAGGCCAGACGGCAAGGTTCACGCAGTTCGCTGAGAACCAGACTCTCATCAACCTCTCAAACCAAGCGGGGTCCGAGCTCGATCCCGTTAAGAGAAGCCAACTGTACAGCATAATTCAGCGCGCCATCATGGAGAGCGCTAAGGATATCTTCCTCGTCAGGCCAACGGCGTTATTCGCTGAAAGGGACTGGGTACTTCCGGCAGACAACTCCATAGGCAGAGCTATCAACAACCCGATTTGGGGAGATGGGGACGGTGGCTTGAAGGGCGGATATCACCCCTACTACCTCACCAAGGCGCCAACGACACCACAGGTAAACGTCATGATCGGACCGCCAATACTCGCAACCAGATTCAATCCAATCGCGTACGCGGTCACGAAATATCAGAAATACATCCAATGAACGCTTGACGCGAGATCCCATCTCTCCTCTCTTTCTTTTTCCTATTCTTTTACCTTCGAAGCCGCGGATCCAAGATATCTCTCAGACCGTCACCCATAAGGTTGAAACCGAGACACAAGACGAATATCGCAAGGCCCGGCGCAGAAACAATCCAAGGAGCACTGAAGACGAACTGCCTACCGTCTGCGACCATTCTTCCAAGTTCCGCGGCTCCAGGTTCCACGCCGAAACCCAAGAAACTAAGGGCAGCCGTCGTCAGAATAGCTGCTCCGAAGTCTAAAGTGGCTTTCACTAAGATCGGGTATATTGAGTTAGGGAGAATGTGCTTGAAGAGTATCCTGGAGCTACCAATTCCGCAAGCCCTGACGGCATCTACGTACAGTTTCTGTTTCTCAACAATGACTTGGCCTCGGATTAGCCTGGCGTATGCGGGCCACCAAGTGATCGTCAATGCAAGTTCCAAGTTGAATACGCTTCTTCCCAGTACGACTGCAATTGACATAGCTAGGATCAAGCTTGGAATGCTCAAGAAAATATCTGTGACCCTCATCAAGCCCTCGTCAATCCTGCCGCCAAGGAAACCTGCAATGGAACCAAGCACGCCGCCAAAGATAACCGCAACAACCACAACGCCTGACGAAATTGCAATGTCGAGCCGATATCCATAGAGAACTCTGCTGAATATGTCGCCTCCAATGTCGTCAGTTCCAAAGAAGTGACTCGGGCTTGGGGGCGCTATCTTATCTGTCCAGATTCGTTGTTCCGGCCCATAAGGAGCGATTAGAGGCGCGAGCAGCGCAATGGTTACGACCACGATTACCAAGACTATCCCGACGACGGTGAGGGGACTTTTGCGCAGGAGATGCAACGAGTAACGGAGTTCTTGAAGTCTTCGCTGCGAGAGTTTCAGTTCCAGGTGTTCACAACGCCTCCAACTCGGTTCACGCGTAGCCAACGCGCGGGTCGGCAAGCGAATACAAGATATCCACAACAAGATTGATGAGAATGATGATCGTTGCAGCCACCAATGCAAATGCTAAAACGGCAGCTCGGTCTGCGTTGAGTATCGCAGATGCGGCCCAATTTCCGAGGCCCGGCCAAGAGAAAATTGTCTCAGTGATTGGGGCACCACCCAATGTAACACCGAAGCTTAACCCAACTATCGTGATCGTTGGGATGATCGCATTTTTCAAAGCATGTTTGTAGGTGATTATACGTTCAGGAAGCCCCTTCGCTCTCGCTGACGTAATGTAGTCTTGCCTCATTACCTCCAGCATGCTGGACCGTGTTATTCGCATTACTAGACCTAAACCGGCAAACCCCAAAACAAATGCCGGCATGATGATATGAACCAAGGCGTCTTGAAAAACAGGTAGGTTCCCCGTGATCAGGCTGTCGAAAAGATAGAAACCTGTTATCGTGTGAAGCGGGTGAGCCACAAGGACCGAGTAACTAACGCGGCCTTCCGAAGGGAGATAAGGTAGATTTGCTGATTTGAGACCATAAAACAGAACGTACTGGAAGATCAGCCCCAACCAAAAAACTGGAAGTGATGAACCACTCAAAGCCAACAGGCGCGAACTATGATCCAACGCCTTGTCTTTCTTTAGAGCTGAGATTACACCGAGCGGAATCCCCAATACGATCTGGATTATGATAGCCACGATGGCCAGTTCCGCCGTAGCAGGAAACAGCCTCACGACAGCACTCGTTACAGGCTCATATTGCAGAGAGGTAGAAAGCCCCCAATCACCTCGCAAAACATCAACAAGATAATAGAAAAACTGAACAAACACCGGAGCGTCAAAATGATGTGCATGGCGTATCTGTTCGATCTCGGCTGGTGATGTTCGAACCGTGATGTACGCGTTCACGGGGTCTGAAACGACGTTAGAAAGGATGAACATTATGATCAACAGACCGGAAAGAACCGGGATTATTAAGAGAAGTCGACGGAGAATGTAGACTAGGAGCCTAGTTTTAGGCAACGCCAACAGTGCTCTGTTTACTGGATCCTAGCTCTTGTAAGGAGCTAGGTCCTTGAAAACTGTGTCGAGTATCTCAACCGCAGTATCTATCTGCTCCTCGTCAACTGTTGTCGAAGGCATGAATCGCAGAATGTTCCCCTTCACACCCACCGTACCAATAATGAGCCCATGTTTTTGAACCTGTAGCGCAACATTCTCAGCTAGATCCGAAGCTGGTTTCTTGGTTTCTTCCGATTCAACAAGATCAAAACCTACCATGAGTCCGAGCCCTCTAATCTGGCCTTTCAAATTTCTGTCCTCTTTCAGATCGCGAAGACTCCTCATCAGATAGTTTCCCATTCTCTCTGCACGTTCAACAAGTCGCTCTTCGCGGACGAGACGAAGTATCGCAATAGACGCGGCGCAGCCAAGTATGTATCCGTCTCTTCCCATAGGAGCATGATCCTTTGGCTCCCATTTCTCGGCAAGCTCGTTACGTGCCAACAAGATTGAAAGCGGTAGACTCCCACTGAGAGCTTTACCGAGGCAGATGACGTCCGGCCAAACGTCCCAGTGCTCCATGGCGAACATACGTCCAGTCTTACTGATCCCAGTCATGATTTCATCTGCGATGAGTGGGATTTGATGTTCATGACAGAGTTTTGCTAACCCCTCAAAGTATCCGTCCGGTGGGACGATGTTGCCGCCCATGCTCAGGATTGGCTCCACGATGATTCCTGCAATCATCTGGGGCGAAACTACGGTAGATAGAAGTCTTTCGAGAAACGTTAGGTTTGCTTTCCCTTCATCTGTTGAGTTCCCAAACCAGGGGCGATAGGGGTCCGGGAAGGGAATGTGCAAGAATCCAGGGAGTTGGAAGAACCTAGCAATGATGTTGCTGCCCATCTCCTTGAGAGTTGGTGAAGCGCTCAAAGCAGTTGAGGTTGCTCCGTGATGAGCGTCATAGTGACTTATGATTATTGGCCTCTTCGTAGAAAACCGAACCAGGCGGATGGACCTCTCAATAATATCCGAACCACTATGCCCAAACAGAATCTTGCCGTCAGCAAGCTCATTCGGGACAAAGCTCTTGATCTCCTCAGCAAGGTCACTATGCAACTCTGGAACTGCCAAGAAATGATCGCTACGTGGGTTATCCGCACCATTCTTCGCCTGTTCTACGATCGCTTCGACTACTTTCGGGTGTGAGTATCCAACAGCTGTGAATCCGCCCGACATAAAATCAAGATACCGGTTGCCATCAACATCCTCAACATAAAGCCCCTGAGCCCGCTTTATTGGGCGCCCCGGACGTGGGTAAAGTACCTTCAAGAGATTTTTCTTATGCCGTGATAAAATGGTACTTGACATACTCATACTGACTTCTGTCACCAAAACTCACCCTGCACTCGCTAGAGTGATCAGCACTTGCACTTGAGTTTGGATAAATCTTTCGCACTGTTACTGCCCATTCAGATTAGTTGCCCATAGAACCATGTGAATTGCTCCCCATCTGAAAGATCAGTTTTTCACATCATAAACTTGAGACTCCTCGCGTCGGAAAAGCTTAGACAAGAATTTTTAGGGCACGTCTCTTAAACGTCTCGTCCGTGAAACTGGCAAGTGTAGAAACATGAAGAACGAAATTTTGAATGTTGGCGTGTTAGGAGCTGGACGCTGGGCCCAAGGAGCTCATATTCCTGGCTGGAAGCGTGATCCTCGCGTGCGAGTGGTCGCTGTATGCGATCCTCAGTTGCATCTAGCGCAAGAAGCTGGCCGAACGTTCAATATTCCAACAGTTACAGGCAATCATCGTGAGGTCATTGAAAGAGACGACATAGATGTGATCGATGTCTGCACTACGAGCAAAACCCATTTCGAGTTGACTATGCAGGCGCTTGAGGCCGGTAAGCATGTGTTATGCGAAAAACCCGTTGGGCATGATTTCAAGCAAACGTTGCAAGCCCGAGACTTGGCGCGCCGTAAGGCTTTGAAAACGAAACTAGGGTTTACGTTCCGTTATAGTCCCGTCATGCAGTACATGAAAGAGCTGATTGACAACGGCTATGTGGGCACTCCGTACATTTTCAACGGGTACGAGCAAAACTCTCAGTGGATAAATCCAGAAACACCGCTGAGACAAGAAGGGGAGATTGCGTTTCGTGATCAGTCTCAGATTCACGTTGCTTCATTGGAAGGATACGGTGCGCCGATCATCGACCTGGGTCACTGGTTCATGAATTCAGACTTAACTCAAGTCATTGGTACCATGCGTAACTTCATTCCGGAACGGGTTGTCCGTGATACTGGGAAGATGATGCGAGTCAACATTGACGACGGAGACATATTCATCGGAGAATTCGCCAACGGCGCCTTATGTTCAGTCCAAACCAGCTTCGTAACGGTTGGCAACTACCCAGGCCTCGAAGCCCGCATGTACGGAAGTAAGGGTGCACTGATATGCCGTCTTGTCGAGGAGTTTGGGGTCTGCGAGAGCTTGAAAGGCGCGAAACCAGATGCGGTGGAGTTCAGGGATATCCCAATTCCTGAACGGCTCTATCCTCCAGGCGGTTCATCCCGTGAATCTTGGCGTACGTTGTTCTACGCAAATGTGACATCTAATTTCGCCACGGAGATTCTGAATAATTCCCCGAGTCAAGGAGACTTCACCGATGGCGCGTGGGTTCAAGAAGTAATCAATGCTGTAGAAATGTCATTCAGGCAACGCGCTTGGGTAAAGCTACCGCTGCCTCGCTAACTGGGAAGTGGCTATAATCGCGCTCACGTCCCTTAGCAACTGGTTAGATGACTTCCTCACCTCATACTACAAGCACCGACCAGTAAACGCGACTTTCGTAGGAGTCCACACCTATGATGATCGCCTACCTGACTTCTCTCGAGAAAGCGTAGCCCAACTTCAGAGTGAAATGGAGAGTCTACTTGCTCGCCTACGAGGTGCGGAGAATTCCCAAAAGCCTAACACATCACAACAACTTGACCGGCTCTTAGCTGGCAATTATCTCGAAATTCAACTGGCTGAATTAAGCAGTCACCACTTCCATCTGGGAAACCCAGCTCTCTACACGGGAGAGGCAATATTTGGAGTGATATCGCTGTTCCTCCGTGACTTCGCCCCGCTTGCAGATCGCGTCAAATCAGCTATCTCACGCCTCAAGGCTATTCCGGGCCTGTTGGAGCAGGGTATGACTAATGTTCGATCTACTCCAAAGGAATGGACACAGAAGGCCATTCAGGAATGTACGGGCGCAATGCACTTCCTGGGAAACGGCATCGAGCTGTTGATGCAATCACTGAATGTTAACAGTCCACCTCTGCGCGCGGCTGCCCAAAGCGCCCTAGCCGAGGTCCAGGAGTACAGAGACTACTTGTCGTCGGAGTTGCTCTCACATGCTAGTAGCGATTATGCGTGTGATAAACAGTTCTATGATATGCTGATTCGGAAAGGGCACTGTCTCGAGATGAATGGCGAACAGGTTGCCGAGTACGGCATGGATAGACTGCGCGAACGTCAAGAGCAGTTGCAGCGTGAAGCCTCAACCTTTAGAAGGGATGGGGATTGGAGGAAAATCCTAGCCAGTCTCGAAGATTCTCATCCATCACAAGAGGGGTATCTGCAGAGTTTCCATACGCTTTGGCAGGAATGTGTGCGCATAGCAACGGAACACAGCCTATTGACTTGGCCCAACTATCCTCTGCGCTACACCTTCGTACCAACCTATTTTCGTGAAGCCGCACCTTTTCTCTATTTTCTCCCATACAGATCACCGGCTGCTTTTGATCCGGTATCCACCTACGACTATCTCGTTACGCCCATCGAAGCTTCTATGCCCTCAAATGAGCAAGAACGCCGTCTACGCACCATGAACTACTCTGTTATCAAACTCAATCACGTAGTGCACCACGGTTCTATTGGACACCATTTGCAGAATTACCATGCCTATCGTTCCGCGACCCGCATCGGGCAAATTGCGGCTGTAGACTGTGCATCGCGGATTGCGATGTTTTGTGGGGGTACGATGGCAGAAGGATGGGCATGTTATTCCACTGACATTATTCGCGACCTCGGATTCTACACTGAATTGGAGCAATTTGCACAGCTTCACTCTCAACTTCGACAAACCGCAAGGGCAATAGCGGACCCCAATCTTCACCTAGGTAAGTTCACTTTCGATGAAGCCGTCCAATTCTATACGACTCATGTTGGAATGTCGGTTGAAGCTGCCCGAAGTGAGGTCACTAAGAACTCTATGTTCCCGGCAACAGCGGCCATGTACTTGTTGGGCACCGATTGCATTCACAAACTGCGGGAAGAATTCGCGAAAAAAGATTCATCGTTCGGCATGTCCAAGTTTCACGATCGCTTCCTGAAATATGGATCTGTTCCAGTGTCGCTCATCGCTAGCGACATGCTTGGCACACGATTTTCACTAATAGACTAGCGCCATCAACCGCCAAGCGGACTCAGTTTTCCCGGATAACCAATATGTCGTGTACGAAAGCATTTATTAGATTTCAACTGAAATCAAGGATTGCAGGGAGTAAAATGGAAGGTCCGACAAAGACGCTCGCACAATATATCGTTGAGTCGAAGTTTGGAGATTTTCCTGAGGCTGTAGTTGAGAAGGCAAAGCGATGCATCTTGGATTCGTTGGGTTGTGCGTTAGGAGGTTACGCGAGTGAAGTAGGTAGTCGAGTTGCAAACGCGATGGTAGCTATGGGAGGCCGACAGGACGCAACTATTCTCGGCAGAGGAGTGAAGGTAGCACTTCCACACGCCGCGTTAGCGAATACTTACATGGCGAACATTCTGGATTACGACGACACTTACACGAGTCATCCGGGTTGTACTATCATCCACCCTGCAGTAGGCGGCGGAGAAATGATTCACGCCTCGGGAAGGGATGTTCTAACAGCGGTGATTGTAGGTTATGAAGTCTACACGCGCATCGCACAGGCAATTCACTACGCTCCAGCTACGATCGACAAGGTCAGTGGCGTTGCTCACCAAACGTTCGGCGCTGTAGTTTCAGCTTCGAAAGTCCTTTCGCTGGAATTGGATCAAGTTCTCGATGCTTTGGGGATTGCTGGTGCCACTGCGCCTGTTCAATCTAATGCGAAGACCGGTGGTTCGGAGGAAATGCCGCCCACTATGAAGGTGGGGTTCTATCAGTGCTCGTTAGTTGGCACAACCTCCGTGCTTCTGGCTAAGAGCGGTATTACTGGGCCACACCACATTCTCGATGGCGACACGGGTTTCTGGAGAATGATCGGTGCTGACAGCTGCGACTTTGATAGGATGGCGCACGGGTTGAGCAAAGAGTACGAGATCATGAATGTGGCCTTCAAGCCCTATTCATGTTGTCGATGGTTCCACACTGCCCTTGACGCGGCTTTGTCGATTGTCACGGAGCAGAAGATACAAGCCTCGAATATTCGACAAATTAACGTTGAAACAATCGGCGGTAAAAGCGATCAAGTACTCGGGTACATGAAGAACTCCAGGCCAGGCAACATTGTTGCAGCTGAGTTCAGTCTCCCCTACGCAATGTCAGTTGCTTTGCATGGAATCAAACCCGGCCCAGAGTGGTTTTCGGCGAAGACAATGAATGACAGAGACATTTTGGACCTAGCTGCAAAGATCAAGTGCACATTCAAAGCTAAATCCGAAAGCGATCGGAAGGATTACCACAAATGGCCGACAACAGTAGAAGTTGTGACAAAACAGGGCACATACTCGAAGCAAGTTGAGTATCCAAAGGGTGCCCCCAAAAACATGTTGACCAATGAGGAATTGGATGCAAAGTTCATGCGCCTTGCGCAGAACGCCCTTGGTGAAGACGCCGCCAGGGAACTCAAAATAACGGTAAGTCGACTTGAACAAGTAAGTGATATTACTGAACTCACATCACTTCTAATCCCAGCCCAGATCGCACGCTAGCCACGTGGCTCGCTTCTTTGAGCCCCCCATCATCGGAGCGGCGCTGAGTTACTGAGGCCAAGCGAAGCCAGGCCTAGCAAAAAAGTTCGAATATGTTAAAGATAGATTTACCAAGTCATTCGTTGACTCGTCAATACTCTTGATTCATCCTTCCATTGCAAGATTTCAAGTAACAGCGGATCATCATTTTGTTTTTGTGAGGCAAGATTTCTCTAGCTGCCAACTCGGTTGCGTTTTTCCTGTCGGGGCCGTGAATGTACAAGATTGGAACCTTCAGGCCTACTTCCGAGTACTTGCTCAGTCTCTCCAAGCAATCACTCGGAGTGCCTGCAATCGCGAAAGTGTCTACCATCTCGTCGGTCACTTGGCGTGTAGCGGTTTCGATTACTGCTTTAATCTCATCTTGCGGTATCACAGCTACATCCATGACGATGTGCGGTAAATTAGGGATAGTGTAGCTTGCTAAGACTTTCTTGATGAAATTCCCTGCCAGCTCTCTGTCTTTCGATATTGATGTTTCAAGGAAGGCCAGGAAGTTGATTTTGCTGGCGTCGCGGCCCTTTATCGCTGCTGATTTTGTCACCTTATCGGTCGCATACTTCACATACCTAGGAGAGAAACCTCCTCGTCTGGTTATGAGGAGTCCGTCCGCAAACTCGCCAGCCAACTCAAGCATCTTGGGTCCGATGGCGCCAAGGTAGACGGGGCAATTAGGTGCGGACAGATGCTTCTGAACCGACCTCAGCGAGAATACCTCACCTTGGTATGAGCAAATTCCTTGCGAGAGTATTCCACGTATTATTTTGAACGCGTCCCGCATCGCCTGGACCGGTTTTGCTCGCAGTCCGTAATTGGCAATTGATGCCTCAGCAGCACCTATTCCTAAAATGAATCTTCCACCTGATAGTTCGCTCCTGTATCCAAAGACTCCCGAAGCCTTCCTTTTCAGAGAGTAGAGCTAGCTCAAGCAATTCATGTGCCGTTGGGTCGCCGCCAAATCCTATCGCAATGGATTCAAACGTCCTGCTCATAGATGAGTGTCTGCCTTACCGATGTTGAATCTGTTTCCGAATTTTTCTTCGAAGACGATATCGCGAAGCGCTTTCCGATTCTTCTTTCTCACGGTTCGCCAATGCTTCGGATATCCGAAGATCATTAGGTCAATGAAGTTCAAGTTCTCGGGAATGTCTAGTAGTTTCTTGGCTTCCATTCGGTAAGGTTCGCGTTCAGGTGGTTCCGGTCCTGAGATGAATGCCGAGCCGACTCCAAGTTCCCAAGCTACTAGAGTCATATTTTGAGCCGCTCTTGCTGCGTCAACAACATGAAATTCACTTCGGGGATCTGATACGATGGCTATTGCCACTGGTGCCTTTCTCGTTCTTTCCTCGTCTATGTCCCCTTTCATCAAATCTGCAAGGGCGTTGAGTAATTCTCTGCGTCGAATTACTATGAAATACCAAGGCTGGAGGTTCTTTCCACTCTGACAGAGTCGGCCTGAGTCTAGGACCTTGATAATATGCTCGTCCCTTACTGGTTCATCCTTAAAGTCTCTGACAGCGATATTTGTCAAAACCGCTTCGTGAACTTTCAACTGTTCTCATTCGCCTAGTGCTGCAGCGACAGTATACAACATATCGACATATTATTCCTCCACATCCGTCAAGCTAGCTGCCTTCCCGTCCCCTTCGATGACCATATGCTCGTTAATTGTAGCTATCCCTCTATCCCCTACAGTGGACGTGGGTATGCAGCGGACAGAACGTCTTCTATATGAAACGCCCTTTCAGAGGCAACGCGGTGAACCCCTTCGGCTACCTACTAACAAAGCTTCGCGATGAAGACTTGCCGATATTGACTCGACTCTTTTCTATTAAGGAAACCAGCTTGCGAGACAGCCGATTACTCTAGAACTACGTAGTGTAGTTGCATGATTAGTCCAGGTCCGTATTGAAATGACCCAATCGGGAAAATGCTTGACTAGGCACCCCGGCTTGGTAATGGATAGAAATTTTGGAATCTCTTTACTCGTGACAATGGCGCTTCTTCTAGGGTTAGCCGTTTTATTTTGGCCGATACCGGCGGCGGCTCAGCAGACTAACGCCACGTCATCTGTTCGGACCAGTTCATCGACAAGCATTACTTCCGACACTGCCACTACTACATCTGCTCCGACCAGCTCCATCAGTTCTACCACATTTGCTCCGACCACGATTACTGAGACTACTACTCAGTCTACAACGGTCGTATCCACGACCACGGTCACTGTAAGTTCCTCGACGCAAACCAACATC
>Ga0315280_10008429_pt1 | contig 13487 bp, 18 predicted proteins | sample YL17G06_40_MG_FD_203697 | JGI IMG/M metagenome (GOLD analysis project Ga0315280, IMG submission 203697) | Sediment microbial communities from Yellowstone Lake, YNP, Wyoming, USA - YL17G06_40 | ecosystem: Environmental > Aquatic > Freshwater > Lake > Sediment | place: USA: Wyoming | collected...
GCGCGGCTCAATCGTTGACAGCGGCTAAGATAAGCCGTATAGTCGGGAACAATATGTCTCCTTCGTCTAGTGGTCAGGACACCGGGTTTTCATCCCGGCAGCAGGGGTTCGAATCCCCTAGGAGATGAACGCCGCCCTTACGGCGGCGTTTTTATTTCTTTCTGCAATAAGCAAATACCGATTTTGAAATCCTCAAAATATCTCGTCTGTTACGCTGGTTGTTACATGGCCGATAATCGGTTATAGTCTACGCTGAGGCATGCGGAAACCGTACATTATTTACAAACGCGCCCAGGCTGATGGGCGGGTATACCACGTCGCCTTCTGGGACGAGGAACGCTCCTCCTACCGGATCCGGCGCTCGGCGGACAAGCTGATCCGCGGCCTGGGCGAGAAGGCCCGGCACCTGTCTCCGACCAGGAAAAGCGAGGTGGACGCGGCGGCCCGCATGGCCCTCGCCGAGGGCCTTCCGCTGCGCTCGGCGGAGACCCTGCTCGGCTACCTGGAGGGGTTCTGGCTTCCGGGCTCGGCCTACATCCTGAAGCGGGAGGCGCGGGACCGGCACCTTTCCAAGCGCTATACCGAGACCTTGGCCGCCCAGATCGCCCGCTACGTCAAGCCGTACCTGGAGGCGAAGGGCAAAGCCCGGCTTCCGATCTCCCGGATGACCGCCAGCCTGCTGGAAGGGCTGATCCAGTGGATGCGGTCCGAGGGAAAAAGCGCCACCTTGATCAACCAGGTGCGCAAGGCGGTGGCCGTCCCGATCGCGGAGGCCTGGCGCAACGGGCTGATCGTGGCCAATCCGGCCGCCCAGGTCGAGAAGCTGCCGGAGAAAAAGCCCCGGCGCGAGATTCTTTCCCTGGAGGAGGTCCGAGCCTTTTTTTCATGCCGCTGGACCGACCGTCGCTACTTGGCGGCCAATCTGCTGGCGGCCACCACCGGCATGCGCCTGGGAGAGGTTCGGGGCCTGCAGACCGAGGATATTCGGCCCGGCTACATCCACGTCTGCCGCAACTGGCAGGACGGGGAGGGGCTGAAGGCGCCGAAGTGGGGCAGCGTGCGCGACGTGCCGCTGCCGGCCCGAACCGAGGCGATGCTCCGGGAGCTCGCCGGCGCCAACCCCTGGCGGAACGCCTTCGTCTTCTGGGGGAACCTCCGGGATCGGCCGATTTCCGCTACGATGATCGAGCGAAGCTACAAGCTCACGCTCGATGCCATCGGGATCCCCGAGGCCGAGCGCCGTCGGCGAAAGCTGTCCTTTCATGCTTGGCGGCACTGGTACAACTCGATGATGCGCGGAAAAGTGGAGGACCACATCCTGCGCCGGCTCACCGGTCATACCAATGAGGCGATGACCGAACGCTATACTGCGTTGCCGGCAGAAACAATCCAAAAGGTGGGGGAATTGGCAGAGGACTTACTTTCTGAATAGCGGCGTAGGGATTGATAAAAATCTTATTCTGATTGATTGAAATTCTTTTCCATATCCTCAAGTAGCCGCAAGTGAACATCAGAACTAAAAGGGGACTTCGTGAAATAAATCTGCTCGCCTGGATCCGTTTTAGCTCGTACTTCAATTGAAATCTCTTTATCCGACAGCGAGACCTTTTTTCTGACCAAATCGAGAGGGATGGAAAGATAACGCACAGCAAACTTGACGCTGACTGGAAATAGATCCACTTTAGTATCCGATAATTCCACAGCTTTCTTCATCTCCTTCTGTAGCTCAATAAGGCCTTCACTGAGGAGCGCAATGAAGGGAAAAGAAAACCGTGCGATACATACAGTCTCCTCAGCTACCACTAACGGTTCATACGGCGGTTTATCTTGCCGAATATCTAGCTCTTCCAACATTTGGCGTAAATCTTTAAAGAAACCGTGTGCGATTTCGGAAGATCCTTCGATCGTGAATAAGATACGCCTCTCTTCGATTGTTAGGCTTTCGACTAATCCCTTTCTATCTTGATAAACAAACTGCCCTGAATTGAATTGAAGCGAAGTTCCCATTTCTAGGCCAATAGGCAGACCTCCAAATGGACTTGAAAAGGTCGAAAATCCATAGTGTTCGCGAATCTTCTCTGTCGTAGAAGGATTCCTAAAATGCTGAATGCCTATCACGTCGGCAGCGAAAACGCGTATCTGAGTTACGCTTAGTTTCAGTGGTGTTTTCATGCCTGAACCCCTGACTCCTGTTCAGCCTGTGGTTTCCAAATCAATGAAGTCCACAGATCCGAAGGCTGAGGATTTCGAGGCAATTTTGAAAGCCAGTATTGCAACAATGAGAACATATCGATGATCAGAGATGTATCGGTGGATGGAGACGTACCACGGGGTTGGCTTTCAAACATTGTTCTTATAAGATCGTGATGCATGTATTGAATCTCCGCACGGATAGTTTCGAAAGCGCGTTCTAGTTCAAAATCATTTTGATATTTTGCTAGAATATCCCGGATGTAACGATTTATGCTGACGCCTTCCTTCTTGGCAGTCTCCATGATTTGACCATAGAGATCTGCGGGTAATCTTAATAGAAATGTCTTAATGGCAGTTCGCTGTTCGATTGGTTCGGGAATTTCATTTCCCTCACTGAGCATTCTGTCGATTAGGCTTGCTTGGTTAATTTTTAGATCGCGGATGGCTTCCTCATATGTTTCGCCATCTCCTACACAGGTGTAACGGCCGAGCATTGGTATGCACGCCGAATATCCGCCACCATCTTCTGGTTTGATCGGTGTGACCTCAATGATATATGGCAATGCGAGATAATAGTCCTTTGTCTTTTTTGTCATATATCAAAAACCCCCAGGTATTCGAGTGCCACGATTATCCGTTTTAAATAGAAACCCTTCACCATCCGCCCTTTCATAGTTGGAATCGTGATTTCTCCCATCTGGAAGGATGGGTTGTCTCTAAGATCAGGATGAGACGCCACAGGATGACTGCTTCCAAACCTGAAAGTGAACCCATAGTACTCAAGAACCGAACGGATTTTCTCGAACTGCTCTTCTGTGGGTGGCGAGTCTCGCCATCGCTGAATCAGCTTTTGGCGCCTAGACATCTATACCACCCTTTGATATCATAAATAATATCGTAAGTCAAGTCAAATTTCTTTACATAGCTTTTGGCAAACTTGATCTTTGTAGATACAGCCGTCTCCAAGGTGCGATTCCCGAATCCCCACCTATCATCGGTCTCCCGGTTCCGATGTCCACAGCTTATTTGCTAGGGCTTCATGGCCCCGATTTTCACCAGGGAATCGCTGATGCGGTCAGTCGTCGCCATCTTTTTCTTGCTGCCAAGCCTCCAGATCTGGCTGAATGTCCGGAGGCGCCTCCGCCTTCTTGGCCTTTCTAAAGGTCCGGTTGACCTCACTCAAAGGCGGAATATCGATTTTCGCACCGGCTAGGAGTTCGGCAATGGTGAGAATCTGGATTTTTAGGTGCTTGGTGCCCCATCCAGGCGACTCATAGAAGCCGGCACCGGCCGCTTCTGCCTTCATGGGCGCTGTCGGCTCCTGCATCGTAAGCAGCACTCCAATTTGCGCCTTCTCCCGGTCGACCACGCCGCGGAGGTCACGAACGTGGGCGGGTCCGGTGTGACCCGCCTTCACAGACAGGATTACCTGCTTCGTCTTTCCGCCAGCGCCTTCGTCGTGAAAGTAGATTCGGCCGTCAATGCCCTTGTCGGAGCCCTTTTTCTGCTCGACCGGCCGAGCTCCTACCAGACCGAGGACCCACCACTGGAATTGGTAGGGGTCTTGCTGGGCGAGATCCTGAGCATCTGGGAGAGAGACGGGTTCCCCGATGACCTCATATTTCACTTTGTCGCCAAAGGTATCCAGGAGTCGGTGTTTCATGAGAGTTACAGCAAGGTGAGTTATATCAATCCCGATCCAGCGACGGTTTAGCCTTTGTGCCGCCGCTATTGTAGTGCCGCAACCACAGAAAGGATCGAGAACCAGGTCGCCCTCATTGCTGCTCGTGGTGATGATACGTTCGAGTAGGGCTTCGGGTTTCTGGGTAGGATAGCCGAGTCGTTCGGCAGCTTGCGCACCGATAGGCGGTATGTCAGTCCAGAGGTCTTGCAGCGATACCCCCGGCATTTCATCAAGATACTGCTTCATGCGTGGCAGCCCTGTGCTCGTATAGTAGAGCCGCCCTTCACTCTCGAAACGCTCCATGTTCTCTTTCGAATAGGCCCAGTAGCGGCCATGGGGTGGCGTTCGTCCCTTCCATTCGTAAGATGTATCGCCACCAGGTTTGGCAGCAGTGAGATCAGTGGACTTGAACCGTCGTCCAGTGCTGTCTTCGACATATCGGTAATTCGACTGAATATATTCGGTGCTGTATTTTGCATAGATTGGGTTCCAAGTCCATTCTTGGCCCTTTGTATAGTAGAGGAGGATATCGTGAATTCGGCCATGTTGCTTGCGTCCCTGTTTGGTGTCACTATGCGCGGCGCTCCGTTTCCAAACGATCTCCGTTCGAAAGTTGCCGGCGCCAAAAACGGCATCCATCAGCACCTTAAGGTAATGACTTGCCGTGGGATCGCAATGTAGATAGACACTGCCCGTGGGCTTGAGGACACGTCTCAATTCAATGAGCCGCGGGGCCATCATGGAGAGATAGGCCAGCATATCATTGTCGCCGAGGAGCTGCCTGAATGCTTGCATCGCCTGCGATGGTCTGCCGCCGGCCTCAACAACTTCTTGATACGATGATGCGGCGGACCGATCCCACTTCCACGTATCCTCGAAGGCTTTGATCTGCGCTGCAGCCTGAGTCCCATTATGCTCGGCGAATAGCACATTGTAGGTAGCGTTGCTATTGAAAGGTGGATCCAGATAAATCAAATCGACCGACTCATCTTTGATATATCGGCGCAAGATATCCAAGTTATCGCCATAATAAAGAGTATTTTCCATCAGCGATTGCTCCATTTAACTTTCCATAAGACTCCGGAAAAATTTATCAATGTGCTGCTTGAGTATTCTTTTACCTCCTGGGGTTCCCCATGCATCGGCCAGCTGCTCTTCGGCAAAGGAAATCACGTGCTTCTCAGCGCCGACAATGAGCTCAAGCTTCCAGAGTTTCCGAGAGATTGCATCAGAATCCCGCGGAAGCCAATCAAGGGCATTGATCCGCGCCGCGTAGTCAGGTCGTTCCTTCTGGATATAGTCAGTGACGATTTGCTTGCCGAGCTCGATTTGCCCTGTATAATCATCATTCGTCATTTTCTCGATCTCCGTTTCCATTGTTCGGACTTACTCGGCCTGCTGTCGTCTTTTTTTTCCTCTGCCGCCTTCGGTTTTTCTGCAGCGTTTGCCGCCAACACAAGAATGCCGCACAGAATATAAAGTGGGCCAGCGGCATAGGATGCCCAAAGCGTGGCGGCTACACCACATATAATGAGAAGGGCGCCTAGGATGATCCCGGCAATCCGATTCACTTCCTTTCCTGATGCGATGATTCCGAAGATGAGCCCTGCGGTGATCACGATGAAAGAGCCCACCAATTTCATCATGGCCACCGCTGTGGTTGATACTATTTTCTGCGCCGTCTCTTTGGACTTTTCGAATGCTGCGGCTGTTCCACCGGCGAAAGCAAGTCCAAAGAAGCCGACGATGGCCCAAACGATGCCGACTACTGCGGCGATAATCACCAAAATCTTGACTGCGGCTTTCATAATGGAATGCCTCTTCTTATAAAATCTCTATGTTCCATTCCGAATCAGTCGTCCACGGATCCAGGCAAATGCTTCCGAGAAATCTTCGAAAAGAAATAGCCGATCCTGCATATCAATGAGCTGAAAGATGGAGGTCCAGATTATCCGTTTCATCGCCTTGGCTTCCACGAAACATAAAATCAAGTCTTCGCGATTAAAAAGTTTAGTCCAATTTGCCCTTAAGTACCGTCGGAACTCCTCGGTCTGCAGTTCCCAGCTGTTCATGTCCAGCACATAATAGACCTTCGGCCAGGTCGTTTTGAGGCTTTTGAAAAGAGCGAAAAACTGATTGATATAGATTTCTGCGTCTTCCGGCGACCACTTGCCCGTGGGCTTGATCAGAACGACATTACACCATACCCACAGCATCCACTTGTGGTCTACCGATAAGAAATGCCGCTCGGCATTCTCTATGATATAGCGATAACTTAATTTCTCTGTCTCCTCGGCCATCAAGGCAATGTCCCATAGACTGCAACGAACACATAGTCGCCGCTGAGAGTCGCCTGCTTATAAAGAGCTCCTTTGGCATTTATCGTAACCGTCACGCTCGCGGGGGCCGAATCCAGACTCTGGGCAGAAAGATAAACCGGAGTGACGCCTGCCTGGTTATCATAATAATGCGTTTGATAATTCCAAGGTAAAGCGGCATTCGTTTTTTCTATGTAATTGCCCCTCAGATCCTGATAGATGATGTTTGCTCTTGAAGCAGTTCCGGTTACCTGGTATTCGAAGTCATATTCGGTGGGATAAACATAAGGTTCTTTATTGACGTCACAGCCAGAAATGCTAAAAAAAATAAGAATTAGAAACGCAAGCCCAATATTCCTTTTCATATTTCAACCAATCTCTCCTCTTTCTTATGCATCCACCTTGCTGGCTAAATACTCATCAAGCGTATCCTGATTTATGAATAGGAGTTCTATTGCGATCTCTCCGAATCTCTTGCCATTGTTATACTTTTCTTTCTGAATTCGTAGAACTTCTTGGGCCTGTTCTTTGGTCATTTTGCCTCGACGCACCAGCCCTTCGCCAATTCGTTCTTTTCCTCGGCGCTTCTGTCTTATCCAGTATTCTTCTTCTATTATTATTTCTCTTGCATGATAAAGAAGCTCAATTATTGCCGCAGTGAAATCTTTGCCATGGTACCTTTCTGCGCGTTTTTCAATAAATCGCATAAGACTAATTGGTAGACGAATCGATCTCTGAATCGTTTTTTCTTTTTTTGTGCCCATATTAACTGCCATTTATTATATCCCAAAGTATCCCATTTGTAAATGAAAATTTTCTTTCTTAATGCTTGACAACAGAATGACGATGGGATATGATGGGATATAGTTTAATCAGGGGAGGGGATAATGCCCCAGAAGACAAAACAGAGATCTATACGTTTTCCGGCGGATCTACATGACTTCCTCGTGCAAGACGCCAAGAAAAACGAGCGATCTTTCAGTCGCGAACTAGTGTTTATGCTGAAGAAAGCAATCAGGCTGTCGAAAAATGCCGTTTCTTCTGATTTCGCAAAAATTAAGTTCTTTTAGTATAAGGAAATGTAAATTTGCAAAAGTCGGAAAAGGGGATATTTCGACAGCCTGAATCAAAAATCAAGGGCCATGAACCGCAGCTTGAGGATATTACTGCTCCTGCTACTGCTTCTGGCAGCCGTCGCTTTCACGGCCTCAGCCAAGGAGAAGGGCGGGCTGCGCCTCGGCCTGGAGTTCGGCAACCCAAATGCCGTGATCATCATCCGGCCGGAACCGTTCGACTTCAAGATCGGGTACAACTTCGCCGAGGCGGGCAACCTGTTCCTCAGCGCCGACTACCGGATCATCAGCGGCGTCCAGATCGTCGATGTCCTGCACTTTTTCCTCGGGCTGGGCGCCTACGTGCAGCTGCACTTCACGCCGACCGCCGTGGACTTTGGAGCGCGCATACCGATCGGGCTGCAGGCCTTCCTGATCGACAACGTACTGGAGATTTTCCTGGAGGTCGCGCCCACCGTGGGGTTCCTGCCGACCATCGTGGCCTTTCCCGAATGGCAGGGCTACGTGGGCTTCACGATCCTGGTCTCAAAGCGCTGATCCGGCGGGCCAGGCGCCGCAGCCGCTGAAGGTTCTCCACATCCTCGTGCAGGTCCTCGCTCTTGGGGGTTTCCAGGACCCCGGGCAGATGCCGCAGGCGCCGGTCGGCGAGCAGGCGCCGGAACCCGGCCAGGCCGATCCGGCCGGCTCCGATGTGGGCGTGCCGGTCCACCCCTGAGCCCAGGCCGCCCTCGGAGTCGTTCAGGTGCGCGGCTCTCAGGCAGGAGAGCCCTACCGTGCGCTTGAGCGCCGAGACGGTCCGCTCATATCCTTCCTGGGACCGCAGCTCGTAACCGGAGGCGAAGAGGTGGCAGGTATCCAGGCAGACGCCCGCGGGCGGGCCGCCGCTGCCGGCCAGCAGGTCCAGGATGTCCCGCAGCTCCTCGAAGCGCCCGCCGAGCAGGGAGCCCCTCGCCGCCGTCGTTTCCAGAGCCAAGCTTACCCCGGGAGCCTCGGCCCGATCGCAGGCCTGATGCACCCCCTGGGCCAGGCGGCGGATCCCCTCTTGCGGTCCGCTGCCCAGGTGGGCCCCGGGATGCATGACCAGGAAGGCGATGCCCAGAGCCTGGCAGCGGCGCAGCTCTTCGGCCAGCCCATGCACGGAGCGCTCGAAGACCTCGGGATCCGGCGAGGCCAGGTTGATCAGGTAGGCGCTGTGGGCGAACACGCCGGCCAGCCGGGGCGCGAGCCGCCGAAAGGTCCGGATCTCCTCCTCGCCGAGCGGAGGGGCGGACCAGCGGAGCTGATTCTTGACGAAGAGCTGCACGGCCTGGCAGCCGATGGAAAGCCCCCGCTCCAGGGCGCGATGCACGCCCCCGGCGATGGACATGTGCGCTCCCAGATGCAGGATCCACCTCCCGCCTCGCCCCCGCCTGCCGGCGTTGAATAAGGACGGCGCTTTTGGCTATAGTGAATGAAATGGTGGCGAACCCGTGGCCGGCCTCCCTGAAAGGATACCGAGTGCACCTCGTGGGGATCAAGGGCACGGGCATGGCCGCCCTGGCCGAGATCCTGCACCATCGAGGCGCCCTGCTCAGCGGCTCCGACGGCCCGGAGCGCTTCTACACGGATGCGCTGCTCCAGCGCCTGGGCATCCCCTACCGGGAGCGGTTCGCCGCCGAAAACATCGAGCCCGGGATTCGGCTGGTGATCCACTCCGCCGCCTATAACCCGGCGGAGAACGTGGAGCTCAAGGCGGCCGCAGAGCGAGGCATCCCGCTTCTCTCCTATCCCCAGGCGCTGGGCGAGCTTTCGGCCGGGGCCGACTCCAGCGGCGTGGCCGGCACGCACGGCAAGACCACGACTACGGCCCTGGCCGGGGTGCTGCTGGGGGCGCTGGACCTGCCGGTGACCGTGCTGGCCGGCTCGGAGGTGGCCGGATTCGGAGGGCGCTGCACGCTGATCCGCGGGGAGCGCTACTTCGTGGCCGAGACCTGCGAGTATCGGCGTCATTTTCTCCACTTTCATCCGCAGCGCCTGGTGCTCACCGGCGTGGAACCGGACCACCTGGATTACTTCCGGGACCTGGAGGACGTGCTCGATGCTTTTACCGGCTACGCGCTGCTGCTGCCGCCGAAAGGCAGCCTGATCTTCTGCCACGACGACGCGGGCGCCCGGCAGGTGGTGGAGCGCCTGCGCCGCTCCCGGGCGGACCTGCGCCTGCTGCCATACGGGCTCTCGGCTCCGGGCCCGTTCCGGCTCGAGCGCCTCAGCACCGGCGCGGGCGCGACCCGCTTCGGCCTGGCCGGCCTGCCGGGGGAGTTCCTCCTGCCCCTGCCGGGCCGGCACCTGGCCGCCGATGCCGCGGCCGCCCTGGCCCTGGCCGTGGAGCTCGCGCGCCGCGAGGGCCGGGAAGCTCGCGGGGAGGACCTGGAGCGGATGCGGCAGGCCCTGGCCGGATTTCGCGGCAGCCGCCGGCGCAGCGAGGTGGTCGGTGAGGCGCGGGGGGTCTTGTTCGTGGACGACTACGGGCATCACCCCACCGAGATCCGGGCCACATTGGAAGGACTGAGGAGCTTCTACCCCGGCCGGCGGCTGCTGGTCGATTTCATGCCGCATACCTATTCCCGAACGGCGGCGCTGCTGGACGATTTCGCCCGCTGTTTCGAATCGGCCGACCAGGTGATCCTGCACCGCATCTACGCCTCCGCCCGGGAGCAGGCCGGCGGGCAGGTCGACGGGCGGACCCTGTTCCGCGAGGTGAGCCGCCGCCACCCGGCGGTGCGCTACTTCGAGGAGCCGTTGGACTGCGTCGGCCCGCTGGCCGGGGAGCTGAGGGAAGGAGACCTTTTCGTGACCATGGGCGCCGGGGACAACTGGAAGGTGGGGCGGGAGCTGCTGCGCCAGCTGGGAGGAACGGCATGAAGAGCATGACCGGCTTCGGTTTCGCCGAGCACCGCGACGAGAAGCGGCAGCTCACCATGAGCCTGAAGTCGTACAACAACCGCTTCCTGGACCTGTTCGTATATCTGCCCGTCTCTCTGGCGGTGCTGGAACCGAATATCCGCGGCTACCTGTCCGCCCGGGTGCTGCGGGGGCGGGTGGAGCTCTGCCTCAAGGCCGTGGAGCTGGAGGAGCTGCCCCTGGTCCACCTGGACCGGGCGGCCGCGCGCGCCTACGCCCAGGCGCTGAAGGAGCTGGCCAGGGAGGCGGGCATCCGGGAGCGGCTGCGCCTGTCGCATCTATTGAGGCTGGAGGGCATCCTGCGCAGCGAGCCGGCCACGGACCCGCAGGAGGTCTGGCCGGTGCTGGAGGCGCTGCTGGAGAAGACCTTCCGCGAGTTCGACCAGACGCGCGCGCGGGAAGGCGAGACCACCCGGCAGGACGTGCTCGGCCTGCTGGGCTCCTTCGAGGGCCTGGTCCGGCGCATCGAGGAGCTGGCCCCCACTTTAGAGGCCAAGCTGAAGGACGACCTGCGCGCGCGCTTCGCCGAGGTGCTGGGGAACTCGATCGAGGAGTCCAGGCTGCTGACCGAGACGGCCGCGTTCCTGGCCCGCTCGGACGTGCACGAGGAGCTGGCCCGCATCCGCTCCCACCTGGCCAGCCTTCGGACCACCCTCGAGGAGCCGGGGGCGGTGGGAAAGAAGCTGGACTTCCTTTGCCAGGAGCTGGGCAGGGAGGTGAACACCCTCGGCTCCAAGAACGCCCTGATCGAGGTGGATGCCGCGGTGGTGGCCTTGAAGTCCTTGCTGGAAAAGATCCGGGAGCAGGTGCGGAATGTCGAGTGAGCTCATCATCGCCATCTCCGGCAAGAGCGGCTGCGGGAACACGACCGTATCCCGGATGCTGGCCGAACGGCTGGGCCTGCGACTGATCAACTATACCTTCCATGACATGGCCCGGGAGCGGGGGCTCGGCTTCGAGGAGCTGTGCCGGCTGGCCGAGCAGGACAACCGCTACGACCTGTACCTGGACCGCCGGCAGGTGGAGCTGGCCTCGGATGGCGGCTGCGTGCTGGGCTCCCGCCTGGCCATCTGGCTGCTGGCCGGCGCGGATCTCAAGGTCTACCTCAGCGCCTCGCCGGCCGTAAGGGCGGCGCGCATCGCCGAGCGTGAAGGGCGGGACCCCGCCCAGGCCCTGAAGGACATCGAGCAGAGGGACCAGCGCGACCGCAACCGCTACCTGCGGCTTTACGACATCGATATCGACCAGTACGGCTTCGCCGATCTGGTGGTGCAAACGGAACGGGGCGGCCCGGAGTGGGTCGTGGACTCGATCCTGAAGGAACTCGGCCCTTGATCTTTTCGGCGGCTTTATATTATATAGAGATAAAAGGAGCGTAACGGGTGATTCTACCGCTGGATCGACTGATCGAGTATTCCGGAAACATCTACGTACTGACCTGCGCCATCATCAAGAGGGCCAGCCAGATCCACCTGGCCGGAGACGAAGAGCTGGCGGCCAACCGCGGCAAGGTCGTCTCCACGGCCATCAAGCAGATCCTCACCGAGAAGGTGCGCTACCGGCTGGAGAGTTGAGCCAGGCCGAGCCCGTCCCCGTCCTCTTCGGACCCACCGCCGTCGGCAAGACCGAGCTGCTCGAGCGCCTCGCCGAAACCTTTCCCGGCCTCGAGGTCATCAACGCCGATTCCATGCAGGTCTACCGCGGCCTGGATGTCGGGACGGCGAAGCCCTCCAGGCAGGTTCTGCAGCGCATCCCCCATCACCTGATCGACATCGTGGAGCCGGACACCCAGTTCAGCGCGGGCGAGTTCGTGCGCCGCGCCGAGCGCCTGTACCGCGAGCTGAAGGACCGCGGCCGGCTTCCCGTGCTGTGCGGAGGAAGCGCCTACTACCTGCGCAGCTTCATCTGCGGCCTGCCGGAAGCCCCGGCTTCGGATCCCGAGGTGCGCCGCGAGCTGAAAAGGCAGCTTCGCGACGGGGGGATGGCCGGCCTGCTGGAGGAGCTCGCCGCCGTCGACCCCATTACCCGAAGCGCCGTGGCCGAGGGCGACCGCCATCGCGTGCTGCGCGCCCTGGAGGTGCACCGCAGCACGGGGCGCCCCTTGTCCTCGTTCCTCAATCCCGGCCAGCCCAGGCCCGGCTACCGCTTCCTGCTGATCGGGTTGCACCGGGAGCGCCGGGAGCTGTATCAGCGGATCGATGCCCGGGTGCTGGAGATGTTCCGCAGGGGCCTCAAGGAGGAGGTGAAGGAGCTGCTCCGCCGCGGCTACGGTCCCGGAGACCCGGGCCTGCGGGGCATCGGCTACAGGGAGTTCCTGCAGATGAGGGAAGGCTGCCCGACCCTGTCGGAGGTGCGCGAAGCGGTGCAGCGCAACTCCCGGCGCTACGCCAAACGGCAGATCACCTTCTTCAACGGCCTGCCGGAGGTCCGCTGGGTTCCGGCTGAGGCCTTGGATGCCGTGGCCGGCCTGATCGACGGTTTTTTGCGCCGCCCTTGACGAGTCCTCGCCGCTTCTGCATAATACGGCCACACTGAAGAAAGGGGCTGAAATTCGTGCCTTGCGGTAGGAAGAGAAAACGACACAAGATCGCCACGCATAAACGCAAAAAGAAGCTACGGAAGAACCGCCATAAGAAGAAGTAGTTTATCCGCTCCTGCTTCCTACAGATAATTAACGTAGGAGAGCCCAATGAAGGTATCAGGCATCCTTGCTCTGGTCGCTTTGCTCCGCCTGCTCGGCGGGGCCGGGTGGGCGGACACGCTCTGGTCGCCGGGCTTCGACGGCTACCTGACCGGCCGCGCGGCGGTCCAGGTGGGGGACATCGTTTACGTGGAGGTGGACGGCTCCTCCCGGCTCAGCTTCCAGGCTTCCCGGAGCGACGCGCGGAACCTGACCCTGGAGTTCAGCGGCGGCGAGTTCGGGAACCTCTTCTCCTTCCTGCCCAACGCCCGCAGCGCAGGAGAGCAAAACCTGCGGGGCAGGCAGGATTACACCTTGAGCTCCCGCTTCGCCGCGCGGGTGGTCCAGGTGGACGGTACGGGCAAGGTGCGGATCCAGGGCAGCCGCAGCGTGAGCCTGGAAGGCGGACAGGAGAGCCTGACCCTCGCCGGCTGGCTGGACCCGGCGGACCTCGGCGGGGGAAGGGTGGTCCGCTTCTCGCAGCTTGCCGATTCGCGCCTGAGCTTCCGCACCCTGCTGCAGCCCGCCGCGCCCACGCTCACCAAGGAGGATATCCAGGCCGCCGTCGCCGCCCTGGCCCAGCCTGCGGCCGCGCCAAC
>Ga0315280_10008430_pt1 | contig 13482 bp, 5 predicted proteins | sample YL17G06_40_MG_FD_203697 | JGI IMG/M metagenome (GOLD analysis project Ga0315280, IMG submission 203697) | Sediment microbial communities from Yellowstone Lake, YNP, Wyoming, USA - YL17G06_40 | ecosystem: Environmental > Aquatic > Freshwater > Lake > Sediment | place: USA: Wyoming | collected...
CCCAACCGAAAATAATCCAGCCAAAGAGATAAATAAAGAAATTGCCGCATCTTTAAGCCGAAAATTGGGATTGGATAACCAGAATTTAATTATGAATAGCATTCAAGAGATAGAAAAAAATATGGAAAAAAATTCTCATTTGAGTGATCTTACTTTCGAACTCAGCGACATCGCCAGCGGCACTCAAAAAATCTGCCAATTAACTATTGATAAAGACTTATCTGAAAAAATAAGAGAAATTGTAAAAAGAAACATCGAAGAATTAAAATTTAAAAATGCCAAAAATGGAGCAGTGGTAGTGGTCAAATTACCAGAAAATGAATTGTTGACTTTAATTGGCTCGCCCGACCCAGAATACTCTGAAGAAGGTTATAAGATTAATATGTTGGAAGAGCCCCGGCCCATTGGCTCCACCATCAAACCATTTATCTATCTTAAGGCTTTTGAGAAAGGCTTGAGGCCTTATACTCTGGTTGATGACAGAGAATATAAGTATATTACCGCTATTGGCTTTCCCCTGTACCCTAAAAATTTTGACTACAAATATCGAGGCGAAGTAAATTTACATTATGCCTTATCAAACAGCTTAAATGTTCCGGCTGTCAAAGTTTTAGAATATGTCGGCTTAAATGATTTTTACAAATTTTTAGAAGAAGATTTAGGATTTAAACCAATTCAAAGCGTAGAAAATTATCAATTAGGGATAGCTTTGGGAGTATTAGAAATGAATCTGATGGATTTAGCTAAATATTTTACCATTTTCCCAAATAGCGGCTTTTTGAAAGAATTAAAAATCTACTCTACCGAAACTACTTCAACCGGAAAAAAAATCGCTAATCCAGAGCATATTCAATTGGTTAATAAAATTTTAAACGACAGAAAAACCGGAATTGAACAGTTTGGGATGAAAAGCGAACTTAATCTTTTTCAAGAAAATTATGCTTTAAAAACCGGCACATCAAGGGATTTTAAAGACAGCTGGGTAGTTGGCTTTACCCCTGATTTTTTGGTGGGAGTTTGGGGTGGAAATGCCGATAACAGCCCCACCGAAGGAGTGTCTGGCCAAATGGGAGCAGGCAATATTTGGAGCTCAGTAATGGAATTGCTTTTAAACTCAGAATATAACAAAAAAACTCCTTTTGAGTTTAATTTAATTAAGGAGTTTAAAAATGGCGAAAATATTGAATATGGTTTAATTCATGACGATTATGAAAAATGTCTTAATATTTTAAAAGAAAAGGATATTTCACTCATTTTAAATCCTCATGATGGCGATACATTTCTTTTGGAAAAAAATACAAAGATAGTTTTGGAGGCGAAAGAAAATGTAAAATGGTTTACTAACGAAGAATTTTTAGGAGAAGGCAAAAGCCAAATATTTATCCCGCAAAAAATAGGCGCAAATCAAATAAAAGCTGAGGGTTTTAATAGCATCAGAGAAACGATTACAATCTATATTCAGGAGCTTGACTGAAACTATTTAATTTCGAAATAACTTCCGGCGGTCCGACCGAAATTTTCCGGGAAATACATTTCCGAAACGACAGCTGGTAAATGAGTAAATTTTCCTTTAGTTAAAGCCCTCACATAGTAATCAAATTCATATACTCCAGGCTCAATCCTCTCTTTAAATACAAAAGCACGGTCATCATGAAGTTCTGTAAAATTAGGATATAATTCTCGATCGTTTTCTTTTATTTCTTTTTCTTGTAATAATAATGATTTTTGTTCAGTCGCAAGTTCTAAATTAACAATTTCCATCCCGGCCGGAATATAATCCTCAATTATCATAAAATTCCTTGATTTCGGCACGGTTATCTGTAAATTAGCTCTCAAAACCTCTCCTACTTTCGCCTCCTGGAGAGGGGTTTTGTTTTCTTTATCATCAACACTATAAAATGCTCTGGTTATTGAAAATCCTTCGTCCCGGGGCGGAATTTGATCGGCTGGCAAATAATATTTTAAATCCATGTCATAATAAAGGGCGTTGGGAAGCTCGTTGTTATTATTCTTTGAGAATTGAACAACGTTATTTTCATTGAATTTTAAGTCGCTTAGAGGCAATTCTTTTTTAAACTGGTCTAAAATTGTGTCCGGATTGAAATTAAAAGTTCCTTCAGATTTATTATTAACTGATAAATCTAAATTGAAGTTCGACTCGGTCTCCCTTTTCCATTCCAGAAAATCGGTAAAGGCGTCAACTACCGTCAAGGTATTATTGGTTGATCCCCAGGCGCCGTCTTTTTCCCTGGAATTTAAAAGCCATCTTAAAACCTTATCTAAAATTGGATTTAAACTTTTTTCAATCGCCAAGGTTTTTAAATACAAAGCGGTATCCTTAATCGGGGTCTCGTAATAATACCAAAGGAAATTCTGATTTGGCTCTAAAAATGCGCCCCGGGCGTCAATACTAATTCGATTATCTAAAACATCAAATACTTTATTTTTTAAGGTTTCGGTAAAATTGCCATCAGTTAATAAAATTGCCAGATAAGATAAAGAATTATTACTGATTTTTTCTTTTAAAAATAAATCATCATTGATTATTCTAACTATATTTTGCTTTAAAAATTCATTTTCTTTAAAATTGGGTAATCTAAATAAGGTATAAGTGGTCAGAATTAACCTGTTTTTATAATCGCCTTCGCTTTCATACTGCCATCTGCCTTTGCTGATTTCTGTTCTCAAATAATCAGCTGCTCGATTTAAACTATTTTGATTAATTGGAAAACCGGCTAAAGAAAGATTGTGAAGAGTGTCCACTACGTGCAAGGTCAAATAGAAATCGGGTTTGGCCTCATAACTCCAGTGTTTCCAATAATAAAATCCGCCGTTCCAGCCCTGATTGTCGTAAAGTTTTGCTAAGCCTACATCCACCAACTCCTCAATTGAATATTCTTTATCTTCGTATTTAACTTTCTGCAAATTTAACTTATCGCCGAGATTCGGCAAATTTAAACCTTTTTTAACAATAGCAATGGCATCAAGCTGGCTTGCAATCTGTTCTGAGCAACCGTAAGGATAATGGATTAAGTAGTTCAGGGCATCGGAAAGGAAAACTGCCAAAGTTGCCGAACTCTTTATGGATAGATTTCCTTTGTCTTTAACAACATTGTCAGGCAAAAAGACGTATTCTTTGGAAATTTTGTCGGTTGTGTAATTTGCAGTGGCAGTTACTTCATAGGTATTGTTGGGAGTAATTTCTACGTACTGGATAACGGTGTCTTCTAATTTTTCGCTTTTTGCTGAGAGTAAAAATTTATGCTCGCCGGATTCAATTTGGTTGGGAGAACGGACTTTAAAATAAACCGTTTCGGTTTTGCCAGAATCAATGGTAACCTTCTTTTCTCCAGAGTCGTCTTCTAAAACCAAACTTTGGCTTTCAAATTTGATATTTAATTTTTGCTTTTCTTGGCTCTGGTTGAAGATTTTAGCGCCGATATAAAATACATCTCCTGGAACGACAAACCGCGGCTTCAAAGGCAAAAGCATCAATTCCTTTTGCGCCATAAACTCCTGGTAATTTACGCCTACTTTGGTATCTTTTGTAATGCCAATCGTTTCAGTCTGCCAAGTAGTCAGATTATCTGGCAATGTAAATTTAATTTGAGCTTTGCCATTTTTGTCGGTTCTCAAAACTGCCTGCCAAAAAGCAGTCTCTTTAAAAACTCCTCTCACTTTTTTAGCCAAGGCTTCTTCTGATCCCCCTGCTCCTCCCTTGGTGGGAATTTCTACTTCGACCAAGATATTCTTAAGATTTGAGAAAGTTTGGACGGTTAAAGGAAATCCGCCATAAAAGAATATTAAAGGATTTTTCTTTGGATTGCCCTTTAAAGCCAGAACGCTTAAATCAACTACTGATAATGATAATTCGGCTGAAGCCGGCTTGCCCTCAAAATCTTTTGCCAAAATATCCAACGTCACTTCTTCTCCCGGCAAATAATGAGTTTTATTCGATTTGACCTCAATATTAAGTTCTTGCCTTTCGGTATTAATTTGGAACCCGACTTGCCCAAATTTTACTCCTGGCTCGGTTGACTGGAGCAAAACCGAAACATAGACATTAGGCAAATATTCTTCTTTTACCTGGAAGTTAAAATTATAAAGATTGCCCTGCACTTCTTTTATCTGGTAATCAAAAATTTTACCTCGTTCAATGGAAATTAAGGCTTTGGCATTAGGATAAGGAGATTTAATTAAAATTTTCCCTTCGTCGCCAACATTTAAAGCGGTTTTTTCAGCTGTAACTTCCAATTCGGTGTCTTTTGTCGGTTTAACAGTTACCGCTCCTTCGCCGTAAACATAAAGGTTGTAAGTTGACCAGACTAAATTATTTCTTTTGTCTTGGGCTGAAACCTCAAATTCATACTCCCCTTCTTTTGATATTTTTAATTCCTTGGTATAGTTTCCATTGCTATCAGTATCAAAATTGTATTTCTCAATTAGTTCTCTTTTCTTTTCCCATATATATGAATAGCCGCCGGTAGCCTCCTGTCTTTTTGCATAAATCCAATCGGTTTTATAAAGAGCCAAGGTAATATCTCTAACTTTTGATTCTTTGCCTTGGGTATTAACCGATTTAACTTTCAAATTAAATTTTTCATCTTTTCTTAAAAATCTTTTATCGGCATTTAAACCCAGGTAGAATTCACCCGCGTGAAGAATAAAAGATTTTTGGCTGGAAACGCTCTGTCCCTGAGGATTTTTAACAGTAATATCGACAACAATAATCTTGCTCTCTCTGTCTTCTTTATTTTTGAACAATTTTTCCAAATCAAGAGTTTCGGAAATTTTCGCTTTCCCATCGGTTGATAGTTCGGTTTTGCCTCTCAAAATAAATTTGTCGCCATACAGATAAGGCGGCCAATAATACCATCCGGAATCGAAATCGAAATAGCCGTCAGAATACCTGTCAAAATAATAATTTTGGCTTGATACGGTATAATTTACCTCCCCTCCCTCCAATGAGACCCCGAAATAATAATTTGCTTCTATGTCCAAATTAACGGTGTCTTTGGAGATATATTCCTCTTTGTCGCTTGTCACTTTTACCTCAAAAGGGGCCGGAACATATTCCTGAACATCAAAATAATAACAGCTGTATTTATCGACGCAAATTCGATAGTTTCCCAAAGGTGCATTTTTTTCCAAAATCAATTTTGTGTTGAAAGTGCCAAAATCATTGACTTCTAAATCGCTATTTAAAATCTCGTCGCCCCTGGAATTATAAGCCCTTAGATTAACTTTTTTATCCTGATATATTTCATAATTGCCATCGTAGCCTATTCGATAGATGCCCTTAATAAAAACTTCTTGGCTCGGCCCATAAATAGGCTTGTCGGTGTATAAATAAATATTTTTAGCTGAAAAAGCCGAATCAGCCCAGTTTAAATTACTCTGGTAAATAGGAATAACCGTGCTGTCTTTATCTTTGGTAATAATTACTCCTTTTATATCAGCCACTACGTCGGTTAAAGCAATGCCTTGATTATTAGTGGAATACGAGCCAGCAAAGTTTAAATTTTCAGTTCGATAAAGATCCACTTTGGCATCGGAAATCGGTTCCAAATTAGATATGCTGGTTACCCAATAGAGATTGCGAAGCTCTTTTAATTGCTCGGCATTTAAAGGTTCGTTTGCGCCGTAAGTCGCCGATTGAGAATTAATTCTTTTTTCGGCTACCGCCAAGTTGGTAACAGTTAAGTAGCTTCTTTGATAAACCGGCTTATAAAACTTCATTCCCCTATCCCAAATATAAGTGGTGTAATTCGGGTGGGAAAAAGTTAAAATATAATGACCCAGGGGGTCTTCAAAATAATCCTTAAGGTTTACTTTAAAATAATTTATAATCCAGTATTTTTTAGGCAATTCGATTTTATCCCTTATTATTTTTTGGCAATTTAAAGTATTAAAAGACTCGTCCCAATCTGGTCTGTCTTCGAGATACTTTAGAAAAGAGAAAGATTCTAATTTGCAAATTTCTAAATTAACATACTCCATATTCTGGGCCCCAAAAGTTAACCTAGTTTTTGCAGGCGAGGTGACATTGTAAGAATTTTGAAGATGATAGAAATTTAAACTCTCACTAGGCATTAAACCCGTAGTAAATTTTAGAGAATAGCTTAATTTTTGGCCAAAAACATCTTCTAAGTTAAATTCTAAAGAGTAATTATTTTGAGGCATTAATCCATAATAAATTGAGGTATGAAATTCGCCCACCTTACACTTTTCGCCTTCGTAAACGCGCTCAACGCGCCAAGAGTTTTGCCAAGAATTTACTTCGTAATCTAAACTGGCTTTTAAATATTTTTTATAATCTTCTTTAGCCGGTGTTAAGATTGGCGAATTCGAACAGAAAACAAATTCGGTAAGATTGGCGTCAACCGAATTATCTATAGGAGAAGTGCTTAAAATCTTAAATTCGGGATAAGAGATTACGAGCTCTCTAATTGGCTCTTTGTTTATGGTTAGTCCCTGAAGGTTTACAATTTTTTGGAAATTAATTTCCAATTTTTCTGCCAGACCAATCTCCTCGCTTTTGAAGGTTATATAAATTTTCTTTTTATCCGTAATTTTCTCACAATCTGCGCTAGAAGAAAGTGTTTCATCTTTACATTTTTCGCCATAACCAATATCTTTTAATTTTGGGACTGTTATTTCAGATTTATCCAAGGCAATTTCTTCATAAAAATTAACCCAAAGCTTGCCCTGCGGATCGAAAAATGAAGGGGTTGCATAATTCGTTCTGGCAGACTCAGCAGACATACTGGCAATTATCCGCGGAACAGAAATGTTGGTTTCCTGTTTTTCATCTAAGATGATTTCGCCCTCTAAAGGATAGGCCTTATTGATTATTAAAGAATAATTATGCTCGAAATCCCAAAATTTTTCTCTGTCAAATCTGTCTTTTTGGTTATAAATTTTAAGTACCGATTTATTAATCTCTTTGGCTGTTTCTTTTTCTGGAAATAAATTAAATCCAAATTGAGTAGAAATATTAGCAAGAAAATTTTGCGCTTTTTTAAAAAGTCCGTAAGCCTCATCTTTTTTTACCTCCTGGCTTTTTGCCTTGCTCTCGTATTCAACAATAAAAGGTATTTCTTGTCCCGTTATGTTATCGCGTAAAGATATTTCTCCTTTTGTTTTTTCCAAATCAACGGGCTGATTAAAATAAATTGAAATTGGCTGGTTATAGACGGTCAAACCTTCGCTTAAGTTAAGGTATCTAAGTTTTCGGGTAATAAATCCGGTTTCTGTTCCAGGAATCCCTAATCCGTCCATTGAAATCAGGCCGGGATTTATTTTTACTTTGTAATAAGAAGATCTTATTAATCTCTCTTTTGGAATAAATTGTAAGTTTCTAGTCGTAATCCATTTAAAACGTCCCTCGGTAAACGGCGTTATCTCAACCGGAACTTCCGTTTCTTCCAAATAACCCAAAGTAGTAAGAGGCACCATTGGTCGGTTAAAGACAATAGTAATTTCAGAATTTTCCGGGGCTTCTGAATCTTTTTTAGGAAAGATCGCAGTAATTTCCGGATCTTCCACTGCTAAAAAGTCGCTCTTAACTAATCCGCCGTCTGACATGGCTAATTCTACCGCATAATACCGGTTAAGGTTTAACTTTTCTTTGGGTTTAAATAAAATGATATCGGAATTTTCTGAAGGTGCAGGAAGTCCTGCAGCAGAATCTTCGGCAAATACCACCCATTTACCCTCTTTTTCTGCCAACCATTCTCCTTCTATTTCTGGATTGAATTTGATATTATTTTTGGCAAACGATTTGTCAACATTCGGTGGCAGATTAATTTGGATGACCGCTGATTGAGAAACTTTCTCTGAGACCAAGCGATATGTCTGACTATAAGAAGGCTTGGCCACTCTGGAAATTCCTTTTTGCCAAAAATAAAAACCGAGAGCTGCAATTCCTATTATTAAAATAAGGAAAATCAGATTTCTCGGTTTTAAAAATTTTTTAGGCTGGCTGGCTGGCTCTATGGTAACTGATTGTTGATAAGTTGTTTCATCCATTTTTATATATTACCAAAGGTATTTTGCCTTGGCAATATTGTGCTCTTCCAAGGTTTTACTAAAAATTGTTTCTCCTTCTGGAGTGGAAAGATAATACCAATATTCGCTATTTTTAGGATATATCGCAGCTTTGATACTATCAAGCCCGGGATTGCAAATCGGACCCAAGGGAAGGCCCTTATCTTTGTAGGTGTTGTAAGGAGAATCAATTTGAAGATCTTCCAGGGGAATCTTAGTTGTCTTTTTACCAGTAAGGTAAATTATTGTTGCATCAACTTGCAAAGGGATATTGTTTTTTAATCTCTTCCATAAAATTCCCGAAACCACTTCTTTATCTTCTTTTGTCTTTACTTCTTTCTCAATTAAGGAAGCCATAGTTATTATTTCAAAAATGGTTTTCTTCTGATTTTTAATTTCTTCTCTTAAATCTAAAGTGAGTTTTTTATCAAAATTTTCAAGCGTTTTTTCAACAACATCTTCAACGGAGGAGCCTTTATTTAATTTGTAAGTGTCGGGAAAAAGATAACCTTCTAAATTTAGATTTTTCGGTTTATCTTTCAAAAAATCATATTTTTGGCTAAAATCTTTTGGTTTCGGCAAATCGGTAGTTTTTGAATAATCAATCAAAGGAAAACCAACTAATTCAAACAGTTCTTCGGCTTGAAACATTCCCCTTCCCTCGAAATACCAACCAATATCCCTTAAATTCCAACCTTCAATAATTGTAATTTTTTCGCTGATGACATCTCCTTTAATAAATTTCTCAACAATCTGGGGAATATTCATGGAAGGAAACAATTGGTACATTCCCGCCTGAAGTTTTCCGGAAACTCCTTTTTGGTAAACATAAAAGCGGAAAAAGGGTGTCCATTTTATTAATCCTTGCTTTTCCAAATTAATAGCTATTTCTTTTGAACCTTGACCTTTTTCAATATTAAAAATGACTTCTTTTTCGGAAAAAGGATTTTTAGGCAGGTAAATCATTTGCCAGAGGAAAAATAATCCTAAAAATAAAATAAAAATTGTTGAAAAAATAATTTTTTTCTTCATTTTTCGATGAGGGGCACGAAGGCGAAGCCGGGATATTCGATTTCTTCGAAGTCAGTTTCCGATTTTTTGGTAAAAAGCCAAATTGAAGAACCAATGGGAGTAACAATTCTACCCCCGATTTTTAATTGCTCTTTCCAGGCCTGGGGAAGAGATTGAGCGCTAGCCGAAGCCAAGATTTTATCATAGGGCGCTTCTTTCTTGTAGCCTTTTGAGCCATCAGTACAAATAAATTCAACAATCCCCTGCCTACCGGCAGGCAGGCCTTTCTCAATTCCCGCACCAGAACCTTTGGTTCGGTACGGGGCAAGAAAATTGTATTTAGCCACATTATTTTTCCCAAATTCCACTAATTCAGGGATTATATCAATGGCAATCACTTTTCCTTTGGAGCCAATAATTTCAGCTAATAATGCGCTTGTCCATCCCGAGCCAGAGCCGATATCCAAAATTTTATCTCCTTCTTTTGGCTTCAATTGTTCTAACATAAAAGCGACCACTAAGGGCTGAGAAATTGTCTGGCCATAACCTATTGGTAGGGCTTCATTTAACTCGGCTAAATCTTTCATATTCTCAGGCAAAAAATCTACCCTTTTTATCTTTTTAAAAGCCTCAATTATTCTCGGTGTCTTCAGCCATCCTTCTTCAATTAAAGAATCTATTAACGACATTAATCTTATTATATTGTAACTGATTTATTAAATAAAGAAATGCAACTAAAAGGGGCAGCTTTAAGTTTAAAGCTGCCCTCATTTGATCTAGGGAGTGCGTGTCACCAATGCTTTTGCCACGGCCGTATCAAGTTCGGAAGGTAGCGTATCGCCGCCACTCATTGACGGCGGATTATATCCTGCAGGAACAAGAAAAGCTGCGATTTCGGTTGCTTCCTCATCAACTCCGCCGGTTACAATGTCGCAAACCCAACCTCCATCATAGTGGATATTAGTTAATGGAGAACTCCAATAAGGTTTAGTCCACCAACCGCCTCGCACTTTAATGTAAACCGCTACCCTGTATTCTGACGTTTTGATGTGCCAAACCTGACCCTCAAGGTAGTCGGAACTTCCGTATGGCGGCACATAAGTAAAATTGATCTCTGGAGTACCAGGCCCTCCTGGAATGTCGCTGTCGCTCCAGTTATCGGGCATTGTTTCTCCATCAAAAACATCCTTCATACCAGGTTTCATTACGCCATTCTTATCCCAAACTCCCCAATGAGCGCCGACGGCGCCTTCATTGGCTATTTTCCAGGGCTCATCGAACGCTTCGAAGTAAAAGTATGAAGTGTCCGTTGCTTGAGCCCAGGAAACAAAATTTAGGAAAAAGAAACTGGCATTTTCTGGTGATGGAACAGCTTCACCTTTTGCATCTCCTGCACTCGGCCAACCGCTTTCAGAAACAATGATCTGTTTTCCTCCGGCAGCCGCAATAATCTCTTTGTGTTTTTGATGAATAAATACAACTGCTTTGGTTACATTTACTCCTTCCCAATAAGGATAGTAATTGGGTAACACCACGTTGCCAGCCGCCATTACTGCGGGATGAGACAGTAGCTCGCCGTAAGTATCGGCGGTAGCCACTGGAATACCCGGCACTGCCGATTTAACTCGGTTGATATAATCAATAAGCTGAGCTTCCGTAAGATCGTTTCGCAGGAGAACTTCACTGCCGACAATTAACAAATCGGCTTCTCCAGCTTTTCCAATATTTATCAAGCTGGCAATCTCTGCTTCATTGGCAGACAAATCTTTGCTCAACCAGGCTCCAACCGCTATCTTCAGACCATATTCGTGGGCAATTTTACCAACTACTTCAAGGTCGTTCGTGCAACCAAATGTCCGAATCCATTGCGTGTAAGGCGCTATGATCCCTATCAATTCCCTTATTTGTGCCTCGCTTACTTGAGTGCCCAAATCAGGATTTTGTCCATCCTTTGTGTAAGGACCGGATTCGTGGGCAATTTTACCAACTAGTTTTGTTTTCGTATAAGGACCGAAGTTCAGCCCATAGGTCTTATACGCGACAACTGGAGTCGGTGTTTGGGTAATAAAGACATTGTCAGTGCCGGTAGCCAAGTTCCCTACTGCATCTTTACTTTTCACGCGGTAGTGATAGGTAGTGCTGGCTGCAAGACCTGTAAGATTAACTGTATGGCTGGTGATTAAAGCAGTATTTAAGGTAGTAGATGTTCCATAGCTAGTGGTGGTGCCGTATTCTACCTGCGAATCAGCTGCTTCATTGGTAGTCCAGGCAATCACAGCTGAGGAGCTGGTGATGCTGGAGGAAGCAACTGAGGAGATAACCGGTGGTGTAGTATCGGGGGTTGGTGTTGGTATAAATGGTGTAGGACCGGCACAAGCTGTAATAATTACCCCTAAAAGAGAGGGCACTAAAACAAAAATCGCGAGTTTCTTTAGCATTTCAGACCTCCTTCCTTATTTTTTAATTAAAAAGCACTCTCTAATCAAACAGATTGTAAAAGTGCTGTTATATTGTTATATTTTTAAAATAACATATTTCTAAAATATGTCAAGCTCAGGTTGAGAAACAAAAATCCCGCATTAAGATTTATTTTCTCTAATGCGGGGTATAAAATATTTTTATTTCGCGTATAAATTTTTGAATTTGCGTCTAAACTTCCATTTTTGCCAAAAGCCAATTCGGTCAATGAATAAAATACCGTCTAAATGATCGATTTCGTGCTGAAGGATTCGAGCCGGAAGACCTTGGGCTTTAAGATGGATTTTCTCTCCTTTTTCATTTAGAGCTTCGACTTCCACTTCCTTCGCCCTTTTTATTTTCAGCCAGAGTCCGGGGAAGCTTAAACAACCTTCTTCCTCTAATTTATCTTCTTTACTTTTCTTAACAATTTTCGGGTTGATAAATACTCGGGGTTCAACCTCGACTTTTACCTCAGAACTCCTTTCTTTTACGAGATGAACTGCGATTATTCTTTTTAATTCTCCAACCTGGGGAGCAGCCAGACCAATCCCTTGGCTCTCGGTCATACTCTCTATCATATCCAAACCGAGATTTCTTATTTCCTCGGTTACTTCTTTTACCTCTTCACATTTTTTCCTCAAAATCAGATTTGGATATTTGATGATTTCTCTATTCATCATTAGAATTTGGCAGAGGACAGACCTCTGCCAAATTATATTGATTATTCGTAGCGACGGAGGGCCTCGACGGGTTTAAGTTTGGCTGCCGTTTTTGCCGGGAAGAATCCCGCCAGACCGCCGACTAAAAAGGAAAAAAGCAAACCAAAAATAATTAAACCTGGCGTAATTGAAGCGGAAAAATAAAATATTGGATGAACCTGGCCGTACTGTTCAATAATTTTAGCAAATAAAACTCCGAGTGCCGTTCCTCCGATTCCTCCGCCAAAACCGATTATTCCGGATTCTATTAAAAATATTAACAAAACGGTATTGTTTTTAGCTCCGATTGATTTCATAATGCCTATTTCCCTGGTTCTTTCCCTGACAGAAGTGAACATGGTGTTCGTAATTCCGATTCCGCCGACAACAATGGCAATGCTGGCAAAAATAACTATCACGAATTGAATAACGCCTAAAACACTTCCGGCAATTCCGCTCATTTTTTCAGAAGTAATCACTAAAAAATTAGAGGCGGCAGCTCCGGCCCTTCTTTTCTCTGTCTCTTGCAAGTTTTCTTTAATATTTTCTGCAACTTTATTTACCGAGGCCCCTTCTTCAATTTTTACCAAAGCCGCCTGAGCAGAGCCTTTTTTTTCACCGGTTAAGTTTTGATAAATGGACATATCTACGTAGACCGCGCTGTCATCCGTCTTACTGCCCAAAGAATTCAAAATTCCCACCACCTCAAATTTTCTTCCTTTTATTGTAATTTCAGTGTTAACTTTAACTTTTTCTTCAAAAGTTTTACTGGCCGTTTGTTGACCTATTATCACCTCATTTTTTCCAGAAATAGGCCACCTGCCGGAAGACAAACTCCAGCCTTGAAATCTTTGCAAAATATCTATGGCTTCCTTCCAGGGCTGACCGGTCAAAAGAACCGTTTTAGCTTCTTCTTTATACCTCATCACTGCTCCGCTGTAAGACATCGACAAAACTTTATCAACGCCTTCAGTTTTTTTAATGGCTTCCATATCTTCTTTTTCAATTTTAGTGCCGCCTATGAAACTCATCAGCATATTTGATTCATCACCGGGCATAATCATAATCATGTCGCCGCCCATGGCTCTCAATTGTTTTGTAATTGTGGCTTTCAAGCCTTCGCTTAAAGAAAGCAAAGTAACAATAAGAAAAACGCCGATGACTATTCCTAAAATCGTCAGCCAGCTCCTTAAAGACCTTGTCTTTAAATTTCTAAAAGCTATTTTGAAATATTCTGATTTTTCCATAATACCTCTTTTCCTAT
>Ga0315280_10008431_pt1 | contig 13482 bp, 11 predicted proteins | sample YL17G06_40_MG_FD_203697 | JGI IMG/M metagenome (GOLD analysis project Ga0315280, IMG submission 203697) | Sediment microbial communities from Yellowstone Lake, YNP, Wyoming, USA - YL17G06_40 | ecosystem: Environmental > Aquatic > Freshwater > Lake > Sediment | place: USA: Wyoming | collected...
ATGGTCATTCCGCCGTACTTTTTGGCGGACCGGGTCATCGAGGAAGTGAAAAGGCAGGTCGAGCTCATGGCTAAAGAGCTCAAAGTCGTCGGCCTTATGAATGTCCAGTTGGCCGTGAAAGGGACGAAAATCTATGTCCTCGAAGTTAACCCCAGGGCTTCACGGACAGTTCCGTTTGTCTCCAAAGCCACGGGCGTTCCCCTAGCGAAAATCGCCACCCGCCTGATCATGGGCGAAAAGCTCAAAGACATCAGAATCCCCCAGCGGCCGCATGGGCTTTACGCCGTCAAAGAAGCGGTTTTTTCTTTTGATAAGTTCCTGGAGGTCGACCCCATTCTGGGGCCAGAAATGCGCTCCACCGGAGAATCGATCGGCATCGACCGGGAGTTCCCCCTGGCTTTCATCAAATCCCAGGAAGGGGCGGGATTCTTCCTGCCTCAAGAAGGCGAAATATTCGTCAGTGTCCCGGACGAAGACAAGCCCAAAATCTTGCCTCTTATCGAGAAATTGGGGCTCCTCGGATTTAGCTTTTTGGCCACGGAAGGGACAGCCCAGTATCTGCGGCGCCATGGCTTCACGGTTGATACCATCGGCAAGGTTTACAAAGAGAGGCGGAATATCCTCGATGATATCAGCCGGGGAAAGGTCAAGATGATCTTCAACACCCCTTCAGGAACACAGGAGATGAGCGACGCCCAGAAAATCAGGCGCGCGGCTTTCAGCTACCGCGTTCCATGCTACACAACCATCCCCTCAGCCAGCGCTGCCGTGAAGGCAATTGAGTTGAGGAAGAAGGCAGTGCCATCGCTCGTCTGCCTTCAAGACTTAGGAGACCCGCCGTGATGACTGCTCTTATAGAGCTCGCCTGAGATGAAAAAAGAATTTGTGGCCGGATGCAGCCCAGCTATGATCATCCTGATCCTTTAAAATCTCTCAGGGGGTAGAAACATGAAAGACAAACTCAATGCTCTACGCGAGCTCATGAAACGATATGGTGTTCGAGCCTATCTCGTGCCCAGCACAGACCCCCATCAGAGCGAGTATGTGCCGGAATTCTGGAAGCGGCGGCAGTTCATCAGCGGGTTTACAGGCTCGGCGGGTGACGCCGTTGTCACCATGAAAAAGGCCGGACTCTGGGCAGACTCACGCTATTTTCTCCAGGCGGAGCGCGAGCTCGAAAGCAGCGGCTTCACTCTTTTCAAATGGGGCCTTCCCGGCGTGCCTTCCTGGCAGGATTGGATTGCCCAGGAGCTTTCTTCTAGACAGACGCTCGGGCTCGATCCCAAGCTCATCAGCCACAAAGATTTCGACAAGCTCAAAAAGGAACTCGAACGGAGAGGAATCCTGCTCAAGGCTATTGAAAAAAATCTTATTGATGCCATCTGGAGTCAAAGGCCGGCACCTCCCACGGGCGAAATCTCGACCCAGGCAGAAAAATATGCCGGTGAAACCGTGGGCAGCAAGCTCAAGCGTCTCCGTTATAAAATGGCCGGGCAAGGCACGGATGCCCATGTCCTGACTCAGCTCGACGCTATCGCCTGGCTGTTCAACATCCGCGGGTCTGATGTGGAATTCAACCCCGTGGCCATCGTTTATGCTATTGTAACCTGCAAAAAAGCCATGCTTTTTGTCGGCAGGGAAAAAGTCTCTAAAAGGGCGCGACAAATCCTCGCTAGGGATATGGAACTCTGCGATTACGAGGATTTCTCTTCACGATTGCTCGAGCTGCGCAAGAGAAAGCGCCGGGTCTGGCTGGATGAGGCCAGCGTCAGCGAGTGGGTCGTGCGCCGGCTCGGTAGGGACACATCTCTGATCTTAAAGCCCAGTCCGATTTCTCTCTTCAAGGCCATCAAAAACAAAACCGAAATCGCCGGCGCGAGAGCAGCTCACGTCAGGGACGGAGCCGCCATGGTCAAATTTCTCTGCTGGTTGGAAAAAGAAGTGCCGAAAAGAAAGGTCACGGAGCTTTCCGCGGCGCGAAGGGTTGAGGAATTTCGCAGTCGGCAAGACCTCTTCCAAGGCCTGAGTTTCAAGACTATTTCCTCATACGGAAGCCATGGCGCCGTTGTCCACTATGCGGTGAGTCCGGAAACAGATATACCACTGAAATCTGAAGGCATCTATCTCATCGACTCGGGCAGCCAATATCTGGATGCCACGACCGATATCACCCGGACCATCTGCCTAGGCAAACCGACTGAGGAGCAGCGCGACCGTTTCACCAGGATCCTCAAAGGGGTGATCGCCCTTACGTGTGTGTCTTTTCCTCAAGGAACGACAGGTCCCCAGCTCGACATTCTCGCCCGGCTGGCTCTTTGGGAGAACGGCTTGAATTACGGCCACGGCACAGGCCATGGCGTGGGAGCCTATCTTAACGTCCACGAAGGGCCCCAGAGCATAGCTCCTGCGCGCGGCTTTGGCGTGGGTTTTGAGCCGGGCATGATCACATCCATCGAGCCCGGCTATTACAAAGAAAACGGATACGGCCTTAGGGTGGAAAACATGGCCCTGGTCGTCAAAGACGAAGCCAAATCAAGCCAGGCTTTATCCTTTTTCACCTTCGAAACGCTCACACTCTGCCCTATCGACCTCAAGCTCGTCAAGAAAGACCTGCTTGCGGCAGAAGAAATCCAATGGCTCAATACCTATCACCGGAAAGTGAGAAAGGCTCTAACGCCGCGCCTGGGGAACGCGGAGGCCGCCTGGCTCAAAAAGACCACCCAGCTCCTGTAAGAATCTCCGTTTATGTGATTCCATTCGGCGCAGGATGCCGCCCTCGGCCCCCGCACCCCGGGGAAGCAGTCCCGTCGGTTCCTCGGGGTGGCATCCTGCGCCTATCATAAAGATCACATACTTGGAAATGCTTCCCCGGCCCCTCTGAGCCTTGAAAATAATACCCGTAACGATTAAAATATCTCGTGTTTAAGGAGTAATCTGATGAAAACCATGATTAAAGAGATAGAAGAGAAGATGGCCCGAAAAGAGAGGGCCGAGAAGTTCAGCCTTGATCTCGATTATTTAACCGCAGGAGAACGGAGGCGCCTCTACGAGCTCATGTACGCTCATGGCCCGGGGAATGGAAAAATGATGTTTCTCCCCATTGACCAGGGTCTCGAGCATGGACCCCGCGATTTTTTCCCCAACCCTCCGAGCGCCGACCTCGAATTCCAGCTTGCCCTGGCTCTGGAAGCCAACTATTCCGGCATCGTCTGCCACATCGGCTTGGCGGAAAAGCATCTCCGCAAATATGCCGGCCGGGTGCCTGTGGTCCTGAAAATTAACGGCAAGACCTCTATCACCCCTGATGACCTGCCTTTTTCTCCTTTAGATGCGAGCGTTGAAGATGCCCTCAGGCTGGGCGCAGATGCGATCGGCTACACTCTCTATGTCGGCTCTCCTAAAGAAGCTGAGGATATCGCCCAGTTCACTCAGCTTCGTCAAGAGTGCCGGAAGTTCGGAATCCCGCTGATCATGTGGGCCTATCCAAGAGGTCCTTATGCCGAGACCAGGGGCGCAGGAAGGGATTCTCTCGCCATGGTGGATTACGCTGCCAGAGTGGCCAATGAGCTCGGCGCGACTTTGGCAAAAATCAACCTTCCTGTCGGACCCAAAGGCGGAAGCTACGACCCCCAAGGTCCATTTAAAGCCTATAACGCCTTCAAGGATATGCCTGAGGAAGACGCATTGCGCATGGTCGTTCAATCTGCCGGAAGGACCGGAGTCCTTATATCCGGAGGGAGCAAGTTGAGCGATGAAGACCTTCTTCACAAAGTGAAACTCAGCCTGGAAGCCGGCGTCGATGGTTTGATTTTCGGACGAAACATGTGGCAGCGCAAGTATGATGACGCTCTGAAAATGAGCCGTGAGATCCAGGAAATGATGAAAAAGTTTCAGGGGCCGGCTTGGGCTAATCCAGAGCCCGATCGATGACCCCCCCGCCAAAAACAACGTCGCGATCATAGAAGACGATCGACTGCCCGGGAGTGATGGCCCGCTGGGGGTTTTCAAACTCGACCAGCACCTGGCTAAGAGAAAGCGGCGTCACCAGAGCTCTCGCCTCTTTGTGTTTATACCGAATCTTTGCTTTTAGCTTGACCGGCTTCTCAAGTTGCTTTAGAGAAATCAGGTTGATTTGCGAAGCTCGGAGCTTCTTCCGGTAGAGGTCGCTGTGACTTCCCACGACAATCGTGTTTTTCTCTCCATCGATTGAAATAACATACAAAGGTTGCGCCGCCGCTATTCCCATGCCGCGGCGCTGCCCGACTGTAAAATGGATAATTCCTTTGTGCTGGCCCAGAACTCGGCCGCTTCTATCTTTGACAGGCCCGGGCAGGAAAGCCTGTGGAATTCGTTTTCTCAGGAAGTCCGGATAGCGGCCGATCGGGACAAAACAGATCTCCTGGCTTTCAGGCTTCGCGGCTACAGGAAGATTCCATTTCTTGGCCATCTCCCTGACCTCTTTTTTGGTTAAATTCCCGACCGGCATCAATATCCGGGAGAGCTGTTCTTGCGTCAGAGGATAGAGAAAGTAGGACTGGTCTTTGGTCCTATCTTTTCCTTTCTTAAGGAGATACCGTTTCTTGGCGCGGCTAAAGACCACCCGGGCATAGTGACCCGTAGCGATATAATCCGCCCCAAGCCTTTTAGCCCTGTCTATGAGGAGTTTAAACTTGATATGCTCATTGCAGCGGATGCAGGGGTTAGGGGTCCGGCCGCGGCTATATTCCTGGCAGAAATCCGCAATAACGGTTCTTTCGAATTCTCGGCGAAAATCTACGACAAAATGCGGAATCCCGACCCGGATGGCGACCTCATGGGCGTCTTCTCTGGCCTTCCAGCCGCAGCAGCTCCTGAGTTCATCGGAGCGGCAGAATTCTTTAGGGAGCGAGTACAGATTCATGGTCACGCCGATGACATCATAGCCTTTTTCTTTGAGTAGGGCCGCAGCCACCGAGGAATCCACTCCCCCGCTCATGGCCACAACCACTTGTTTTCGCTTCATCTATCGCCTTATCTCCACTGACTATAGCATAGCAAAATTCTTATTCTCCCCCAAATAGATTTTCTTCCCGGAAGAAGAGTCGGCTCGTTCTCTGCCATTTTGATATTGACGCGCCTGAGAAGAAATGCTATATATTTAACAGATTCTATTTAGGGGAAGGCCAATGAGAAAATTTCCTCAATTTTGCCTTTGGTTATTTATTTCTTCCTTAATAGCTGCCCCGTCTTCGTTGTTGTCGAAGGATAGCTATTGGTCGACGATAAAATTTGAAGTTAGCACGGCCTTGAGCTTGGAAAAATCCCTCCTGGACACATCCTATTTCAGCCAATTCTCGCCGCCGTTCCAGCCTGGACCCTACCTGAGCAAAGCCGAGCAAAAGATCTATCTTCAAGGGAAAGAGAGTGTGGGGTTCAATGTCGCCTTCGCCTATTTTCCATATGAAAAGCTCGGTTTTCAGTTCCAGCTTGAATATGGCAAACCTAAAATCAGCGGCAAAAATACGCCTTACAATGTCTCTTTGGAATACACGCTCAACCTTCCTCCCAACCTTCAGCCTCAACTTTTCACCTATGAGCGGACATATGCCTGGCCTGATACAGAAGGCCATCTCGACCAGCTCTGTCTCAGCCTCAATGCCGTGGCCAGGCTGCCGGTGGCAAAAAATCTTGCGATCAATGTCTCCGGCGGGCTGAGTTATTTCTATATTGGAGGGCAAGCGGGCAGCCTTGGCTATTCAAATTTTCGGCTGGAAGGGCTCTCTCTCCACAGCGAAACCTACGAGGTCGAGTATAAATTGGGGACGCTGCAAAAATTGGGACTCAATCTGGGCGCGGAATTTGCCTGGATTATCTACGGCAATCTCTGTTTCGTCACAGACCTGCGCTTCTACGGCTGCCCTAAGACGACAGCCTCCTTAGAACTTAAAAGCGCCGGGCTGATATCAGACCCTATCGACAAGGTCGAGGCCATGATGAACCTTGGTGACATAACGATCAACCCTTCCTTTTACCGGATCAACTTCGGGTTGAAGTATCTGTTCTAATTTATTTTTTTTCTTCTTGCTTTGGTGCAGCAGCTTTTTGGCAGCAGGCCTTCATATTGGCAAAATGTTCCTGGATCTTTTTAACCATTTCTGGATTCTTTGAGATTATTTTCACGGAGATGCCGTCAGCTAAGTTTTCGGTCTTAATTTCCACATCCTCAGAGTGAAGCGGACAATTCATCGCGCCGCCTTTGCCCTCAGCGCCCAGGTTCATCTTCATCCCCTGGCAGCAACCCATTTGCCCCTGATGCATCATCATTTCCTGGCCTTGGGGCATGGATTTCTTTTTTAGGTTCATCCCGCACTTGGGACATTTTCCGGGCTGGTCAGCCTTGACTTCCGGATGCATCGGGCAGGTGTATACCTCTTTCATCCCTTCTTTCTGCTGGAGATACTTCTCCGGATCCTTGACGAACTTCTCCTTGCACCCCTCGCAGCAGAAGAAATAAGTCTGTCCTTTGTACTCGTAAGTTGCCTTGGCCTCGGATTTCTTCATCACCTTGCCGCTGACTGGACAGGTGACGGTTTCTTCTGTTGTCTGCTGGGCAAACCCAGACAGGACGAAGGCGAGAGCAATCACAAGCACCAAGCCTAAAATTTTAGAATTTCTCATGATCTGAATCCTCCAATAAATCTTACTTATTCTATAGAATTTGTTTATTTTAACAAAATCCAAGGCTTTCCGCAAGCCTCATGCCAAACATGTAAGCATCCCAAATTCCATGGTGGAAATAGGCTCCGATGGGCGGCGCGGCGCCAGTCCCCGATTTCAAGGCTAAGGCGAATGGACGCGTTTTATCTGACGATGAGTTTGCCTTTGAGCATGCCCATGCCGCAGGTGAAATTATACTCCCCTGCTTCTTGAGGTGTGAACTCGACCGCTGTCGTTCTAAAAGCCGGCAGCGGCTGGCGGATGTTGAAATCGCCGAAAACCACTGTGTCCGAACAATCGGCCGTCTCCTCCCGATAAAAATTTAGCCGGACCGGCATCCCTTTTTTAACGACGATGACATCGGGAGAATAGCCTCCTTTAACGACAATTTTAACCTCCTGCACGTTCCCTTCGGCCGGCGCAGCCAGAGCCGCTTTCTTTTTTCTCCGGGAAAAGAAAAAATACCAATTGACAAACACGATGAACATTGCGCCGAAGATAGTTACCAGGACTTTCGCCGGCATGGATATCCTCCTAAGAGCGAATCTTGAATCGCCGCAACCGGAGCGAGTTTGAAACAACGGAAACCGAGCTAAAGGCCATGGCGGCGGAGGCGAGAATGGGGTTAAGTAAGATGTGAAAGAAAGGATAGAGAATTCCGGCAGCCACAGGAATCCCCACGACGTTGTAGAAAAAAGCCCAGAAAAGGTTCTGTTTGATGATCTTGATCGTCTTCTTGCTTAACTCGACGGCGGACCCGACAGCCCGCAGGTCCCCCCGGATGAGGGTAATGTCCGAGGCCTCCATAGCCACGTCCGTTCCTGTGCCGATGGCAATGCCGACATCAGCCTGGGCCAGAGCAGGAGCGTCATTGATTCCGTCGCCGACCATAGCCACTTTTCTCCCGGTCTCCTGGAGTTTCTTGATCTCGTGGACCTTATCTTCGGGCAGAACCTCAGAAATCACTTTCACAATCCCTGCTTTCCGCGCCATGGCCGCGGCCGTTCGCGGGTGATCGCCAGTCAGCATGACGACATCAAGTCCGAGCTTTTTGAGCTTTTCCACAGCCTCGGCAGAGCTCTCCTTCAGAGTGTCGGCGACGGCCAGCAGCCCGGCTGCCTTCCCTTCGACAGCGGCGTAAATAACCGTCTTCCCTTCTGAGCAGAGTTCCTCGGCCTTCTTGTCCCAGGCCTGGATATCCACGCCCCGCTCTCCCATGAGTTTGGCATTCCCGAGGACGACTTTTCTGCCTTTGACCTGAGCTTCGACACCATGGCCTTCTATAGCCTTAAAATCTTCTATTTCATCGATTTCCGCATTCCTCGACCGCGCCTCCTTCAGGATGGCTTCTCCGAGAGGATGCTCGGAGCGCTTTTCAGCCGCTGCGGCCAGTTTAAGTAAGTCATATTCTTTGAAGGATGGAGAAGGGACAATATCCGTAAGCTCCGGCTCTCCCTTGGTCAAAGTGCCTGTCTTATCCATGAGGATGGTGTCAATGTTATGAATGGTCTCGAGGCTCTCGCCTCCCTTGATCAGAATCCCGTTTTCCGCGCCTTTTCCCGTCCCCACCATGACGGCTGTAGGAGTCGCCAGGCCGAGAGCGCAAGGACACGCAATGATCAGCACCGCCACAAAATTGAGCAGGGCAAAGGTCAAAGACGGCCTGGGCCCAAAGTCAAACCAGATAACGAAAGTGGCCAGGGCGAGCGAGATGACGACGGGCACGAAATACCCGGAGATGACATCGGCCAGCCTCTGGATCGGCGCTTTTGAGCCCTGGGCATCCTGGACGAGCTTGATGATCTGCGCGAGAGCCGTATCTTTCCCGACCTTAGTGGCCCGAAAGCGGAAACTCCCTGTTTTGTTCAAGGTAGCGCCGATCACTTCATCCCCCGGCGCTTTGCGGACGGGCATGCTTTCGCCGGTGATCATCGACTCATCTACCGAAGAATACCCTTCCTCCACCATCCCGTCCACCGGAATTTTCTCTCCCGGTTTGACGATAATTATGTCTCCGACCTGGACTTCCTCGATGGGGATATCCTTTTCACCGGCGTCTCCGATAACTCGGGCTGTTTTGGGCTGAAGCCCGATCAATTTCTTAATGGCCTCGGAAGTTTGGCCTTTGGCTCTTGCTTCGAGAACGCGGCCGAACAGGATAAGCGCGATGATAAATGCCGACGTATCAAAATAGACCGCGGGCGCAATCCCCGCTTTCTTGAAGAACGAAGGAAAGACCGTAGCCGCGGCGCTGTAAAGATAAGCGGCCATCGTTCCCACGGCAATCAGGGTGTTCATATCGGCGTTTCGATGACGAAAAGAGGCCCAGGCGCCCTTTAAAAACGGCCAGCCGATGATAAATTGGACAGGTGTAGCCAGGGCCCAAAGGACGAAAAAGTTGTTCAGAAAACCCGCAACCCAGGGGAACCAATGGGGCATGCTACCGAGAAAAATAACTACGGCAAGAATGATGCCGGAGATGAATCGGAGGTTCAGCTTTTTGTATTCTTTCCTGCGGATGGCCTGTTCGATGTCCTCTCCCTCTTCTCCCTCCGCCATCTCAAGAACTTTGTAACCCGTTTCCTCGATGGTCCGCTTAATCTCCCCAAAGTTGCTCTCTGAGGGCAGGTACTCCACTCTGACCTTTCCGGTGGCTAAGTTGACCACAGCCTTGGCCACTCCCCGGGTCTCAAGAAGAGTTTTTTCGATTTTCTGGACACAGGAGGCACAGACGATGCCCTCGATGGGAATCTCTGTGGTCACCGTGCCGACCTCATAACCTATTTTTCGAATCGTAGAGATGAACTCCTGAGGCTTGACGAGCTGAGGGTCAAACAAGACCGTGGCCCGGGACGTGGTAAAATTAACGTTGGCTTTATCTACACCCTCGAGATCGGCTAATTTTTTCTGGATGTTGGCGGCGCAACTGGCACAGCTCATTCCTCGGATGGGAAGGTCGATCCGCTCTTGGCTCGCGCCTTCGGTTTTCTTACCGGCGGCTTTCTCTGTTTTCTCTGTCTTGGGCGATTGTGCCGGCGTCTCCTCAGCGGAGAGATATTTCTCCGGATTTCGGTCGAACTCTTTTTTGCAGAATTCTGAACAAAAGTAGTATTTTTTCCCCTTGCACTCTGAAGCGCCGGCGGCTTCGGTTTCTTTGACCTCCATGCCGCAAACGAGATCCTTGGCCATGACTCTCTCCTCTCTTTTTAAAACTTGCTTTTCGCCGTCGACCTATTTCTTATATATTTTATAAGTTCTATAAAATATGTCAATTAAGACCGCCCAGCTCCGATTTGCATGCCCGCTTGAATTTGTGTTAAAATTTTCGCGAGTAAGCTCAGAAGGAGAAGACCATGTCTGGACATTCAAAATGGCATTCTATCAAACATAAAAAGGCGGCGGTTGACGCCAAAAGAGGGAAACTCTTCACCAAGATTATCCGTGAGCTGAGCGTCGCGGCCCGAGCAGGCGGCGGCGACCCCGAGACCAATCCCCGCTTGCGTAAAGCGATCACAGACGCCAAAGCCGTCAACATGCCCGCCGACAATATTAAGCGGGCGATCATGAAGGGCACAGGCCAGCTGGAAGGGGCCTCCTTCGAAGAGATCAACTACGAAGGCTATGGCCCCGGGGGTGTGGCCATCTTTGTCGAGGTTCTCTCGGATAACAAGAACCGAACCGTTTCGGAGATCCGGCACATCTTTGCCAAAAACGGCGGCCGGATCGGAGAATCCGGCTGTGTCGCCTGGATGTTCAAACGGAAAGGCTACATCGTCGTGGAACAGGCTAAAGCTTCTGAGGAAAAGCTTTTGGATATCGCCCTCTCCAACGGCGCGGAAGACTTGAGGGAGGACGGGAGCAACTTCGAGATTCTCACTCCGCCGGAAAAATATGAAGCCGTCGTTGAAGCCTTGAAGCAGAATAATATTGAAATCGCCTCTTCCGACGTTGGCTACATTCCCCAGACTTACATCAAGCTCGAAGGGAAACAAGCCCAACAGCAACTCCGGCTTATGGAAGAACTTGAGGATCATGATGATGTCCAGCATGTCTGGGCCAACTTCGACATTGAGGAAGCAGAGATCGCCAGCTTCTCAGTCTGAAATCATTCATGAGGGTTCTCGGCATCGACCCCAGCAGCCAAGCGACAGGGTTTGGAATTATTGAATACGACGAAAATCAGTGCAAAGTTGAGGCCTTTGGAACCATAAAACCAGGCCGGCGGCTCCCCTTCCACAAGAAGCTGAACGAGATCAAAGAGCGCGTGGAAGAGCTCATCGCAGCTTATAACCCTGAGGAAGTGGCCATTGAAAACCCCTTTTACGCTCATAACATCAAAACCGCTCTCGTCCTCGGCCAGGTGAGAGGAGCGGTGCTCGTGGCCGTGGCTTCCAGCCGCTGCTCTCTCTTTGAATACTCTGCCCTGGAAATAAAGAAAGCAGTGACAGGCTATGGCCAGGCCGAAAAACAGCAGGTCAACACAATGGTCAGGGTTTTGCTCAACATCGTAGATAAATCCTTAGAACCGGATGCCTCTGACGCTCTGGCCGCAGCTTACTGCCACCTCAATACCAGGCTATTCCAACAAAAAGTGGAGGAGTCAACCTCAAGAGAAAGACGATGATCGCTTATCTCAAGGGAAATCTCATCCAGAAAACGCCTCAGTCCGTAGTTGTGGATATCGGCGGAGTAGGCTATTGCGCAGCGATCCCCCTTTCCACCTACTTCAAGCTCGGCGAAGAAAACAGCCGGGTCGAGCTCCATATCTACACTCACCTTACGGACAATGCCCTCGCCCTCTATGGGTTCTCGACTAAGGAAGAAAGGGATCTCTTCCTGCGGCTCATCAATATCTCAGGCATCGGGCCCAAGCTGGCTTTGAATGTCCTGTCCGGAATCGGACCCGCTGAGCTTGAGGAAGCGGTCCAACGGAGTGATATCGCCAGGATCACCCTTATCCCCGGGATCGGGAAGAAAACAGCCATGCGAATTGCCCTCGAGCTTCAGGAGAAAATAGAGAAAAAAGAGAAGCTCCTCCAAGTCAAGGGCTCCCAAGAAAGGGAGGACCTCATTTCGACTCTGATGAACCTGGGATTCAGGAGGAAGGAAGTGGAAGGGGTCGTCGACCAGACGATCAAGACGTTCACCCTGGCCGCCGGGATTGAAAAGCTCCTCCGGGAATGTCTCAAAAAGATGGCCAAAGTATGAAGGACGAAAAGATGTCTACGATCTTGACGCCTGTCCGGACCAAGGAAGACCTCCAGTTTGAAGACAGCCTTCGACCCAGGACGTTCGAGGAGTTCATCGGCCAGGAGACGATCAAGGCCAACCTCCGGATCTTCATTGAAGCCGCAAAAAAAAGAGAGGAGCAGCTCGATCACGTTCTCCTCTACGGTCCCCCCGGCCTTGGAAAAACAAGCCTCGCTTATATCGTCGCCAAAGAATTGGGCGTAGGCATAAAGCCAACCGCTGGCCCGGTCATCGAGAGGACAGGAGACCTTTCGGCCATCCTGACCAACATGCAAAAGAAGGAAATTCTTTTCATTGACGAAATCCACCGGCTTCGCCCTTCTGTCGAAGAGTTGCTCTATTCGGCCATGGAAGACTACAGCCTGGACATCATCATCGGCCAGGGTCCGAGCGCCCGCAGCCATAAGCTGCAACTGAAGAAATTCACCCTGGTCGGAGCCACGACACGCGCCGGCCGGATAACAGCGCCTTTGCGCGGAAGGTTCGGGATCATCCACCGTCTGGATTATTACAGGGACGAAGACCTCGAAAAGATCATCAAGAGGTCCGCCCTGCTCCTGAATGTGGCGATCGACGACAAAGGAGCAGAACAAATCGCCCGCCGCTCGAGGGGAACGCCGCGGGTCGCCAACCGGCTGCTGCGCAGGGTGCGGGACTACGCCGATGTCAAAGCCGACGGCTGCATCACCGCCAGGGAAGCAGAGAGGGCTTTGGATATGATGGAGGTGGACCACCTCGGGCTGGATGAAGTGGACAGAAAAATCCTCATAGCGATCATCGAAAACTTCGGCGGCGGGCCGGTGGGCATAGCTACGATTGCCGCTGCCATCGATGAAGAGAAAGACACCATCGAGTCGATCTACGAACCCTTCTTGATGCGCATCGGTTTTTTGGAGCGGACGATCCGAGGACGCAGAATCACGGCCAGAGCCTATAAGCACCTCGGGTTCTCCCTTCCCCCTTCCCCTCCCAATCTCCAGAAAAAGCTGTTCAAAGAGTAGCGGTGCTGACATCAGATTTTGACTATGACCTCCCGCCTGAGCTCATCGCCCAAAAACCTCTCCCATGCAGGGACGAGTCGCGGATGATGGTGGTCCGTCGCCAGGACGGGAAAATCATGCATTCGCGTTTCCAGGAATTGCCTGATTTTCTCGGCGAGGGAGATGTTTTGGTCCTCAACAGCGCCAAAGTCATTCCCGCGAAAGTCTGGGGAAAAAAAGAAGGGCAGGACGTCGAGTTTCTCTTTTTGAAGGAAAAAGAGGAAGGCACTTGGGAAGTCCTCTGCCGGCCGGCAAAGAAAGTCAAAATAGGGGACCGGATCGTATTCGCCCCTGGGTTTGAAGGTCACGTCGCCGTGGTGGAAGGAGGGGGAAAAAGAGTCCTGAGTTTCTCTTCCGGGGATGTTCTCGAGCTCCTTAAGGAAGTCGGGTTTGCTCCTCTGCCTCCTTACATCAAGCGCCCCAGAAAAGACGCCGGCCTCAGGCTTTTCGACCTCGAAAGATACCAGACGGTTTTCGCCCGGAAGGAAGGCGCCAT
>Ga0315280_10008432_pt1 | contig 13481 bp, 30 predicted proteins | sample YL17G06_40_MG_FD_203697 | JGI IMG/M metagenome (GOLD analysis project Ga0315280, IMG submission 203697) | Sediment microbial communities from Yellowstone Lake, YNP, Wyoming, USA - YL17G06_40 | ecosystem: Environmental > Aquatic > Freshwater > Lake > Sediment | place: USA: Wyoming | collected...
ACTAGCTCACAAGGCCTTAAGATTTGCTGAGAAAATTGTGAAAGAGAAAAAGCCCCATCTGCTCGTCTTAGATGAGATCAATTTGGCTTTACACTGCAAGCTTCTAGACTTAAAAGAAGTTCTGGAAAAACACTAATTATGAAAAAGCATGGGATAATGTCCAAATAAACGTCTAAAACGTCCAAATAAACGTCCAATTCACTTTTATCTCGGTTTCTATGTTTAAGAGTATGTTTAAGAATTTGGATTTTGGACATAAACTCTAAGGACACAATTTCTGTATATTAAGCCAAAACGGTGTTTTTTTGAGCTTCTTTTGTTTCTAAGGAAATCTTAGGGGTTCTTAGGAGAAAAAACTTAAATACTGTTCAACATGCCAAATAAGGAGTGAGGGTTAGGATTTGAGTGAGAAAAAGACTACAATCGGCTTCTATTGTCCTCAAAAAATTGCGGATGCTTTCCTTAAAATCATAGGATACGGTGAAAATTCTAGTAAAAGTAAAGGTGATTGCTTCATTGAATATGTTGAGAAACTGCTTTTGGACAAATCGTCACCCGCCCCCAATTCACCAAGCGGTGAACAGAAAACCGAAATCACCAAAACAAGTGAACAGAAACAAGAATACAAACCTTGGACACCAGCACAACAAAGAGCTATCGAGTTTGCCTATGAAAAAAGACACGCAGTAGAACGAGCCAAAGCTGAAGGCGTAAAAATGCGAGAACAAGCCAAACTTGAAGCCAAAAATCAAGCTCTCCAAGAACGATTAGACATCAAAGAAAAACACGCAACAAAACGATGCGGAATAGACATGGGCGACTCGGCAGGTGTCCCAGAGGATTACATTTTCTAGGGGGTGAGAGTTTGATTACAGAAGTCACACTCGAAATTTGCAAAAGATGCTGGAGAGCTCAAAAACAAATGAAAGCAATTGCTGACATAGTTATTGATACCGATGACAAGGGACTAAACGAGTTTCTTGCAAAGCAAATTGTGGAAGCGATTCCCTCACTTGTTCATGCATACTATGGACTAAAATCAGTTGAACAAAGTCATGAATACATCAAATAATCAACCCTCAAAAATGTAAAAAAAAGGAGTTGAGAATGTGCCTACAATCGTAATAGAATATGACCCAAAGGAAGCATCACCTTTGGAAGTCATCAATACCCTAAACAAAATTTTAGAGCAAAACCTCGAAGAGGGAAAAATAACCGACTACTCAATATGCATACCCACAGACACGGACATTGACATTGAAGTGATAGACCTTGTTGTAAAAACCCCAAAGATGGAGACCCCAAAATGACCGCTACAATGCAACAACTTAAAAGCCCCAAACACCCGCCCGAAACCATCATAAACCACACAAAACCCAACTTCACATCGCCCCTAAACCTTTTCATACAAAACAACTGCACACATTGCCACAACTACAACGGCTTATGCCGCCCCAACGATTCAAGAGGCTTAACCCCCATGAGCCTATGCATTGCTCTCTACACAAGTCAACCCCCGCCCGACCTTGCTGAAATCTTCCAAAAAGCCCAAGAAACCCAAAAAATAGCCGAAAAAACACTCAAAGAAGCCCAAGCCGAGGCTGAATAGCATGGTAGCTCTTAAAGAACACATAGACCTCTTACGCAAACTCTACATCCCCTACAAAAAACAACTTTTCCTATACGTCTCCAACCTAATCATAGAACACTACTCACAAGCCCGCAACCTTCTAGTGGACACAACCAACAACGAAACCATGACCCTAGAACAATTCATAGACCAAATAATGACGACACCACAAGAGGTTAAACCATGATTCCTAAAATGTTGAAGGCAAAAATCAAATTCAAAGACCAAATCTACCAACTACGCATTATTGTTGATGCCCCGCCCCAAATAAGACAAGACATCCTAAAACTGCTTGAAAACAAACTCCTACAAAGAGGCGTTATGGTCTAATGAATCCCTTCTTAGGTATGGGTGTGGAGTGTGTAGAGGGTTTTGAGTTGACATCCTCTTTTCCCTCCATGCATGACACATACAACACACTCTACACCTTTACCATTCAAAGGAGATGCTACACTTGAATAAATATCTCAAATATCTCATGGCTGGCACGCCCATTCTAGCAACATGCCTAATCGCACTAGGGTTCAACACGATAGAGTGGATGACGCAAGTTAAAGGACAACCAGAAACATGGTATTTCATATATCACCAATCGTTTCTAAGCATGCCTTTTTGGTATGCCTATTTCTTCGGCGGCATAGTGCCCTTAGTTGGTGGCGGCGTGCTTCTAGGCTTCATTGCGGGATACATGCTGAAAGGGAGAAGGAAAAAAAATGTCAACTGAAAAATCGGAAGGCACAACAACAATAGAAGTATCCATAGAAACCGCCAAGCAACTCCATAACTCAAAAGACAAATTAGCCAAGATTCTAAGAAAAAAGAACGTTAGCTTTGACCAACTGTTTCGACTTTTCTATGAAATAAAACCCATCAACACAATCCTTGAAGACATGCTTATTGAAGAAGGAGTGGAACATCAATGGAAGAAGAAGAAATCTTAAACGAAGCCTTACCCCATGCAGAAGAACCGCCCAAAAAAGAACCAACAAAACTAGACCAATTCATAGAACGCCTAAGCCAATACCCCGACAAAGAAACAGCCAAAACCCACATCAAAGAAATCGCCAAAGACCTACAATGCGCCCCATCTCTAGGATACAAAGCCATCAAAAAAGTCGAACAATTCAAACCCCAAGGCAAAGAAGCCGTAGAACCAACCGTAAAAATCAAAGAAACCAAACCCGAACCCTTAGAAGAACAAGAAGAAATCATAAGTGAAGCCGAACCCGAAGCAACCATAGAAGAACCAACCGCCCCGCCCGAACAAAAAGGCTTCAGAGAAAAAGACCTCACATGGATGTTTGACAAAGGCTTTAGCGGTCTCGCAAAACTCACGGGCTACGGCGACTTCGCACTTGAAAAAGCCGATAGCGAAAAACTCAGCGAAATTTGGACACCAATCCTCAATCAATACTTGCCCGATTTGATACCTTACGCCCCCATTGCCATAGCCGCAATTACAACAGTCGCAATAGTTGTGCCCAAAGTCAAAGGCTATTGGGATTTTCGCAAAAAGAAAGAGAAAGAGAAGGTCATAGAAAAGTCGCCCGAAAAACCAAAACAAGAGCCGCCCCCTGAACCCCCAAAACAAGAACCCGCTGTGTCCCCCGAAAAACCGAAAACGGCGGGTTTTTTAGACAAACTAACATAGGAGAGTGGTTTTAACGGAAAAACTGAAAGAAAAACTCGGCAATATTCCAATACCCGACATGAAAGACATGATGGAAGTAGAAAAAGCAATGCAACAAATAACGCCTTACATTGAAAAACTATCTTTGCTACTTGAATTTGTGCCTAAATTTGACGTTCAAAGAATAAAACTCGGCGGCAAAAGCTACGTTGCAATACTCTTTGAGAGAACACCGCCAAAAGAAGAGGCAAAGTCTAGTGTGCCTTGACATGCGAAGGTATGAGAAAATGGCTGAAGCATCACACTACGCTTTTCTCTATGACGTTGAAACCTTTTGCCCCAAAACACGGAGACAAGTAAAACTAACCTTAGGCTCTAATCAACAACAAAACGGTGAAATCGTAAAGGGCAAGCCCATTTTCTGCAACCGTGAATATGTATGCGAGTGGCTTAGAAATTTTCCCCAAGGCAAAGCTGAAGGATGCTTCTTAAACAGCATAAACATTGAAACCAAGAGACTAAAGCAATGAGCCGCCCTCTTATCCAATTTTCAAACCCGTTGAAAGATTGCGTAGCCATCATAGGCATGAGACAAGACGGAAAAACCAACCTCTTAAAATGGCTTTTAAACTCAACCCTCAACCGCTACACATGCTTTGACACGTTAGGGCAAGTGTCTAGGGGCGGCTTCACACCTTTAAAACCCGACATTCAACAAATCGTAAAGCCCGCATGGGCTAGCCGATTCACAAGTTTCGACAAAGTTTGTGAAGATGTATGGAAAGAAGGCAACCAAATATTCTCCATAGACGAAGTTTCTGTTTTCTGCAATAAATGGGAGATGCCCGAAGGCTTGAACAGACTTATCAGCATGGGCGGCAACCGCAACATAGCCGTTTGGGTCACAACTCAACGGGTCGCCCAAGTCCACAACAACATTCTAGCTAACTGTCAATACCACTTTATTTTCAAAACCTTCTTGCCCCAAGACGTTGAATGGTATAGCAAATTCGTGCCGAAAGAAGTAATCTTGATGTCTAAGGATTTGCCCCGCTTCCACTTTATTTATTATCGGCTTGGAAGCGACCCCATAATTTGCAAACCCGTTAAACTTATGGAGTGAGCCTTTATGGAAAAACTTGCTCAAATAAAACGATTAATCAACCCTTTCATTAAAGTCTTAAACCGCTACATTCCAACCATTGAAGAAACAAAAACCATAAACAAACTAACCCGAACAATCTTCAAAGAAGTCAAAAAAAACCTTGCGGGGCATCCAAAAGAATTTTACCAAGACGGCAACTTTCCCCTTTTCCTTGAAACCATAGAAAAAGCCATAATCTACATATCAGAAAAAGACCCTCATTATCGCTTTTGGCTTGGCTACTTTTACCTTGCAGTTGTTGACATTGTAGGCTATGAATATGACCGCTTTAACTACAAAAAATACTACGAGCAACACCGAGACCTTTTCAAAACCTTACACATCAAAGACCCAAAGGCTAAACCCGTCCTGTTCCTTCACTTTTTGGGTCAACACGGCTTTTCATTCCAACTTGGCAAAACAGAAAAAGAGAGCTATATCACATGAAGAAAGTAGAAACCTATCTCAACGAAGAAGAATATAAGCGGTTCATTCAAAAATGCGAAAAAGAAGGAAAAACGCCCTACGCAAAACTGAAAGAGATTGTTTTAAAGTTTTTGACATCCATTTGATGTATCCCTATATCGCTATCTTCTTTTTAAACATGCCATAGGTAATATTACCTACGTCATTAAACTAAAAGGAGAAAAAGAAAAAATTGGCAATGCTTTCAACTCAAGTAAAAAAGAACCTACAACCAACTAAGGCATGGCAACGACTTGTTAAGCGTGTTTCTTCAGCCGCCGCCGCAACCGCCGAAACCTTTGAAATAGACTTGCCAAGAGACCATTTCATACACGAAATCATCATAACAATCTATGAAAGCACAAGCAAAACCACCTATGTAGCTGGCGAACTTGCAGACGACCTTACAGCAATCCAAGTCATAGCTAACGGCAACAAATATCTCAAAGATGGAACAGCGTCAATGTTCAAGCAAGTAATGAAAATCAACAAACGGAAACCCGCAACGGGCATATATGAACTATTCTTCACAGACCCAAAAATAAGCGATGCTCAACCATTGCCCTCATGGATTTTCACAAGCCTAGTGCTAAAACTAACTAATAATGCCCCCGCCGCAAGCAATTATCACAGCATTGACATTGTTGTTGTTGAATCTGCTTATGAAAGTCAAGACCTCAGCAATTGGAAAGTCCTCATAGAGAAATATCTGAAATGGCAAAAATTCGGAACAAACACGGGCGAAGTAGATTATGAGCATGAAAAAGCCTACAAAATTTACGGATACCTCTACACAATGGATGACAACGCAACATTAAGCAACACCATCTTCAACAAACTCAAAATCTTAGGACGCAAACCCGAAGGCGAACTAACCATAGTTGACGTTCCCGTAACATTGTTGAGAGCCGAAAACAACGCTGAAATAGGCATTGACACGTTGGACACGGGATATGCAATATTAGAATGGGAAAAAGGCTTTCCTGCACACGAATTTGCAAGCCTATACTCAAAGCCGAACATTCCAAGTGCGGGCACTAATGCGGGCTTAAGAGTCCTCGAAAGATACGTCCTCTAAGGAGAAGTGAAGGAAAATGGTGAACCTAGAAACCATAAAAACTGGTTTATACAAAAACATTTGGGGGCAACATAGCCTAAATATCGGCGAAGCGGTCTTCTTCATACTCGCTTTTGTAATAATGTATTTCGGATGGCTAGGCAAGTGGAGTTTTTGGGTAGGCGTAGCTATCATTCTCGTTGCAACAATAATATTCTAAGGAGACGCAAACCATGACAACACCAAACATTAGCACGGAATGGAAAATTTACATCGGGCAAATCATAATCGGCATCCTCGGAGCTATCGCTATACTCAAAGGTGGGGATGGAAACGTTTTGAGTGCAGTTATAGCGGCTGAAGCGGCTTTGGGCGGTGCTGTGATAGCGGCAAAGATGTGATGAAGATGGTTTTAACAACAGTTCCCTCTATGCCGAAGTCGAAGTTAGCGGGGCTTAAAGAAATATTTGACCCCGACCTCATACTTGGATTAGGACTTGCAATAGCTCTTGACTTCACACTTGGATACGTTGCAATCAAGTTGTATCCTCCACTAACGGGAAGACCTTTCGGTGCAGGCTCAGCATACGACATTTGTGCGTATGATGACCTTCTTATGTTTGCCATAGAAATAGGCGGAGTATTACTGACAAAGGGAAGGCTACGAAAAATCTTCATTTACGCATTCTGGTTCTCAATATTTCACCTACTTGCGGCTATACTTCAATGGAAAACTGGTATAGGTTTCATGTAGGCATGCCCCACAACCCCCTTTTTTAGTCTTAAAAACACGGTGAAGGTCTAACTCATGGAAATAGCACATAGAACTCCAACACCAAGGGCGGGCGACACGCCCGTAGGCAAAATGATAGGATACCTCAGCGAAACTCAAACATATATAAAATATGAAGGCTTCGCCGAAGGTGTGCGTGCTGTTTGGGTTTTGGATTTCTGGCCGCTTTCTCTTGTTGAAGATGCTTTAGTCGGCATTGTTCAATGGGCTTACGACAACGTTTTTCAAAACAGTTACAATGCGGGTGCAGACCGAGGCAACGAAATCAACAAAGAAATTTTGGGATGGGTTGAAGGCTTACGCAATGACGCAATGAGTTTGATAGGAAAACTTGACGGTGCAAGAATTAATGCTGAAAATTGGCTTACCGACCATGAGAAACGGATAAAAGAACTTGAAAAACGAACGGGTTCAATCGTCAACGACTTCCTTAAACTCTTTGCAATATGATGAAAGGAAGTGTAAGAAAAAAATGCTTAAAACTGTCGTATTACCGTTTGCGGGCGGATTCATAGCGGGCATAGTAGCCAACAACCTTTCTGAAGCGGTGCTAAAGGGAACACCCATAGAAACATGGGCTTTTGACTTGCCCGAATCCATAAAACCTTCGGGTTGGAGAGGCGTAGGATGGGGCGACATACTTTTAACGGCTATCGGCATAGCCCTAGCCGTTTATGGCATCTTGAAACAAAGATGGGTCTTATGGTTCGGCTTCGGATGGGTTATCGCCCAAATATTAGCTAAATGGCTGGAGTAACCTAAAAATGAAGGATATTTTGTTTGATTTGGAAAGTAAAATTCGGCAATCTCTTTCGGGAAAACCCAAATTAGGCGTTGAAGAAACGGGCAAGAGCATAAGTGAAACACAAAAACAAGCCAAAAAGCCCGAACCCGAAAAACTAGAGCCGCCAAAACAACCAACCTATCCCCTTCAACCTCCACAAAAAATCTACGTTGAAGGGTCACCCAAACAAAGAACCAATGGAATGTTGCAGATGATATGCAATGAGTGAAACAGGAGCTACTTCTAAACTTTCAAACTTCATAAGCAAATATTGGATTTGGATAGTCATGTTCTTTGGCATAATAGGCATAATCGCCCTTCTATGGTATTTTTCCAAGCAAGCAAGCAAAACGAAGGAAAAACCATGAATCTGAAATGTTGGTTTATCGGTGGCGGGTTAGCCTTGATTGCCGCATTGATGGCTTTGTTAAGCGAAGGGTTGCTTTTGCCCTTTGCAATTCCCATGTTTGCTTTCGCCCTTAAAATCTGCGGGGTAAAAATGTGAAAGACATTCTTCTTTTCGCAACGGTAGGCGGCTTCGTAGGGGCTTTAATAAGCGGCATCTTACCGTCAATCGCAACGCAATATTGGATGTGGAAAGAACGCCCCGAATACAGATGGGTCTTAATCCTATCTTGGTGTCTAGTCATTGCCATACTAACTTGCGTATGGCTCTATCTCAGAGGTATCTAAAATGCCGTGCAAAACTAAAAAGAAAAAGAAAAGAGCCAAACGTTTTCATTGCCGAATATGCGGGCGGGCTTGCCCGTCAAAACATAAGACCTTTCCAAGCCGCATGACTTGGTTGAGGCGGCATAGAAAACGTAAGCATCCAACGGCTCATAAAAAATCCGTGAAAAAAACAATCAAAACCAAAAAAGAAGAAGGATTGATAGTATGAGTCAAAGAGCATTTAGAACATCAGCATTAAGCATAGGCGACCAATATTCAGAGGAAAACATCAAAAGCAACAAGGGCAAACTTTGGAAAAGAGTAAGAGCCTACCCGCTTGACCATCCAACAACCAACAGCTATGTTGACGGTGACAGCGAAATCTTAGACGCTAGACTTTTAGAAAACAAGGTTTTTCACATCAAAAACACCCATGCCACAAACGGTTTAAGCTATAAGCTTTTGGCTTGTATAGACCCTAAAGTATGGACAGAACTTAAAGGGGCAACAGCATTAGCGGCGGCGGCTGAAGCTATTGAAACTTCAATTGTTCCTTGGGCATACTACAAAATCCAAGTGAAAAGTAGCGTTGATGACACACCCGCAACTGTTAGAGCCTTCATGAGTGGGGCAAGCCTCTAAAATGCCCGATTCTTTGTTAGACGACATCATAAAAGCTTTGAAGGGCGAAAAGAAAAGCGAATTAATAAACCAAATTCTCAAAGAAAAGGCTTTGTATGACGCTTTGAAAGAAGCGGGCTTAACTATTGTAGCTGAGGATACGCATGAAAGAGCAAGAGAAATGCCCTATGGAGTTTTAAGCAAGGTTCAAAAAATAGATGAGCTTACTCTGTTAAAAACGCTTGAAGTGCTTGAAGAAATTACGGTAATCAAAAAAATAGAAACGATTCTAAGCGTGCCCGATTCTACTCCTAAAGGAAGCGAAGGAACGGCTTTCAAACAAAACACGGCTGGGGCTGGCGCATGGGTTTATCCAACTGGTTATGACGACCCAGATGATAAATGGACTGCTGAAACTCATGCTTATGATGGGAACACAGCCACAGGTGCATTCGTTGATTTTGTAAAAGATACATGGACTAGCTTCATCTATTTTACGCATGATAGCATAAAATCCAACATGGTCAAAATTTATGTTTCAGTGCCAGAGCAACAGCTTGCGTATGACATAATAGACATTGACGTGCTTAAAGACGGTGTGTGGACGCATGTTTATGAAGGTCAGGCAACTGGTTGGTGGTATCAATACTCCTTTGGCGAAGGCAACGTTACACAAGTTAGAATAAGATACAAACCTTCTGTTGATTGGCAAGGAAGCGATTTTCTGCGTGAAATTCAACTTTGGCAAGTGCCATCAACAGGCGGCGAACTCATCGTTAAACAGTTGGAGAAAGATAGGACAATAAGCGAAGGCGCAGATATTGGCACATGGCTTGATTTTTCGGGAAATGCAACGCAAGATGTTGTTACTCCACCTGTGGGCAAGAAAGTTAAAGTCCACAGTGCTTTTTATTATTGTCAAGCTGATGTCATAAGTGAATTGAGATTTAAAAACACGGGAGCGATAATTTTGGGTTTACCAACAAAAGGCGCAATCGGCATGAACCCAATATTACAAGCTAAACCCACAGGGGAAGTTAATGAAGTGGTAGAATTTTATGTTTCAGGAACTGGATATTGTAAAGGATGGATTGTTGCCGAAGCGGTTTAATGGTGGTGAAAAAGCATGGTTGAAAAAAAGGAAGATTTAGGATTTGCAGACCGTGTAGTTGCAGTTCTCCGAGACAAAAATGGAAAGATTAAACAAATCTACGATTCAGCCAAAGAAAAACACGATTGCCTAACTAATACGGGTTTGGCGCAAATAGCGGGTTTACTGCTTACTGACATTGACGGCACAGCCTTCGATTTTGTTGGCATAGGCACGGGAACAACGGGGGCGCAACCAACCGACACAACATTGCAGACGGAAAAAGCAAGAAAAGCTGGAACGGGAACACAGATAACAACAACCGTTACGAATGACACAGCCAAGCTGGAATATACTTTTTCAAGTGCAGATGGTTTAAGCGGAACTGACCAGATAACAGAAGTGGGCATATTTACGCTTGTAAGTGGTGGAGTGATGGGGATGCGTCAAACGTTCACGGCGATACCGTGTAACTGGACGGACGGCGACACTTTAGACATGACGGTTACAATTCAAGCAAAGCAAGGAGCATAAACATGACCTGCAATATTTGGCTTGATAATGATGCAGCAGGCATAGTAGCCCGCATCAAGCTTTATACTGGGAGCAATAGCCGCGGCGGACAGAAAATTACTATCCCAAGTAAAACCATTTGCAAAGTGCGATTTGCAATGTCAAAATCTGGCAGCCCGACTGGAACTGCTTATGCTAAAATAAGGAAAGTCTCTGATGACTCTATTATCGAAACAAGTGCAACAACGCTTGATGTGTCAACATTACCAACTTATCCCACTTTTTCATGGGAAGAGTTTCTTTTTAACTCCGTCATTAATGAAGACGTAAGGCTATTAATTGAATATTCTGGCGGTAACTCAACCAACTATATTGTTGTCTTACTTGGTGAGCCAACGATTGATGGCATGGCGACATATTACGTTGCCAGCTATACTGACAATTCAAGCTATGACTGCAAAATTGGAATTTATATCCTTGGTGGCGTTGCTCATTATCAGACTTGTTCTGAAATTTTAGGCTTAGTTGACGGAAAAAGCACTAAAACAGCGTTTCATAAAACAACATCTGAAGTTTTGGGGTTAGTTGATGATTATGATAAGAACCGATGCAAGAAATGTGAGCCTTCAAGCGTCATATTAACATTCTAGGAGTTGAAACGATGGGGAAAGAAGAAATATTTGTTGGGTTCTGTTTGGTTTTGCTAGTGTTGAGTGTGTTTGACTTGTTGCCCGACCCGTATTATCATAGAACCAAGGTTAATTTTTGGGTGTGGGCGAAAAGGGAGATAGTTGAAGAATTAACGTTTGAAAGGGAATAGCCACTTTAACTTATCTCTCTAGGGTTTGAGACTGTTCTTTGAATGAAAAGTTTAATTTCTGTGGTAAGAAGAGAGATTTATGACCCGCCCCCGTTGACCATTGACCCCGCCAAAAACTAACTGAGGGTTAGGATTGAGCAAAGGCTTCAGACCAACAAAGACGGGCTTTCATTCTCTCCACAAGGCTTAAATGTCCAAATGTCCAAATAAGGTTTTCGAGGGTTAGGATGTGAGTATAAGAGCTACGAAGGAAGAACTTGAAAAACTGTTTAAAATCGTGAAGTTAGACCCAAAAAAGAAAGAAAAGTATCCAACAAAACCGCATTTATGGTATAAGCGGAAAGCGAAAGCGGCAAGGGAAATAGGGCGTAGTAGGCAAACTATTGACACTTGGCTTGGAGAAAAATACGCTGTGATGCCCGAAAAACCTAAACTTGTAGAGCCTAAATTTGTTCAAGACTACAAACTAACGGAATGTCATCAAAAAGTAGTGCGGAACTACATGGACAAGGCAACAAGAAAATTAAGTGCCCAAGGCGAACACGTTGACCGCATGGGATTAGAGCTTTATGTCTTCTTTGGACAAAAAGACCCCGCCACTCTCAAAATTGAACATTTCAGAAAAGCCTTAGAAGAACCTTCCTTCATAGACCCAAAAACAAGTGAAATACAATTTGGCAAACTTTCAACCATAAGAGTAATAATGACTTTTGCGGGCATAGACCCGAAGGCATATCCCGAATTTACAACTAAAGGAAAGAAAAGACCGCCACAAAAAAGAGCGTGGTATCTTGAAGAAGAAGAACTTTTACGCTACATTTATGGAATCCAAGAGATTGACACGTTGGTTTTTGCAAGGATAGGTTTCGAGGCGGGCGGGCGATTTAGCTCAACCATTGACGTTAACACGGACAAAATCAAGTATGACTTGAACCTTATAGAGATGTATGAGCCAAAAGTTAGCACAACTGAGGAACGCTATTTTGTTCCTTGCACAATGGATATGATAAGGCAATATTGCAGAGACTTCAATGTTATTGGAAAACTGTTTAGATGGGATTATAACGAGGCAAATAGGCGATTGTTGAGGGCGGGTTTGAAAGCGGGTTTGTTCAGATATACGGGGCAATATGTGGAAAAGAAGGTTAAAGTTAAGGGGCGATGGCAAACTTTCAAAAGTCCATTAACCGAAGGCAAAAAGACAACTACGCACTTGTTGAAGCATACTTTTGTTAGCCTAGCTAGTTTGCATGGTTTCGGTCTTGATGATGTTAGTGAACAGACGGGCACAGACCCTTCAACGCTTAAGAAATTCTATTTGGGAGTTGGAAAAAAGAAGTTGAAAGGGCTTATTCTCGGAACGGTTGAGTATTTGCCTTGGAAAGAATGGATAGAAAAACGTTTGCATCCTCATTGGGTTGCAAGGTATAATCAGCTTAAGCCTTTGATGGAGAAGGTTGATGGGATAAGGATGGTCAAACCATGAATCTAAGGGATAGGGCAATACGAATTGTCAATATCATTGAGTCTGAATTTGACGTATTTGTCTTTTCAGTAGCTCATTACAAAGCGATTGATAAAGTCTTAAAAGAACTTTTGGAAATGGAGAAGGAAGCTCAACCATGACTATCAAAAGCCTTGCTATGCTGAAAATGGAAAAGAACTTCATTGCAGTTATTGAAAAAGGATACCCAAGAAGACCATATGAATATTATGATTTGGAATTTCTACGGAAAAGATTACTTGAAGAGATTTTGGAATTAAGCCAAGCCTTAAGACAAAAAGATTTTAAAAATGCAAAATGCGAATGTGCAGACGTATCTAACATTGTTGATTATATCTTTGAAAAACTTGCAGATAGAACTTAAATCCGTAAAGGCTTTAAGATTCCCTCTTTTTCTATTTGTCTGAAGGGCAATGAGCAAACATAAAAATAAGAAGACATGCCCGAAAGGTCATCAAGTTGTTTATGATGCAACTGTTAAGTTGTATTTCTGCAAGCAATGCAACGACCTTTTCTTACCAAAAGAAGTTTCGTAAAAAATTTTTGCCGACACACGCAAAGTGAGGTAGAAAAAGACGCACAAATTAGGCTTGCTTTCTCAAATGGAGTTTTTAAAACGTCCAAAAAGAAGTTTCTGGAGTTTCTTGACAGAATTCCAAAGAAAACCGATGTTGTCTTAACAGGAAGATTCGCCCCAAAAGAACTTATAAACAGGGCAGAATTTGTAAATGAAATTGTAGACGTTAAGTATCCAAAGG
>Ga0315280_10008433_pt1 | contig 13481 bp, 13 predicted proteins | sample YL17G06_40_MG_FD_203697 | JGI IMG/M metagenome (GOLD analysis project Ga0315280, IMG submission 203697) | Sediment microbial communities from Yellowstone Lake, YNP, Wyoming, USA - YL17G06_40 | ecosystem: Environmental > Aquatic > Freshwater > Lake > Sediment | place: USA: Wyoming | collected...
GTAGGAAGCCATAATCCAAAGCTGCGAGAGGGTGGCAAGGACGCTACAATAGGAGTTCATGTCTACGTGACAACATCGGGAGGGAAATCAGCCCATGGCTGCGGATAAGGTCGTCGTTGTGGACGATAGCCGAGTGTTTCGGAGGGTCCTGAAGAGGGCCTTGACGGAAGCCGGGTACCAGGTCGAAACCGCCGTGGACGGCAAGGTCGGCATCGAACTGGTGGCCAGCCTGCTGCCCGACCTGGTCATCACCGACGTGGAGATGCCGATCATGTGCGGCGAAGAAGTCTGCCGGCAGTTGAAGGCCAAAGCAGCGACGCGCATGATCCCCGTCATCATGCTCACGGGCAGCACGACCACCGACAAAATCGTGCAGCTCGACGCCGGCGCCGACGACTACATCCCCAAGTCCGAGGACTTGGCGGAACTGATGGCCAAGGTGCGGGTGTTCCTCCGCATCAAGCACCTCCAAGACCAACTCCGCGAGCAGAACGAGAGACTGCGGTACGAAAACGAGATGAACGAGATGGAGCTGCGCATGGCCCGCGAGGTCCAACTGGGGCTCCTTCCGCGGGAGGGAGGGCGGCGGGGACGCCTGGACGTAGCCTTCTGCTACTTCCCCATGCGGTTTGTCGGCGGGGACCTGTTCGACGTGGTGGTCGCTCCTGACGGCAAAACGTCCTTTTTCATCTCCGACGTCTCCGGCCACGGCGTGAGTGCGGCCTTGATCACGGCGATGGTCAAGACCAGCATCGTGGCACAAGCCCACCATCTGCAAGCGATTTCCGAGCTGGCGGCCCGGGTGAACCTTGCCGTCTGCCGGCTGGCGGGGGAAGACCGGTTCGTGACCGCATTCTTCGGCATGCTGGAGGCGGAGGGCGGGGAGCTCCACTATGTCAACGCGGGACACCCCCTTGCCCTGTTGATTCGCCGTGGAGAGAAGGTCGCCGAACAATTGGACACGGGCGACCTCCCCCTGGGGATCACAGAGGAGAACGAGTACGCGCCCGCCACGGTTTCCGTCGGGCCAGGCGACCGCATCGTTCTGTACACGGACGGGATCACGGAAGCCGCCAGCGAAGCCGGAGAGCTTTACGGTGCGGCCCGGTTCGAACAGTCCGTCCTGGCCCATGCCGACCTGCCCCTGGATGCCCTGGTCGAGAAGGCCATCCAGCACCTGGTCGCATTCCACGGGGGTGACGTCTTCGATGACGACGTCAACCTCTTGGCTTGCGAGGTGACCGAAGCCTGAGGAGCTTCCGCGGAGGGTCCGCAGGACGTCTTCGGCCGGCTCGCGGGATTGCGCGTCCGGCAGCCGCGAAGCGGGGCGGGCTAGAACTGGATGGTCGCCACCTTGTAAGTGCCGTGGTCCACGCAACTGACCAGCACCTTCCCCGAGTCGTCGCACCATTTCTTGATGTCACCGGCGAACGTCGGACAGTCGGCGTGGACTTCGAGCGTCGACCCCGCGGCCATGGAGCGGCATTGCCCCGGGGAGGCTGTGCGTGGCGCAGGAGAGGCAGGGATCGTAGGCTCGCAGTGCCATCTCGATCCGGTTGAGGATGCCGTCCGTCACGCGGCCGCCGCGGATCAGCCCCTTGGCCGCCTTCTCGATCGACATGCAAATGGCTGCCGAGTTGAAAAGCGTGGCCACGAGCAGATTGACTCCCGTGATCACACCGCTGGCGTCGGAGAGGTAATGGTGGACCAGTGTGCCGCGCGGGGCCTCCACGATCCCCACGCCTTCCCTGGGGGTCTGTAGGTCCATGCTGCGGATGTTGGGGTCGGTCAGTTCCGGCACGTCGGCCAGCGATCGGATCGTCTCGGCCGCCTGCGTGACTTCCACCAGGCGTGCCCAGTGCCACGCCAGCGTATTGTGGGCGGGCTTTCCGCCGAGCGTTTCGTAGAGCCGCTCGGATTCGGCCTGGGCCAGCGGCGTCGCCATCCCCGCCGAGGCATTCAGCCGGCCCAACGGGGCGACCCGCACGAGGCTTGAGCCGCTGCCGGCCGTAAAACCCCTCCAACCGAGCTTGCGCAGGTAAGGGAACTTGACGTAGCTCCAAGGCTCCACGTGTTCGGCAATGTACGTGGCGTAGTCCTGCGGGGCAAAGGACACGAGTTCTTCGCCGTCCGGGTGCACGACGCGCACGTTCCGTCCGCAGAAGTCGACCTGATTCTTGTCGTTCACTAGCCCCATGTAGTTGGTTCGTGTCGTGTAGACGTCCGAGAGGATGGAATCGACGTACCCTTGGTTGCTGAGGACAAGGGCGTGGAAGACTCCGAGCGTGAATTCCGCAAACTCAATGGCGTCTGCGGCGAAGGCACGGATCTCCCGGCGCTTTTCTTCCGTCACCTCCTTGGCGACTCCGCCCGGCAGGGCGAGCACAGGGTGAGTGGCTCGGCCTCCGATCGACGTCATGAGATCCCGGCAGCGCTTCCGGATATCGAGGACTTTCCTGCCGGCGTCGATGCCCAGCTTGCCGATCACTCCCAGGATGTTCCGCTCCGCGGCGGGTGCGTCCGGCCCCACGATGAAGTCGGGCCCGCCGAGGAAGTAGAAATGCACCAGGTGGTCCTCGAACATGAACATGTTGTAGAACAGCTTCCGGATGGCCTTGGCCGCCGGGGTCGGTTCCACTTGGAAGAGGTCGTCCAGGGCGCGGGCCGCCGCCATGTGGTGCGCAGTGGGGCAGACACCGCAGATGCGGCTGGTGACCTGCGGCATGTCCTCGGCGTTGCGGCCGACGCAGAAGGCCTCGAACCCCCGCAGCTCCGGGACCTGAAACAGTGCCCGGTCCACGTCGCCGCGGTCGTCCAGCCAGATCGTGATCTTGCCGTGGCCTTCCAGCCGCGTGACCGGATCAATGGTGACGGTTTTCGTCATCCCCCGGCCTCCTCGCGGCGGCTGCCGAGCTGGGAAGCAGACAGGGTGTAGCGGTAGAACGTGCCCGCTGGGTCCGTCAGGCGGTCCAACTGCCGTTCGACCAGCTCGTCGGTGTCGCCTTCGAGAATCCCGCCCAACGCGGCAATCATCTTCGCGCCTTGGTCACAGACGTCGTCGGTCGGACCGCAGCAGCCGGTGCAGGGCATGTTGCCGTCCACGCACAGGGCGCCGCACCCGCCGCGAGTCGCCGGCCCCATACAGATCACGCCTTGGACGAGGAAACACGTGTTGGGATCCAACTGCACGTCCAGGACCCGCTTGATCCCCGGCATGGTGACGCTTTCCGGCTTGCTGTCGTTCCGCTTGCAGGTCTCGCACAGCGACCTGGCCGATCCCAGGACCGAGCCCCGCGGCGGCAGATTCCCTTGAAGGATGCACTGCACGGCTTCGGCCAGGCTGTCTGAGGTCGGCGGGCAGCCGGGCAAGTAGTAGTCCACCTCGACCACGTCGCTGAGCTTCCGCACCGTTTCATGGAACGCGGGGAGTCTGAGCACGCAGATCGGCTCTGTCCCCTCCGGGTTCTCTACCGTGGGCGAACAGCGGTAACTCACGTTGAAAATGCTTTTCTTCGAGGTCAAGTTCGCCAGCGCCGCAGTCCCGCCGTGGGCCGAGCAGGCGCCAAAAGCGACCACGCAGGCGGCCTTGCGGCGCAGCAGTCGGGCCATGTGTTCCTGCTCATCCGTGCGAATCGCGCCGCTCACGAGCGCGACCGCAAGCTCACGGTCCGCCATTGCCTCCACGTCGGCGGCCTTGAAATCCATGGCACAGGGCCAGAAGACGATGTCCACGGCCTGGACCAGGTCCAGGATCCCGACCGCCAGGTCCACCACGGTCTCTTCGCAGCCGCCGCAGCAGGCGCACCAGTAAAAGGCGACCTTGGGCTTGCCCGCCATTATGCCACGTCCCTTTCCACCTTGCCGGCCAGGACCAGGGGGCCCAGGGCCTTCACAACGCCAGCCATCTCGCCGGCCAGCTTCTGAAAACGCTCGCCCTCCCCGGCAGCCACCCAATCCAGCCGGAGCCGCGCCGGATCGATCCCGAACTGGGCCAGCGTTCTCTGGAGGATCCGGAAGCGCCGCATCGCCTTGACGTTGCCGGTGCGGTAATGGCAGTCGCCGGGATGGCAACCGAGCACCATCACGCCGTCGGCGCCTTCCCGGAACGCCTGGAGGACGAGCTGCGGGTCGACGCGGCCGCTGCACATCACCCGGACCAGCTTCACGTCCGGCGCGTAGGACAGCCTCTGGCCGCCGGCATGGTCCGCTCCGGCGTACGAGCACCAATTGCAGACGAACGCCACGACGTTCGGCCGGAAGTCAGACATGCATCAGCCCTCCGATCTCGGCCATGATTTGGCCGTCGGTGAAGTGCTTGGCTTTGGCCGCGCCGCTGGCGCAGGTTGCGGCGCAGGTGCCGCAGCCGCGGCAGACTGCTTCGTTGATCACGCTGACTTTCTTCTGGCGGTCGAAGGAAATCGCCTTGTACGGGCAGACGCTGATACACAGCCGGCACCCGGCGCAGCGATGCTCGTCGATGACGCAGGTCATAACCTCCAATTCGATTTCGCGTCCCGGCGCCAGCCTGATGACCGCATCACCTGCGGCGGCCTGCCCCTGGGTCACCGCCGTGGCCACGTCGGACGGGGCTGCGGCACACCCGGCGACGTAGATGCCGTCCAGCGACGTGCTGGTGGCGTGCAGCAAGCAGTCGCCCGGCGCAAAGAAGCCGTCCTGGTCGAGATCCACGTAGAGCCGCTCGGCCAGCTCGCCGGCGGCGGGCGGCGGCTTGATCCCGGTCGCCAGGACCACCATGTCGACGTCGAGCGGGCGCAGGCCCTCGCCAACCACGCGGATCCTGTCGCCGTTCCGGCTGACCCGGATCGAGGTCAGGTCGGGACAGCGGAGGAAGCTTGTGCCGGAGCAACGCTGGCGGGCATGCATCAGCGCCTCGCGCGGCGTGCCGAGCACCAAGGTGTCGTGGATGTTGTATACTTTGGCCTCCGGCACCTTCTTGCGCACCAGATCGCCGACCTTCAAGGCCGCCATGCAGCAGACGCGCGAGCAATAGCGGATGCCGTCGTCTCGCCGCGAGCCGGCGCAGTGGACGACGGCGACAGAAGCGGGCCGCCGGCCGTCGCGAAGTTGAATCTCGCCGTGGTAGGGCCCGCTGGAGCTCGCGATCCGCTCGAACTCGGGAAGCGTGTACACGTTGTCCACGACTCCCCAGCCGAGTTCCGGCAGGTGCGACACGTCGCCGTCGGCAGAGCCCGTCGCGACAATGATCGCGCCGGCCTGCACTTCGGTCTGTTCATCTTGCTCGTCGAAGTCGATCGAGGCCAACGGACAGACCTTGACGCAGGCGTCGCAAGTTCCGTCCGTGAAATGGCGGCAAGCCCCCTTGTCGATGGCCGCGGCCGCGGGGACCGAGCCCGGGAAGAGCGTGTAGATGGCCTTGTGCGTCCCCGGGCCCAGGTGGAAGCGGGTCTTCACCTCCACCGGGCAGACCTCGAAACAGATTTCGCAGCCGATGCAGTTGTCCTTGACCGCGCGTGCCCGCCGGCGGATGCGGACCGTGAAGTTGCCGAAGAAGCCGAGCACATCCGTCACCTCGGCGTTGGCGATCACGGTAATGTTGGGCGTTTCCTTCAGGGCGCTCAGGCGGGCGGCGAGCGGACAGGGCGCGCACTGCATGGGCGGGGCGAGTTCTTCCGTCTTGATCACCCGGCCCCCCAGGGCGATTTCCTTCTCGACGATCGTGACTCTGCGGCCGGCCTTGGCCGCGGTCATGGCCGCCTCGATCCCGGCGATCCCTCCCCCGATGACCACCACGTCCGTGTTCACCTTCGTGGAACGTCGGGTCAGGGCCTCGCTGCGCCGGCAACGGCAGATGGCGGCGTGCACGAGGGCCTTGGCCTTGGCGGTCGCTTCAGCCCGGTCGGGCGTCACCCACCCGCAGTGCTCGCGGATGTTCGCCATCTGCACCCGGCCCATGTTGATGCCCGTTGCTTCCGCCGGCTCCTGGAAGGTCCTCTCGTGCATCTTGGGCGAGCAGGCCGCCACAACAACGTTTTCCGGCTGCCGCTGGGCAAGACTCTGCCGGAAGTAGGCCTTGCCGTCAGGCGAGCACAGCAGGTTGTGCCGGAAGACGGCCGCCACGTCCTCGATGCCCGCCGCCCACGCGCCGATGGCGTCGAGATCCATGCACTCCGCGATGTTCGGCCCGCAGTTGCAGAGAAACACGGCGGTCTTATTCGTGCCCATGGCTCGTCTCGCCGTCCGGAGTCAGGCCGCTTGCGACCTGTTTTGGCTGGTAGTACGTCGTCGGACCGTCGTGAACTGCAACATACTCGTGCGTCAGGGGATACAGTGATTCCGAGGCTCCCAGGATCAGCGCCCCTCCGCGGTTCAGCATGCTGCGAAATTGCTGGATAATCCTCTTCTTCAGCTCCAACGAGAAGTAGATGATCACGTTGCGGCAGAAAATGAGATCGAACCGGTGCAGGAAGCCGAAGCTCTCCGCCAGATTCACCTCGGCGAAGCTGACCATTCTGCGGATCTCGCTGGAGACCTCCCAGAGGCTGCTGCGGGCCACGAAGTATCGGCTTTTCATGTACTGCGGCACCGTCGCGCCGAGCTCCTCGGAAGTATAGACGCCGCGCATCGCCCGCTGGAGGATCCGCCGGGAGATGTCCACCCCGAGAACGGTGAAGCCGGCCCTCGGGGGGCGGGCCTGGCTTCGCAGCCATTCCCGTACGCACATGGCAATCGAGTAAGGCTCCTGGCCGGAACTACAGCCGCAGGAAAGAATGCGGATGCGGACGGGCCTCTTGCCGGCGGACGCCAGCCGCCGCCGCGCAATGTCGGGCAGCAGCTTCCGCTGCAAACAGTCGAAGGGATGACCGTCGCGGAAGAACCCGGTTTCGTGGGTGGTCATCGCCATGACCAGCTCGCGCTGGAGAATCCCGTCGCTTTCCGTGGTGAGACGGGCGTAGAACGTGGAAAAGCTCGGGCAGTGCTCCGCTTCGAGCAACTGGCTGAGACGGGTCTTGAAAAGGTACCGCTTCTCCGGCGGCACCTCGATCCCGCTGACTCTGCTCAGGTGCTCCTTCAGGACCGCGAATTCGGTGTCGGTGATTTCAATCATCCCGCACCCCGGCAAAGCTCGCTGATCCGCGGGGCGATCCTGCCCAGCGGAAGAACCTCGTCGGCATATCCGGCCCGCACCGCGCTGCCCGGCATGCCCCAGACCACCGACGTGGCCTCGTCCTGCACCAGCACCCGAACCTTGTGCTTTTTCAGCTCGCCGAGGCCCCGCGTCCCGTCTTCGCCCATCCCGGTGAGGACGACGGCCAGGACGCGGTGCCCCAAGACCCGCGCCGCGGAACGGAAGAGCACGTCGACCGAGGGTTTGCAGCCGTTCTCCGGCGGATCGTCGACGGTGCGCAGGGCGATACGTTGTCGCGTATCTCGATCCAGGACGAGGTGCAGACCTCCGGGGGCCAGGTACACGTGTCCGGGCTGCAAGACGTCTCCCTCGGCGGCCTCGCTGACGGCCAGCTCCGACTTCCGATCCAGGGCCTCCGCCATGCGGCCGGTGAAGTGCTTGGGCATGTGGAGCACAATCACGATCGGCAAGGGAAACCAGGCCGGGAACTCGGGGATGATTTCGGCGAGCACTTCGGGGCCGCCCGTGGACACACCCATCACCACGGCGTCGATCCCGGAGGAGGGATGAGGGATGAGGAATGAGGGATGGGACTCTCGTCCCTTGCCCCTCGTCCCTCGCCCCTCATCTCTCGTCCCTCACCCCTCGCCCCTCGGCCCCCAGCGAGAAGCTCTCGGCGATCCGCGAGTAGCGGCGGATGGAGAAACAGCGGATCTTCTGGGGCAGCAGCCGCTGCAGTTGCGTCGTGTTCTCCGGTTTACAGCGGCCCGCCGGTTTGAGCACAAAGTCGAACGCACCGCCCTCCAGGGCCTCGATCACACGATCGGCCGAGGCCCCGTCGTCCGTCGAGGTGAGAATTACGCCGGTCTGCGGTAAAGCGGTCAGGACGGCGCCGGTGAAGTCGGCGGGGGCCATGTCGGCGAGCCCGGCATCCAGGATCACCACATCGGGACGGAGCTGGCTGACGCGGTCCAGACCGAGCTTGCCGCTGGAGGCGAGCGCTGCCACCTCGAGGTCGGACTCGCCCGACAGGAGCGTCCGCAGGGCGCCGCGGCAGAGCACGTCACCATCGACGATCAGAGTGCGCAACTGCGTCATGAATGGCCGTCACTCTTGCTGCGGCGAGCACGAGGTGCGGCGGCCGACTATGCGATCGCTTCGGAGATCGCCTCCAGCTCGCGCACGGCGTCGCACACCCGGTCTACCGCGATCATCATCTGCATCATGGCTTCCTTGGTCCCCCGGCTCGCGCCGCTGGCGTGGCGGGTGTAGCGGCTGGCCTCCGCGACGATCACGGCGGACTCCGCGATCTTGCCGTTCAAGCTGCCGGCGCCGTCGGCGGCCTCGTTGACGTTCTTGGAGACCTGGTTGATTCCGCCAACCGCCTCCGAGACGTTGCTGCTGATCGCCCGGGTGGCGTTCTTCTGTTGTTCCACGTTCTGGGCGATCAGGCCCTGGAGGTCGTTGATCTTGTTGATGATCCCGGTGATCTCCCGAATCGCCTGCCCGGCCCGCGCCGTGTTGGCCTGGATGCCCTGGATCTTGACGGCGATGTCCTCCGTGGCTGCGGTGGTTTGCTTGGCCAGTTCCTTGACCTCGTTGGCCACCACGGCAAAGCCCTTGCCGGCCTCCCCGGCACTAGCCGCCTCGATCGCGGCGTTCAGGGCCAGCAGGTTCGTCTGCTGGGCGATGATCTGAATCACGTTGGTGACTTTCCCGATCTCCTCGGCGCTCTTGCCCAGCAGGCTCATCGTCTCGGTGGTCGCGTCGGACGCCTTCGCCGCATTGCTGGCCACCGCAGCGCCTTCGCGGGCCTTCTCGGCAACGTCGCTGATCGCCGTCGACAGTCCGCGGAGTGCGGAATCGATGGTGGCCAGATTGCTGGACATCTGTTCGATCGTGGTGGCGACATTGGCCATGTTGCTGCTGATTTCCTCGGTCGTGCTGGCGCAGGTGTTGATGTTCGACGAGATCTCTTCGGCCGCGGTGGCCACGACCGAGATGTTGGTGGACATCTGCTGCGAGGTCGAAGCCAGACCGCGTGCGTTCTCATCCAGGGTGGCCAACACGTCGGCGGCGCTTGCCGCTTCCTTGGAGCCCTGCTCGATCTTCCCGTTGACCAGAACGCAATGCTCCGCCTGCGCCGTGTCGGCGGCGTTGATCTCGCGGATGATATGCTTGAGCTTCTCGGCGACCCCACCGCTTTGCGTCTTGGCTGCTGCGAAGTCTGCCTCCAGGCGGCCAACCTGGCTCCGTTGACTGGCGGTTTGCGTGTTCGCCGCGGCGAGGTCCGCGTCCGCTTGCGCCAGACGCTGTCCCAGAATCAGGGCCCTTGCCTGTGCCGTCCCGGCGGCCAGGTACGCGAAGCCGGCGCTGGCGGCTGCAGCAGCCAAACAGAGGCCTTGACTGAGGGTAATAAACCACGGGGGTGCTTCCCGCCACGAGCCCAGCACGGTACCGCAGATCAAGAGAATCACCGTACCCGCAATCGAGGAAATCAGAGCGCGGCTCGTGCTTGCTCCGCCCGTTCGCCGCCAGCGTCGCTGTGACTCCGGCTCCATGGAGATACGAGCAGAGAACCAGTTGCGAGAAAGGCGAATCGTCGACGATCAACACCCGCTTGACGCCGGCCAGGCCGCTGAACTCCTCGGCGAGCCAGTCGGGTTCGATCGAGTCGATGGCGCTGAGGGGATCGAAAAACAGCGTCAGGCGGCCGCCGATGAGTTGGCTTCCGGACACACCGCGGATCCTCACGGTGGCGGTGTCGATCTACTGGGGCACCTGCACGGTATCCAGAATCCGGGCGGCCAGGATGCCGAAGGGTCTGGGGCACTTGGGCACGATCACGTAGAGCCGCTCGGCCGGGTACCGCGGGGCGATCTTGGGGATCGTCTGCTCGATCCTTGCCAGCGGAATCAGCGCGCCGCGGAAATCGAAGTACTCCCGCCCGTTCGCCACCTGAATCTCTGCCGGCCGGATTTCTTCCACGCGGGTGACGAGGCACAGCGGAATGAAGAACCGCTCCTCGCTGCCGACGTCGAACAGCAGGACCGTCTGGTCGTCGTGGCGGGAACTCTTGGCGGCGCCCACCTCCGGCCCGGCCTTGGTGAACCTGACGCTGCCGATCTCCGCCAGGGCCGCGATATCGAGGATCAGGGCGATCCGGCCGTCGCCGAGAATCGTGGTGCCGGAAACGGGCCGGCTTTCCTTCAACTGCTCGTGCAGCGGCTTGACCACGATTTCCCCGGTCAAGTCCAGGATCTTCGCCAGCCGGAGGACCGGCAGCAGTTTCCCTCGCAGCCAGTAGACCTCATGGTCCCCCACCCGCTTGATCGCCTGCGCCCCTGCCGTTCCATGGAGCCAAACCACCTCGTCGATGTTGATCTGAGGGAGGGCAAAGTAGTGATCGCCGACCGCTACGATCAAGGTCGGCACGATCGCCAGGGTCAGCGGCAACTTGATGGTTACGGTAGTGCCCTTGCCCACGGCCGAGGCAAGATCGACGGTGCCGCCCAGCCGTTGGAGAGCCGCCTTGACGACATCCATGCCCACGCCTCGGCCGGAGAGAGCCGTGACCTTGGAGGCCGTGGAGAACCCTGGCCGAAAGACCAACATCAGGGCCTCCCGGTCCGAGAGCGACGCGGCGTCATCGGCATGTACGATCCCCTTCTCGACCGCCAGCCTCTTCAAGGCGGCCGGATCGATTCCCCGCCCGTCATCTCGGATCTGAACGAAGACCTGTCCATCCTGATGGAAGGCCCGCAGGCTCAGGCGGCCGGCCGGCGGCTTGCCCTGGCGCTGGCGTTCCGGAGGCGACTGGATGCCGTGATCCACGGCATTCCGCACGAGGTGGGTGAGGGGATCGCCGATCGCCTCGACGATCGTCTTGTCCAGCTCCACCTCCGAACCCACGATCTCCAGTTCGATTTCCTTCCCGAGTTCCCGCGCCAGGTCCCGAACCATCCGGTTGAACTTGGTGAAGGCAGAACCGATGGGCCGCATGCGGGTCTGCATCACCGTGGTCTCCAGCTCGCTGGTCACGACGCTCAGACGCTGACTGATGGCGGCCAACTGCCCCCAATCCCGGGATTCGGTGGCCTGCACGTTCTGATTCCGCACCAGCACCAGCTCGCTGGCCAGATTCATGAGCCGATCCAAGAGCGCCAGGGAGATCCGCACGCCGGTCGCGCGGGCAGGGAACACCGGGGACTTCCGACCGGGAGAGTATCGCCTGAGCCGCCTCAACATCTTCGCGAATATCGATCGAGGCGTCGGCCGGGCATCGGACGAGTCGCTTGAGGGTATCGGTTCCCTTGAGCAACAAGTCCACCGTCTGCCGGTCGACGTCAAGCCCTCTGGAGCGGATGAGGCCCGTCACGTTCTCCAAGGCGTGCGCGAGCTGCGTGATGGCGGGGAACCCCAACAGATTCGCCCCGCCCTTGACGGTGTGGAGGGACCTGAACAGATGATCGATCACGTCCCCGCTTTTCACGACTCCCTGCCGCTCCACGGCGAGAATGTCTTCCTCCACCGTGGCGAGGTGCTCGTTGGCTTCGGCAATGAACTCCTGCACCAGTTCCGGGTCTTGTCCCCAACCCGCGGACCTGCCCTCCCTCCCGGCCGGCCCAGGGGAAGTGCCAGACTCCACAGCGCCAGAAGCGACGGGGCCTTGGCCGGCGGACCACCCACTGCAACCGCCTGGAGCGCCGCCATCTCGTCCTCAATCGCGATCGTCTCGTCTTCCGGATGTTCTACCAGCCGTTTCAACGTCGCGATCCCCAGGGCTAGAACACCGGACACCGCCGCGTCCGCGGCGATACGTCCGCTGCCCACCTTCTCAGTCAATTCCCCAAGTTCACCAGCGACGGCCGAAATCCGGCCGAGTTTCAAAGCCACGGCGCCCTGGGCGAGGGTTCGCAGCGCGCGGCTGAGCCGCTCGGCCGCGTCACCGCTGAGGGCGGGGCTTTCGCGGCCCAACCCAAGCACGCAGTCTCCGATCCCAGCCAACTGTTCGTTGGCCTCGGAAAGGAACTCGGCGAGCAATTCTGAATCCCGCTGCGCGCTCACGAGATCCTTGCCCTCCGTTCGAAAGGCCATTTACCGGTCGAGAACACTCGCTATCGGGAGTGGCGGCTTTTCTAAAGGCTCCTGCCTATAGTCCTGTGATTCGAGCAGCGCCCAAGCCCGTCATTTTCGCACACATTTACTCTAGCATGGCCAGGGGACATCGAAAATTCAAGCGTCCAAGTTGCGATGGCGACCATATTATTCGTGGCCCGACCGTGCGCGGTCTCCGTAGGGCATCACCGTCACCCCCGTCAGATCCCAGCGGCCGTCGAGGTTCGCCGCTGCGGAAGGAGTCGGGCGATCGGATTTCGCCTTGTCTCACGTGACTTTCCTTTCCCGCGGCGTCCAGCCGGCCGCCTGACAGCAATACCAAGTCCTTCCGCGGTTGTCCGATTCCGTCATCTCGCATTTCAAAACGCCGAGTACCCGTGCGGACATCGGTTCTTGACGTGCCCTCGCGGCCGCGTCATCCGGGGGGCCGGCTGGTCCTCAGCCCGCTCTTGATCCCCGACTCCCACGGAGGCTCTCCGCGGCAGACCTCTATGTGAATACTTGTCCTGGCACGCGGAACTTCCAGGACGACAAGGTTCCGGGTTCCATCGGCGTTCGTGGGCACAGCCTCAGCGATGTCCGGATCGAGCATCGCGTCCGAAACAGGTTGTCTGCCCACCGTGGTGAGCGGTCGCGCGGCGTCTTGGACCGACAAGGCCGTTGGGTTCAGAGTGGCGCGGGGCGACTGACCGTTTTCAGGCATTGGTTTGCCTCCCGTGGATCGCGTTATGTTCGTCACGAGTGTCATGCCCGCGGGGCAGCGAATGCAGCGGGTGCGAAAACCCAAACCGCGAAAAGGCGAGCAAGATGCACGCCAACCACCAACAGGACCTGGAGATTGGCGACGACCTGGCGATCACCAAGACCACCCGTCGGGCCGCCGGCGCGGGGACGTGGGTAATAGGAACGCTCAACGGCCACCGGGGCAACGCGAGCTGCGGGGTCCACGTTCACGTCGGGTGGAAGCGCGACTGGCCCAGCGAGGCCCTGGCCCGCCTGGTCACGATCGTGGCCTACGTCGAGAAGGGGCTGTACGCGATCAGCGGATCGAACAACCGCGAGCGGGGCACGTACTGCGGCGGCCTCCGCAAGTACGGGACCGAGAAGGACGCCAAGCCGAACCTCGATCGCAACCGCTACCACGCCTTGAACCTCACCAACCTGGCCCGCGGGTCGAAGGACACCGTCGAGTTCCGGGTCTTCTCGGGCTTGCTGAGCGCGGTGAAGGTGGTCGGCTGGATTCAGGTCTGCCTGG
>Ga0315280_10008434_pt1 | contig 13480 bp, 21 predicted proteins | sample YL17G06_40_MG_FD_203697 | JGI IMG/M metagenome (GOLD analysis project Ga0315280, IMG submission 203697) | Sediment microbial communities from Yellowstone Lake, YNP, Wyoming, USA - YL17G06_40 | ecosystem: Environmental > Aquatic > Freshwater > Lake > Sediment | place: USA: Wyoming | collected...
GTGTATATTCAAATATTCATTAGACGCGCAACTCGTTGAGCGCGCGGCATTTCTCCGTAACTCTTTCGCCCGCCAGGCGGACGCGGCCGCGCCGCCCCCCGGTGCGATCGCGCATTTTTCCAGCCCCTGAGGTCCTGCACGCGCAAAAAGGGGAGTGGAAAGTCTTTAATTCGGCCCGCTGTTTCCGGGTCGAGGCGCGCGGGGCGAGGCGGGGTAAGGGGGAACGTCCCGGACGATACGCGAAACTCTGCAATGTTAAAACCGTTGCAACACAGCCGGGACCTGGTGTATGATGAGGCCTGACCCCAACTTGACGGACTGGCCCGGCTATCGCACCCGGCGCGCGGGTTTACATAATACCTAGTCGCGGACGAAGGTGCGGTAGCCAAGCCAGCTAGCCAGCAGGGGCCAGCAGAGCCTGTGGAGGCCCATGGCAAATGGCTATCTGAAACCACCGCCGGGAAGCCCGCTCCGTTCCGCACCCACGAACGCCCAGCTCCTCCACGCGATCACCACGCAGCTCCAGGGGATCGCCAACACACTACACAACATTGCCTACCACCTGGCAATCAACCACCAGGTGGCCGACTGGGAGATACGGGAGCGGCTGGGACTGCCGCACACCCATGGAGATACAACATGCCCGCCACGACAGCGGCCGACGAAGAGCTGAGCTGCGCGCTCGAGCGAGTCATCCAAATGTGCAACGAGCAGCTCCTGCAGGCGGAGAAACGCCGCCGCGAGGCTGAGACACTCTCCGACGTCTACCAGGCCCGCTTGGAGTCGATGGAGTGGGAACAGGCGCTGACCATCCTGGTGGCGGCGCAGCGGTTACGGGGAGGGTGAGTGATGCAGCTTAGCAAGATTGCCAAGCACGGGAACGCGCACGGGATCACGATCCCGCGGGTGTACCTGCGCGAGCTGCGCTGGGGGCTGGGGGACTACCTGGTGCTGGAGATCGTTCAGGACCGGCTGCAGCTCACCCGGGTCAAGCCGCCAGGGATCACGCTGTCGAACCCGCTGGCGGCGCGGGAGGCGGACTATGCCCCGAGCAAAGGCTGACCAGGCCACGCTGCGGGAGATCCCGCTCGAGCTGATCGACCCGCCCGAACGAGCGATCCGCGAGAGCATGGACCAGACGCTGCTCGAGGAGCTGACCGACTCGATCCGGGAGATGGGGGTCATACAGCCCATCGTGGTGCTACCGGGAGACGACCGCTACCGGATCCTGGCCGGCCACCGACGGTTCATCGCGTCGGGCAGGGCAGGGAAGCAGACCATCCCCGCGGTGGTGCGCGCGGTGGACGCCGGCGCCGGCGAAGCCGTGACCGTCCATGAGAACTCCTTCAGGGAAGACGTGAACCCGGCCGAAGAGGCCCGCTACTTCGCGTACCTGCTCGAGCACTCCTGTGAAGGGGATGTGGATAAGCTGTGCAGACTAGCTCGAGCTAAGCGGGGCTATGTCGAGGAGCGGCTGCTGCTGTTGCGCGGGGATCCGGAGGTCCTGGCCACGCTGAAGGAGCGGCGGATCAGCCTGGCGGTGGCGCGCGAGCTGAACCGGATCCGGGACCAGGGCTACCGGCGGATGTACCTGGACGCGGCCGCGCGGGGCGGGGCGACGGCGCGGATGGTCCAAGAGTGGCGGATCCAAAGTGAGCGGGTGATCCCGGTGGAGCCGCCGGCACCGGGGGACGGCACGAACCAGTTCACCGCGCTGCCGCCGCCGATCACGGGGATGATGTGCTTCCTGTGTGACGGGACCGACTGCGTCCACGAGATGGAGCTGCTGTACGTCCACCGGGCCTGCCGCAAGGTGATTCTGGAGCGTTTTCTGCGGGGGCTGAAGGGAGAAACAACGCCATGAGCGTGGCGAGAGCACTGCGGCAGCCGGAGATTCCGAACCCGGCGTTTCGGCGCGCTACCGAGCTGGCGTTCTTCGAGGGCTACAACGGACGGGTCTCAGGCCGGGACGGGTGGGAAGGGAACCCCTTCCCGCTATCGGTGGCGCCACGGCAATACAAAGCCTGGAAGCAGGGATGGGACAAGGCCGACAAGACGGGGTTGCTGATGAAGCTGCCGGAGCAGAAATGAAGGAGGCGAGTGATGGAGCAGATTGGCCAGGTGTTGCACGAGATGGTTGAGGCGGCGCGGGAGGCGCGATCGCGGCTGAAGGCGGGCGCCCGGCCTCCGGCGAGCGCAGAGGAAAGGATGGGACTCGCGCTGTTGCCCGGAGCGCGAGTGCTGGACTTAGTAACCGGGCAGGAAGGGGAGGTGATCGGTGGGACAAGGGCCAACTATGTCGTTCCAACTACCCGAGGGTAAGTCCCTCGAGGTGGTGATGGTGCGGCTGCCGGACGGGCGGGTGGTGGCGCGGACGCGGGAGGAGCTGGAGGAGCTGCCGACGGAGGAGCGCGCGCGCCTGGAGGCGGCACGCGGGAAGTAAAAATAAGTGGCCATTACACGCAGACGCCAACTGCCGCCAGGCTGGCGGCAAACCATGGCCGACACTTACGAGAGCGCGGACTTTAAGGTCATACGTGACGGCTCCCAGTGGAAGCGGATCTGGAAGTGCGGCCCATATAAGCGCATGTACGAAAAGTTCCCCAGCCTGCGGGCTGCGACGAGGTAGGCACGATGGCGACTGACATGGAAGAGGTCGTGGGGCCGGAGAACATGAAGCCGGAGGCGCTGGACACGGTGATTGACCTGTTGAACCAGTTGCCGCTGGCGGCGGCGGAGCTGAAGCACGCGCTGTTCGCCTGGGGACACCAGACCGGCACGCCGGTGGGCGCGGCGCAAGCGGACGCCATGGGCACGCGGAAGAAACGGAAGGTGTAGCGATGAAGCTACTGCTTGGCCGGCTGATTCTGTGGTGGTGGCGCTGGCGGGCGGGGATCCGGTGAGCCATGCCGCCGCCTAACTTGGCGATCCTGCTGTTGCAGATGCAGTACCCGGGAATGACCTACGTTGAGAGCGAGATCACCCGGGCCTGGCTGAACAGGCACGGGGCGGAGTACGACTCGATCGAGTTCAACTACCGCCTGGGCGACGGCGCCGACGTCGGCGAGGAGTACCCGGCCGAGATCCAGCGGATGGCGCGCTTGCTAACTCAGAAGCGGGCTGATATAGTGGGGCGCAAGGGTGACCAGATCGAACTGGTCGAGGTGAAAATCCGCATTGCCTTCCCAGTGATCGGGCAACTGCTGGGCTACCGATCCCTCTGGAAGCTGCAACATCCCGAGCTTCCGGTGGCGCGGTTGTTGGCCATCGGCCGGAGCGTGGTCCCGGACCTGGGACCCATCATCACGGAGCAAGGCATCGACATCGAGTGCTTCCCCCGCGAGGAGTGAGGGTGTAAGCGTGGAGCTTGGCCAGCCATTTAATCCCTACCGGCTGTTTTACGGGATCTTCCTGCCTGAAGCGTTGTTGGGCTACCCGAAGGTGTCACCCGGAGCGAAGCTGTGCTACGGGCGCCTGAGCCGTTATTCCGGCAAGGCTGGAGAGTGCTGGCCGGCGGTCAGCGTGCTGGCGAAGGAGCTGGGCGTCAGCACACGGCAAGCGAAGCGCTACTGCCGGGAGCTGGAGAAAGCGCAGTTCATCCGCCGGGACCCCCGCCCTGGCCGTACCAACCACTGGGTGTTCCTGTGGCACCGTGTCTTCGCTTTCTGTTCACTACCGACCCCTGACGAATCCGGAGGGGGAGGGGTGACAGATATGTCCCCCCTGGGGGGACATATCTGTCACCCCTATCCTTATTCAGAAGAGAGTCATCGAAGAGAGTCATCGACGTCGACGCAGGGGGGGGGGTCGGCAAAAGAGACTTTCGTGCAATTGTATAAACGGTACGTGGGCCAAGAACCGACCGGGTCGGCCATCCAGGGTATCCTGGCCAGACTCGAGGACAAGGGGATTGACCTGGGGGCGTTTGGAGAGTGGATCCGGATCCGGCTGAGTAAGCGGCGTGGGCCAGTGAATCCGACCTGGTTTTTGGATGAAATCGACCGGCTGCGGACGAAGCCGGGCGGCGGGGGCCACGAGGACTCACTGTCTCACCGAGTCCGAGCACACATCTGGGGTTACATGCAGGGGCAGCGGACGGACCAGGTGGCGCCGCCGGACGCACAGATTGTCGAGCGCTGCGTGCGCGCTCTGAACGGGCACACGGTCGAGGAATTAGAGGCGCTACTGCGAGAGCGCTTTCGGACCGGCTCCCGACCTGGTCAGCCGAGTGGGCCACGGAGTTACGCCTGGTTTCCAGCGCTGATCCAGAATCACTTCCACCCCAGTCAGACCGTATAAACCTTGACAGGCGGTGGCATCCAGGATGCACAATTAGGCCGGGAGGTGTTGATTCATGGCGATCAAAGTGAAGGACGTAGCAACGTCCTCCAAGAAGTTTACACAGCGCGGCGCGGCGGCTGCCGGAGACTACCAGGCGGGCGTTCAGGCGGCAGGCCAGGAGTGGCAGACGAACACGGCGGCATCCGCTGAGAATTTCGCGGCCGGCGTGGGTGATGCCATCGCGCGCGGGGCGTTTGCGAAAGGGGTGGCCAAAGCCGGCGGAGCGAAGTATGCGGCCAAGGCGGGGACCATAGGAGCGCGGCGGTTTCCGGAGGGTGTGCGAGAGGCTGGCCCGGACTTCGAAGCCGGGGTGGCGCCCTACTTGCAGACCATCGCGGGGCTGACCTTGCCACCGCGGAGGCCGAAGGGGGATCCAGCGAACTTCGCGCGGGTCCAGGCAATCGGCGAGGCGCTGCGGCGCCGGAAGTTGGGAGGCTGAGCGCAGGACTCACCGGAGCGGCGCCTCAGAAATGACCAATGGGAAAAGCACTTGAGCTTGTGACGGGCTTCGTCACGTTCTCGAACGCGGCGTTCGTGAACTTGGGAATGGCGGCGGGAAACACGTTGACCATCCGCAACGCGCCGCTGGAGAGCGATGTAAGGCTGCTGCAAACCTGGGTGGACGTCCAATTTGTTGGGCAGCTCCGGATCCGGAGCCCCAGGCTGCATGACAACGTCCACGGGATCCACCTGGACACGCTGGTAGCCAACGAAACACCGCTGTTGCCGTGGGGCTTCCCGCAGAAACTCGTGCCGCAGGACACGCTCATCGCGGAGCTGTCCGCGGCGGACGCTGCCGGGGACATCGAGACGGCGTGCCTGCTGATCTACTACGCAAACATAGCGGGCATCGACGCGCGGCTGGCTTCGGCGGCTGACGTTATACCGCGCATGGTGAACCTGGTGACAGTGGAGAACACCATCGCGCTGGGGGCGGCGGGCGGCTACAGCGGGGAAGAGGCGATTAACGCCGAGGAAGACCTACTGAAGGCCAACACCGACTACGCGCTGTTGGGCTACCTGGTGGACACGCAGTGCACGTGCGTGCGGTGGCGCGGCGCGGACAGCGGCAACTTGGGTCTGGGGGGACCTGGCGATCCGGCGCTCCGGCACCTGACCAAGGACTGGTTCGTGCGGCTCAGTAAGGAGTTCAACCTGCCGCTGATCCCGGTGTTCAATTCGGCGAACCGCGCGGGCATCTTGGTCGACGGCGCGCAGGATGAGAACGGCGCGGACACCACGGTGACGTCGATCTTTGCGGAGATCGGGCCGAGCACCGGCAAGTAGGCCGAGGAGCTGATATGGGAAGCGTACTGCAAGCTCCGGGTGCGCCCGAGATCGGCCACCTGATCCCGGGCGTGCCGCCGCCGGCGGCGCTGTACATCAGCCCGAACGAGCAACTGGTGGTGGACTCATGGGGCTACGCCTGCCAGCTCCCGGTGTTCATCAAACTGCGGATGCTGCGGCCGGGCGGGTACGTGGACACCAGCTACTACCTGCACCCGCCGAGCAGCGACCGGAGCCTCGTAACCACTTACCACGACCTGGCCGAAGGGCACCTGCTGACTGCGATGGTGTACGCCATGGGCTCGGGCTACCACCGGGGCCAGTGCTACATGAACGTGGGGCTGCAACGCGGTGAAGGCGCGGTGGGGATCTACCATCACCAGCTCATCGCGGGCTACGTGACCAACTGCTCCGCGCTGGTGTGGCCGTGGGCGCGGCTCGAGTCCAGCGTGGAAGGGCCGGGGCTGATACGCAGCGTGGCCGGATTGGATCCGGCTGCCGGGGCAGAGATCAGCGTGACCGTGCCGGTGGGGGCGCGGTGGCGGCCACACTCGATTCGGTTCGTGCTGGTCACGGACGGGACGGCGGTGAACCGGGAGGTGGACCTGGTGATCGACGACGGCGCTACCACGCTGCTAATCATCGAGCCGCCGGCGTTACAGGGCGCGGGCGGAACCCGGGGTTACAACTACGGCGCAGACTTCCCGATGCAGGCGGCGCTGGCGCAGGAATTCCTGATCCCGCTGCCGGTGGGGCTGATTCTGCTGGCGGGGTACCGGATCCGCACGGTCACTGCCCTCCTTACCGGCGGGGACAACTACGGGATACCGCGCGTGCTGGTGGAGGAGTGGATCGAGCCGTGAACCAGGAGGAGCAGCTCGAGGACCTGGTGGAGGAAGAGGCGGCGCCGCCGGAGGCGGCGGAGGAGTTTGAGTTTAAGACGCTGCGGCCGGAGGTGAGCTTCGCCACGCGCGACGTCCAGCCGCCGAGCGAGTGCTACATCAGCCGGGACGACAGGCTGCGGATTCACGCCTGGAATGTGATGGCGGGCGGGAGCTTTTGGGTGCACGCGCGGATCCTCCGGCCGGACGGGCAGATCACTCAGAACACCTGGCAGTGCGTTCCCACCAGCGATGGCGTGTCGAACGCCTGGTGGGAGGATCTGATGGAGGGGTTCCTGCTGGCGCTGAATGTGGTCCCGGTGGCGCTGAAGGCGGGCGGCTGCTACGTGCGGGTGATGCTGGTACGGGGGGTGGCGCCGCCAACGGTGCCGGTAGCGGAGACGCTGGTGTGCGGGTACTTGGCGAGTGGGTCCATTCTGAGCTGGCCGTATCCGCGGTACGTGGGGCCGTGCGAAGGGCCGGGGCGGCTGCGGGTGATCGTAGGGACGGACCCAGCGGCGGGGCTGGAGATCCTGGAGGCGGTGCCGACGGCGGTGCGGTGGCGTGTATTGTCGATCCACGCACAACTCACCACCAGCGCCGCGGCCGCCGACCGCTACCCCACGCTGTGGATGGCGGATGGGGCCAACCTGATCGTCTGGACCGCGCCGGTGGTGGGCCAGCCGGCGTCCACAATCTATGAGTACTCGTGGACGCGGGAACTGGAGACCCACAGCCTGGCGCTCTACGCGCAGATCGCACAAGTGGGCCTGCCGGAGTTGTGGCTGACCGCGGGGCAGAGGATCGGCACCAACACCCCGGGCTTGCAGGCTGGGGACAATTGGGGGGCACCGGTGCTGTACGTGGAGGAGTGGGTGGAACCATGAGAGAGCATCGCTGCGAGAAGTGCGGCGGGATGTACCAGAACCCGCAGCGGGACGGGTCGCTGTACATCCACGTGTGCCCGCCGGCGAGGCCTCCGGAGCCGCCGCGGCGGACGCTGTGGGAACGGGTACGGGAGAGGTTGTTCCCGCGCAAACAAGAGAAGGGAGGCTGAGACATGCCGGAGTTAGAGGAGGTAGGGATCAATTACTCGGCGGCGGCCGTGACGCTGGTGACGACGGCAGAAACGGTGGTGATCTCGAGCGGGCGGGTGCCCGTGCCGCGTCAGACGTGCCAAGTTCTGATCCGGGCACAGTGCGTGCTGGCGACGGGAGCGGGCACAACGACGGTGACGCCGCGGATACGGCGGGGTACAACGACCGCTGGGACGGAGGTGGGCGTAGGGATCGCCCAGGAAGTCAAGGCGGCGGCCGGCTCAAAAGAGCTCTTCGCGGAGACGGTGATGGAAGAGCGGCAGAACGTGGACTCGGTGGAGTACTCGTTCACCCTCGCGCAGGCGAGCGCCTCGGGCAACGGGGCGGCGGCGCAACTGAGTATCCAGGTGGAGATCTTGGGGGGTTAAATGCGGATCCTGAAGATCCTGGCGATGGCGGCGGCGGCGGCCGCGCTGAAGGCGGTCAGTGACACGCTGCCGGACGTGCTGCCGGCGGGTGTGGGCGGGCCGGTGGCGGTGGCGATCGCGGCGGCGATCGGGTACGTGCTGCCGGCGCCGCAGCCAACGCGCCGCAAGAGGTGACATGCTGCTCGAGCCCGGGCCGGTGGCGGGGCTGGAGATCCCGGACCTTGCGCTGGGACCGGCGGAGCCGCCGCTGGCCTGGGAGCTCGAGCTGGCCACCGGCGGGCTGACGCAGATGGACGCGGAGCTCTCCATGCAGCTCGCTGGCCTTGGGCGGGTGTTGGAGGCCGGCGCCGGCGAGGACCTGGACGGGGATCTAAGCCGGGCCGGCGCGGAGCTCGAGACGCTCAGCTTTCTGGTGCGGACTGATTTGCCCGGGCAGTTGGCGCAAGACGCGGACCGGGCCGATCAGCTCCTGGCAGAGGCCGGGAACTTGACGCCGCCGGAAGCGGTGACGCCGGACCGGGCGCCGTACCAGGGAGGTCCGGAGATCCCGGAGCCGGCGCCGTATGAACCTCCGCCGGAATATCAGCCTCCCCCTTACCAACCCTACGTGCCGCCGCCGGCGGCGCCGGTGCTCCCCCCGAGCGCCAGGCTCGAAAACCTGACGGGGCCGGTGGACACGATCTTTTACCCGGGGCACAGCTTCCGGCTGGTGATCACGGGGCCGGCTTACCAGACCGTGAGTGTGCAGACGTGGCTGAACGGGGTGCGGTTGGCGGACGTCAATTACGGTCAAACGGGCGCGGATGGAAGGTGGGAACTGACGGGGTTCTTCACAGAAGAACACCGGGGCGCCTGGGTGGAAGTGTGGTATGTGGGTTTGACGCGGATCGCGCCGGACCTGTTCTTTGTTTGCGTGTGAGGCGAAGGAAGGTGAGCCAATGCCGGCAGAGGAAGTACGTATAACTCGGATCACGGAGACGATCGGGAGGTTGGAGGCGGGCAAGCTGACGCCGATGTTGCGGGTCGAGTTCACGGTGGGCGAGCACGGGCCGTTCTCGCAGGAGTTCCCGCGGGCGACGTTTAATCCGGTGGTGGCGCGGACCGCACTGGAGGAGTTCGCGCGGCAGCTTCAGCAGTTGAGCCAAGGGCGCTGACGTCCACGAGGGTGACCTATGCTGATCCTGTTCGCGCCCATCACCACGGGAGAGCCAATTTCCACGGCCGTGCTGACGCTGCTCTCGGCCATCGTGTCGATCTTCACGGGCGGGATCGCGGCCGTGACGCGCAACGCGATCAACCAACTGCGGGACGCGCTGGCCTGGCTGGCGGACAACACCGCGCGAGTGATCGGCCGAGTAGCGCGCTGGGTGGAGGCGGGGATCAAGGGCCTGCGGTGGATCTGGTGGAACGTCATCCGGCCGATCCTGCATCACATCCAGCAGTTATTCGACCGCCTGGCCAAGCTGATCGACAAGGTGCTGAAGCCGTACCTCGAGCTGATGCGGAAGATACGCGAGCAGATCATGCTCATTTACAACGTGTACTTCCGTCCGATCATCCAGGTGATCGAGACCATGCGGCGGATGCTGGCGATTCTCAAGCTGGCGAACATCAAGTGGGCAGACAAACTGGATGCGCGGCTGGCGCGGCTGGAGGGGAAGATCATCGGAGTGCTCCAGGAGATGCTGGCGTGGACGAATAAGTTGCCTGGGTGGTTCAACGTGCTGCTGACGGCGAAGTATCTGCTCCAGTACCCGATCTTCAGCAACTCGATGGACGCCTACGCGGGGACGTGGGTGAAGCAGTTCTACAACGCGCAAAGCAAGCCTTTGACGCCAGAGGAGCAGGCCGCGATCGCGGCGGAGCGGCCGACCAAGCCGCTGCCGGTGGTCCTTGGGGAAATGCAGAGCTACCTTACTGCGGGCGCCGGGCCGCTGGCGCTGCCGACGAATGAAGCGCTGGCGCGGATGCGGGCGGCGCTGGGGGGATGAGGTGAGGGATGGCTAGCCCGTTTCTGCCTGGCGCCGTGCCACCGACCGAGCTGCCGCTGGTGGCCACGCCGGCGCCCAAGTTTGACGAGGTAGGGGCGCAGCTCACCAAGGGGCTGCGGGCGAAGGGGTTCTGGGCGGGGCTGTGGGAGGGGCTGCTAGACGTTGTCCAAGAGATCGCGTCGCGGGTGTTTATCCTGGCGATGGGCGGGATGAGCTATGCGGCCGCCTACATCGCGCGAACCATCTTGAAGGCGGAGGCGAAGAGTGACCCGGCGTTTCAGCGCCTGGCGGAGGTGGCGATCGAGGACCTGTTCGGGGTGAAGGTGGATATGTCGGTCGCGTCGGGCCCGGGCGGGCGTGGGGCGCGCACGGCGGCGGCGAACGCAATCGGCCATGGCGTTCTGGAGGGCTTGTTCGGGCAGTTCACGGGCAGCCGCGCGGGCGTAACGGAGCCGAGCGCGGAAGGCGCGGAGAAGTTCCTCTCGGTAACGACTCAGCTTGCGCTAGAGGGCTGGCTCGAGGGGTGGATGTTTGAGGCGCTGAGCCTGGGCGCGATGGAGAAGTTCGCGGACCTGGACGATATCATGGCCCAGATCCTGGGGCTGGGCCGGCTGAGCCGGCGGGTGATGGGACCGCCGTGCGATGTGTTCATCACGCAGCCGTTCACCTGGAAGCTGAACCAGACCTACCGGCCGAACCTCCTAGGCTCAGCGGAATTGATCCGGCAATTCCTACGGGGCCGGTGCACGCGCGAGCGGCTATTCAAAGAGATGGCCATGGCCGGGTTCAAGGACGATGACATTGAGGCGCTGCTGGTGACGCACCAGAAGTTCCTAGCGGACGCGGACCTGGCGTACCTGACCCAGCACGAGGTTTGGACTGACGAAGAGGCCGTCCAGCACCTGCGGGACTCGGGGTACTCGGAGACGCTGGCCAAGGCCACGCTGGCGCTGGAGTGGGACAAAAAGATCGACGTCTACCGCCGGCAAATGGCGGACGTGTTCTGCGATGCCTACGTGAGGCGCGACATTGAGGAGGACCAGCTACGCACGGCGCTATCAGGGCTGGAGCTGCCGGAGTCGGATCAGTTGTGGATGCGGCGCGTGGCGGGGATAAAGCGGGAGTTCAGGACGAAGGACCTGAGCATGTCGGACGTCGAGGCGGCGGTGAAGCGGAACATCCTGACGATCGCCGATTTCCGGGCGTACTGCCTGAAGCAGGGCTACAGCCTGGCGGACAGCATGACCCTCGAGCTGCTGCTGCTGTCCGAGGTCAAGGACAAGGCCGAGGCGGACAAGGCGAAGGAGGACGCAGCCAAGGCGAAGGCCGCTTTAGCGGCCGCTAAAGCGGCGGAGCAGGCCGCGCGCCGGGCGCAGATCGAGGCGGAGCAGAAGGCGCGCGGGGTGAGCCTGGGGCAGTTCGAGGCGATGGTGCGGGCGGGGCTCCGGACGATCGAGCAGTACCGGGAGTTCCTGCGCGGGCTGAAGTACGCGGCGGAGGATGTGACGGCGCTCAGCGAGTTGCTGGCGGGACAGATCGACCAGCGGCGCCAAGAGCTCGAGCAGCGGGAGAAGCTGCGGGCGGCGGCGGCGAAGAAGCGCGTGTCGCTGAGCGACTTGGAGAGAGCGGTCAAGCGCGGGCTGATGAGCGTCGACGAGTACCGGAGCCAGCTCGCGGTGCTGGGATTCGGAGACGAGGATCGCAATCTCCTCGCGCAGCTCCTACAGGGTGAATTGGATGACGCGGCCGAGGCTCTTCGGCGCCGGGAGGCCGCGGCGGCGGCGCTGGCCGTGCGGAAGGTCTCGCTCGAGGACCTCGAGCGGGCGGTGCGGCTGGGGCTGCGGTCGATGGACGCCTACCGGGCGCGGCTGGTGGCCGAGGGGTTCTCGAGCGAGGATGCCGAGCTGCTGGCGCGGCTGTTGCAATCCGTGGTCGACGCGGATGATGCCGCGCGGAAGCGGCGGGCGGAGATCGAGGCGGCGCTGAAGAAGCGGAAGGTCTCGCTTTCCGAGATGGAACAGGCGGTGCGGGCGGGCGTGGCGAGCATGGCGGCGTATCGGACGCTGCTGGCGCGGGAGGGGTACAGCGAGGAAGACGCGGCGCTGCTCGAGGGGCTGCTGGAGTTCGAGATCGACGCGGCGGCGGCGGCCGCTAAAAAGCGCGCGGAGACTGAGGCGCGGCTGGCCGAGCGGCGGATCTCGCTGGCGGACGTGGAGCGGGCGGTGAAGCTGGGCATCATGACACTTGGGGACTACCGCGCGGTGCTGAAGCGCGAGGGGTTCCCCACTGAGGATCAGGACATCCTGGTGTCGATGCTGACGGCCGAGCTGGCGGAGGTGCGGGCGGCGGAAGCGCGTCGGCGGGCGGCGGAAACCGCGGCGGCGAAGAAGAAGATCAGTCTCGCGGATCTGGAGCGGGCCGTGCGCGCCGGCGTTCGATCAATCCAGGAGTATCAGGGGGAACTGGCCGCGCTGGGGTTCTCACCACAAGACCAGGGCACTCTAGTGGCGCTTCTCGCCCTCGAGATAGCTCAGGACACGGCGGCGCGGTTGAAGCGGGAGCAGGCGGAGACGACACTACGGGTGCGGGGGCTGAGTCTGTCGCAGATGGAGCGGGCGGTTCGGGAGGGAATAAAAACCTTAAGTCAATACCAGACCTGGCTGAAGGAGCAGGGCTACGGGGTGGAGGACGTCGCGATCCTTTCCGCGCTGCTGGAGTACGAGCTCGAGACGGCTGCGGCGAAACTGCCGGCCGCGTAGGCTCCCGCCCTGTCTGGTTGAGTTTTTCTGGAGCACACATCTGGAGCCCCATGACGCAGACAAAGAACAGGCCCAGTAGGGCGGGGGGCACCAGCGCCAGGCCAATTAGAACCCTGAGGCAGCTACCCATGGCGTTTCTCCTTCGCTGGACACTTGTGGGCTTGATACTCACGTCCCCCCAGCATCCGCCCGCAACGGGGGCAGGGGCGTAGGACTTTCGCCTTTCCCCGCCAGTTGTGGCGGTAGGACTGAAGGGCGCGGCCAGCTTCGCTGCGGTCCACCAATTCCATCCCCGACAGTATACCACAACAACGTAGATGTGTCGAGCCCCCCCATTGGAATCAGACAGTTACGGGTTGATCTGACGTTGGGAGCTATCCCTGGTGATACCGTGGGCATTCCAGGACCTACGTAGGGCCGCCCGAAGCGCGGGGTGGGTACTAGAGGTGCAGCCGTGGCCGACGAAGGGCAAGAAGAGGCCTTTCCGCGCGATCCTGGCCTTGTTCGAGGAACACCGAGGAGTCAGGAGCGGCGCGATCGCCGGCGAAACCCGGCAAAGCGTGGCCACGTGAAGCCGCGCCTGGTATATATTCAAATACTCACCAGACGCGCAACTCGCTGAGCGCGCGGGATTTCTCCGCAACTCTTTCGCGCGCCCGGCGGACGCGGCCGCGCCAGCCCCCGGTGCGATCGCACATTTTTCCAGCCGCTGGCAGGCCACGGGCGCAAAAAGGGTGGATGGTCTTTGCTTTTTGT
>Ga0315280_10008435_pt1 | contig 13480 bp, 11 predicted proteins | sample YL17G06_40_MG_FD_203697 | JGI IMG/M metagenome (GOLD analysis project Ga0315280, IMG submission 203697) | Sediment microbial communities from Yellowstone Lake, YNP, Wyoming, USA - YL17G06_40 | ecosystem: Environmental > Aquatic > Freshwater > Lake > Sediment | place: USA: Wyoming | collected...
TTGTGTGGTTTTGAGGCGGGGTTAGAATCTCACGGCCATTTGGAAATGTAACTGTGACTGATGGTGGATTGGCACTTACAATTCTGGTTGCGAGCACATGATCAGTTGCGTTTCTAATCTCGATCCGGCTTGTATTGTTCATCCAAGGTACTCTGAGAGCAAAAGGCACAACATCAGTCTCACTCATTTCCATTGTATCTCCCATCTCCATCAGAAATGTAGCATTAAAACCAAAGCATCTCAGAACCGTTCCTGTCTTGTCTAGCAACACTATGGAATAGTTTCCTGTGTCTCCAGCTTCAAGGTCTGGTGTTGCTTGAGGGATACGATAGCACGGGTCAAACACAACGGAATTATTCTTGAAAATGAGACCGCTGACTCCAAGGACATCTGGATCTGCAGTAAGACTGAACTTACTGATTAGATACTCGTAGTCTGGTGTGCATACCCATCTGTCAAGGCTCTGGGGAGCGTGGTTGCGCGCCGACATGAAACAGTATGTACCAAGTCCTTTTTCGACTTTTTCATTCACCCAGTAACCATGTGCAAAATTCCCCGTAATACCTAGTCTGATGTTGTACTCCTCATTGGGTGAATTCTGCGTGACAGGCAGGTCGTAGGTGTGACCAATTTCATGCGCCACCGTGGTCAAACAGTCTTGCACCACAAAAACCGAACCCTTGGTGGTCGATGGAATAGATAAGCCGGTCCAGCTGCCGCTTCCGAAATTTGTTTGCCATCCGTTCGGCACAACTAATACAACTCTATCCCAACGCTGCCCAAACCATACATAATGTGAATAATAGTCGAGGATTCCGGCTAGAATAGTTTCGTTCCAAGGTCTTGTGTTCAATTGACCATTGTTGTGTAACTTTTGCACGTCCTGGGATGCTACCCTTAGCTGTATCTGTTCAGCGGGATCTGTATAATTTGTGATGCCAGATTCGGCAAGGGGATATGTCCCAAGTATGAAGTCTGTGGCTCTCTTCATGTTGACAGTCGGGGGTGTAGGATCCCAAGGAAAGCGTATTCCGATGTAAAGAATCGACAGACTGCTTGTATGTTTGACAGTCACATGCACTGTCACTTTGTTGCTGTCGATAGGCTCTGACCCAGCTGCTGGAACGACTTCGACTTCAATTGTGGCAGGACCCTCGTTTTTGAATTGGAATGGGACCGGTATAGGGGGGAGCGCAGATATGGTGATAGAGGTTTGACCGGACGGAACATGGAAAATCGTTGATTCATATATCACTGTGTTGTCTGGCATAACACGGAATCTTAGAGTGAAGTTCTTTTCAGTCCCGTAATTATTTGTGACGTTGAAACGTATGTTATTGATGTCCAGGTAGGAGGAACCAAATAACGACGTGTTTTTTCCTTGAACCATGGGAATACCAGCAGTCCAGTCACCGAATCTGTTATGCGTCATATTGTCGCCATACAGGGAATCATTCTGCCAAACAACCTGCACAGGTTGAAAAGCCCCATCAATGCAAAATGGATGTACTTCCAAATACAGAGCTAGTTTTTGCCACTGATTCTGACAACCAACGGTACCAATATATCTTGGGATTATGTCCGTACCATCATTTGGCGATTTGAAAAGAAAATATGTGGGTCCTGTGGTGTTGATCAACGCAGGGTTCAACTCTATGTATGTAATATCCGTGCCTCCCTTGGCTGTGGTATTCTCACCGGCAAAATTGCCCGAATAGGCGAACAGTTCTGGACCCGTATATGGTGGTGGATTGTTGCTGGTTTCTACGACCACGGGTCCAGCGGTATGGGTGTAGTACCACTGTGACAAAGCTAAGTATGCTCTTGTCACGTTGTACCCCTCAGGTATACATGTGCCTGTGTCATACCCACTGACAGCCCTCTCATACGCTATGCCACCAAAGTATCCCCCTACTCCGGTCACATTATATCTCATCGACGCCCATCCCCCGGCTATAAACAGCCCCGGAGTTGCAGTGTTGTATTGCGGATTGTTACAGTATCTATCCCATGCTAGACTTGCTGCTGCTTCTATAGTAGGACAAGGGGCTGGACCGCTGCCGGCGGTCCTTTGAATCGATATATAACAGTACAAATCAAATTGCAGTAGAGTCGTAGCCTCCGTCTTAGATAGAGAATAAGGCATCACTGAATAAACTGGCTCGCCCACAGAAATATAGCTCGGCAACACCAAAACAATGAACAACATCACCAAAACAAAACAAACCCACAATCTCTCTCTTATCATTCTTTTTTCTCCTAATTTTTATCAAAACACTGAGCCATCTGGCCTAATGTAAATGGTTCCGCTTGCTCTAACTGGTTGAATGCCAAACGCAGATGCCAGAACACCAGTCAAAGGCAACGCCAACATTATCCCTAACACAATTCTCACACTTGTCTTTCCAATCATTCTCCTTTCTTCTCCTCTACGTCGTTGAAGAGGCAGCAAACCCTTGGAAACCCCAGCTCATCGGCTTCCCAGAGACTCTGAAGAAGCCTCAAGTTACACTGAAAACACGCCTCTCCAATCACATAATTACCTTTGAAATTCGTTTTAAGACTTGTGGTACAATGTTTCATGGAATCTTTGCTACGAAATCAGGAAGAAGCAACAGGAATTGGGAAACCACGTTCTGCCTGTGCGATTCAGGTCTGAGAAACGGCTTTCAAGGTTTGCTCATAGTAGCGTGGGCAATAAGTCAAGCTGATTTGACACGAATCTCCTTCAGAGCCAACAAGCTTCTCCAAGTTCCCTTCCATGCAAACTAGCTCATTCCTGCAAACCTGCATCCGAAACTCTTCCAAATACGAGACGATTCGTCTCGCCTCAAACGCCTCTTGGATCCCAGTCGAAACCTCAACAGGCTCCACACTGTAAATCGAAGGAATGAACGGCGCTTCGTGGTCTTCGGTCACGCGTGCGGTCATTTTGACCCAGCCTCCAGGCAAAATCCTTGTCTCAGAGTCGTATTCGTTGCTGATTTCTTTCCAATCTTTCACTGATTCAAACTCAGTCTTCATCCTTCTCCCACTTCTTTTGTCCTTGAACAAGGCATAGATCATCTTTCTCTGCTGGTGCCACACATACTCTTCTGGGCTGAGGTTTCGAAAACGCCACAGCTTTCCTCTGATTGCCCGGTCTGTTTCAAACTCGTTTCGAAGCAGAGAAGAATCATCCGCGTAGAGTTCTCTGAGAGCCTCGTGCAGCTTGGTGGCTTTTTCCCTGCCGTAGACTGTTAGGTCGATGTCTGAGAGCTCAGGGTAATGAAAGTCGTGTAGCATGGAGCCGAAAACGCCGAAGTCTTCAAGCTGAAGGCCAGAGCGTTTTGTGACGAGGTCTAGCACGTTTTGTGTGGCTGTGACAAGCTCGTCTTTCTCGGGTTTCGCAAGCAGTTCTCTCAGTTTCTCTTGTGGTCTTCGCACTTCCGCGATGTCGCGGTGGCTGACGCCGATCACCTTCTTCTGAAGCATTGCGTGAGGAATCAAGTACTGTGGGTAATGCTTGGCTAGGTATGTCCAGCCTTCGTCTTCGTAAAGCTTGTAGTGTGATATTTGGGGGTGGCCTCTGGGCGCCTTCGGGTTCTCTGACCTGAATATGCTAGTGGGCGCGTATTCGAGGTCGCATACGTATGAGTCCGGTGGATGCGTGTAGCCGAGTACACGGAATATGAGGCCTTCTTTGGTGATAATTGCGTCTCGGTCTCTGAGGGCTAGAGTGGCCAAATGTGTTCGTCCTCGTTTCTGCCGGTGCCTACTACGACTTGGTAGAAAACGTTGCCCGTGGCCACGTTCTCCACACGTTCAAGCATGCCCGACACTCTCATCCTGTCGCCCTTTCGGGCCACGTTCCGGTAGCAGCCAATCATCGAAACCACAGAACTGGGAACACATCCTCCGGCCAAAGCTGAGTTCGAATCCACAGACTCATACTTGGCGATTCGGTAAGTGGCTGGTCTGAACATGGCCTCGCTGTCACCTTCAACCACGCAGTCGAACCTGATCTGAATCAGTGGCACGTATCTGAAGGCTCCGTATTTGGTGTTCACTTCCTCGGGCTTGCGGATGGCGTCATACATGAAAATCCTGTCTTGGTAGCGGCCTTTGAAGCGTCGTGCCGCGTCGAGACGATTGCTGAAGAGGTAGCCTAGCTTGCCAGTCTTGACGAGTCTGTCCACGGTGGACTCGAGTTTGCGAAAGTTCTCTGAGCCGTACACGACTATGTCGATATCTGATTTGTCTGAATGCATGTCCAAGGCCACTGAGCCGTGGACGCCGAAATCGTCACAGGCAATGCCTGATTCGTTTGAGAGCATGTCAACGAAGTCCAGCGTCATTCTTTGAAGACTGTCTTTGCGTTTTAGGCTGGTGATTCTGCGGAGGCATTGTCTTGGAACGAAGACCTCGCTTATTGAGTCCAGTGGAACGCTGATCACTTCTTTCGCCCTGAAAGGACAGAAATACACGTAGTCGGGGAAGTGGCGGCGGAAAGTCTCCAGAAACGTGGTGTAGTTCTGTGCCGTGTAGAGTTTCTCGGCTCGGCACAATTGTTGTTTTCCGTGCTTCCATGTTCTGTCCAGATAGTTGATCCTGAAGAGATCGTGGTACTTTGCTGGTATGTACTTCAGGAAGGCGAAAACGCGGTCTTCAGGGTGCTCGTAGCCGAAGGTGTTGAATACGAAGCCCTTGCGGGTCGTGAAAGTGTCGCCGTCCATAGGAACCCAGTTGTCATGAACCGTGGCATGCACCTCGATACAGTCTGGAGCGTGCACTAAAAAGCGTATTGCTCACGGGCGCAATGCTTAAAACCTGTTCCGGATAGACCTCTGCAACGTGGACAGCGTTGGACGAGAATCTACATCCCTATGTAGTGTTCCTTCCTTCAACCCAGAAAACTAGAATTCTGGGCGCCATATTCGGGTCGAAAGCAGCCGTGGACATCCTGCGCTTCTCGCTCACCAAAGGCATCTCTAGCAAGATCTACCAGAGAGACCTCGTCAAGAAGCTGACATATTCGAACAAAACCATAATCGGCAACCTGAAGTCACTTACGAAGCTTGGCGTTCTGATTGAGGACATGGAAAAGTCCGAACAGAGCGGTCGCGTCGTGTGGGTGAAGGCCTATCAGCTTTCTGACGCTGGCCGCTGGTTCGCGTTGCTGCTCGCGGAAGAGAAAGACCTGTCTGATGGCGAGAAAGCCGAGATCCTGCAGAACCTTTTCCGAGCTTACGTGAAGTGGGTCAGGAACCTTTCTGAGCGACTACATATGGACAGGAAGGTGCTGGAGAAGGCCTTCAGGGAGGAGATGAAGGAGACGAGAACGTGAAGGCCACGGTGATTGCGGTTGTGGGCAGCAAACGTTCAGGCAAGACAACCACGGTGGAGGCTCTCGTCAGAGAACTCGCCAAAAAAGGCCACAGAATCGCAGCCGTGAAGCACATCTCGGAACATGACTTCACGATCGACACGAAAGGCAAAGACACGTGGCGCTACGCTCAAGCAGGCGTCCAAACCGTCATAGGCATATCCGCCACCGAAGTGGCCACCATAGAGAAAGCCAACAAAACGTTCTCGCTTGAAGACATCCTAGCACGCAGCCAAGACCACGACATCGTTTTCCTCGAAGGCTTCAAAAAGCTCGTAAGCAAAGAAAAAAACATCCCCAAGATCGTCGTAGTTAAGTCCAAAAACGAAGCTCAGGAGGCAGCCGCAGTCTATGAGCCGATAATCGCCTTCGCTGGACCTTACGCAACGGAAAACCTGCATTTGAAGGCGCCTTATGTCGACGCTCTCAAGAACCCAGCAAGGCTTGCCGAAATCGTGGAATCCTCTGTCTCCAAGAACAGGCAAAAGAGCCGTCAAGCATGAACCACAATGCTTAATTTCCGAGCGTTTCCAAAGCCTTTCAAAGGTGGCGCATGTTGTTTGAGGTTCTTGAGAAAGGTCTAGAAGCCAGATACGCTTCTGAAGCGGATTTTGTTCAGGTTCGTGGCCAAACGCGAACGATAACGTTATGCACGGTTCTGAACGGCACAGTTGAAGCTTTCTCGCACATCACTCTGAGCGGAGTTTCTGCCAGAGTAGTGACTGAAAGCAAGTCGTGGGGTTTCAGTTCCACAAACAACACAGAAAAGAACAGCATTGAAGATGCGGTTGGCAACGCGGTCAAGCTAGCTAAGACCTCTGCCAAGTCGAAGAGCAAGAAGATTGCACTCGAACCCGTGAAAGCCGAGAGCGTGGAGATTTCGGCGCCCTGCAAGAAACCGGTTGAGAAAGCCAATCTAGAGGAGATCAAGCTCATTCCCATGGAGGCCTATCGTGGAGCCTCGGAGGCAGGCGCAAAAATCGCAAACGCAAAGGCCTCATTCCTAAGCATCCACGACCAGAAGTGGTTTGCGAGCTCAGAAGGTTCGCGCATATCTCAGGAATCCACGCGTGTCCAGCTCTTCGTGGACATCGTGGCGAAAGAGGGAGCAACATACTGTCCTGCTGGCGAAAGCCTAGGACACACAGGAGGGCTGGAACTGTTTGACGAAAACCCGCCCATAGGCCTAGGCAGGAAGGCCGCTGACAAGGCAATCAAGCTGCTCAGCGCAAAAGCTCCGCCGTCTGGCAGTTTCCGGGTGATTCTCCATCCCACCATATGTGCCACGTTGCTGCATGAGGCGATTGGGCATCCTTTGGAGGCGGATTTGGCGATGGAAGGCGGAGGCTTCGGCAACTATGTGGGCAAGCCTGTCATGTCAAAGCTGGTCACGATCTATGATGATGGTGCCGTCAAGAATGGCCTAGGCTTCCTGCCCTATGATGATGAGGGCGTCAAAAGCAATCACACTATTCTTGTTGCGAAAGGCGTGCTCGAATCATTCATGCATGACCGAACGAGTGCGGCCAGCATGAAGGCGCCTCCAACGGGAAACGCCCACGCATGGGACTACGGCGTTGAACCACTCATCAGACAGACGAACATCGGCATAGAACCTGGCAGCTTCACGGTCGAAGAGATGACCGAGGACGTGCAGGAGGGCCTGTTCATCGAGGGCACGTTCGGTGGGCAGGCAGACGCCAACGCGGACTTCACGTTCGGCTTCCAGAACGCCTACTGGATAAGAAAGGGCAAGCTGGCCGAGATGACGCGTGGCGCAAACCTTTCGGGCAACGCGATCAGCGTCTTCAAGACCATAGACGCGGTTTCAAGAGAAGCCGTGCTGAGGCCTGGGGCTTGCGGAAAAGGCCAGTTCGCGATCCAAGGCCGAGTCGTACCCGCCGTGCGTTGCGAAATCATTGTCGGCGGTACGGGAGGCGCATAGCATGGGCTTCGAAGACAACTGGACGTTCCTAGCTGACGCTGCTAGGAAGACGCTGAAGCGTCTGGAAAAGCTGGGCGCCAAGCAGGCTGAGGCTTACTTGTTGGCCACAAGAACGATTGAGACAAACATACGCAATTCGGAGGTTTTCACCGAAAGCGCCATCGAGGACATAGGTTTGAGCTTCCGCGCCGCGACGGCTGACAGCCGCGTGGGCTTCGCATGCACCAACATCGTGGCCAACGAAGAAAGGATAGAGGAAACTGGACAGAAGGCATTCTCTATTGCCAAATTGAGCGCGCCTGTCCCAAGTTTCGCTCTGCCTGCCAAGAAGAAAATCCCTCGCGCCGATGGCCTCTTCGACAAGGATGTTACCCTTGCAGGCGTTGAGGATGCAGTGGACATTGCGCGCCGTTTGATCAAATCCACGAAAGCCGTGGACAGAAGGATCAGTGCCAAAGGTGGTCAAGTTTCTCTCGTTTACGTTAGGAAGGGTGTCGTGAACTCGCTTGGTGTGGATGTTGAGGCTGAGGAGACGCAGGCAGTGGCGTATGTTTACGCCAGCGGCATGAACAAGGGCGAACCCACGCCCAGCTGCCTTGACGGACAGCTACTCAGAAGCCTCAACCTGAACCCTGAGAGAATCGGCCAGACAGTAGGCCAGATGGCAGTTGACCTATTTAATCCAAAACCGGTCGAAGGCTTCGAAGGCGCGGTTGTGTTTGAGCCCGAGGCGGTCTCATACCAGCTGTGCGACGCCATAGTCGGTGCGGTCAAGGGCGAGAACGTTGTGGCCGCAGGATCTCCGTGGGTTGGAAAGATGGGCGAAACCGTGGCCTCCGCTGACTTCACAGCACTAGACGATGCCACACTGAGGGGTGGCTTCGCTTCACGAGACTTCGACGACGAAGGCCACCCATCACAGCAAACGACCATGATCTCAAAAGGAAAGCTCAGAAGCTTCCTGCACAACGCCACAACGGCCAACATGCTAGAGACGGAGAACACGGGGAACGCCTCGCGGTTTGCGGGAGGCATGGAGATGACCAAGATGATCATCGGCAGCGGCTACAAAGCCAAACCCGAAGTCTACCCGTCAAACTTGGTGGTCCAGCCTGGAAGCAAGAGCAAGGCCCAGCTTGTTTCGGAAATCGACCGAGGACTGCTCGTGGGCAGCATGGGTGGCTTCGTGCAGGCAGGCTCGGGACTTATCAGCGCCCAGCTCGGTCGCGCCCACTACGTCGAAAACGGCCAAGTCAAACATGCTGTGAAGGGCGGAATGGTTTCAGGCGTGGCCTTCGACTGGCTCAAGCAAATCAGCGCAATAGGAAACGACGCGAAACAGTTCTTCAATTCAGTGGTTCCATCGTTGCGTGTGGAGAAAGTGAAGGTGGTTGGCTCTCGTTAGGCCACGGGTTGTTTGTGGGGTTGGGAGATCTTTTTGAGGGGGAGAAAGGAGAGCTTCAAAAAGAATGTGATTTCTCCAAACCTTTCCACCAAGCTTTGAGCTTTTCACCCGTCCTAGAGAGCCTTGAACGCTTCGGACCACCTAGTATACAGGCTGAGCATGTCCAGTGACACGCTTGGCTTTCTCTCTTCAAGTATCTGCCTGAAATCATCCATCGTAAGCGATCTCGGACTGGCCTTCTTGTCGTTGGCTTGGCCTGACTCGAAGAACTCGCCTATCAGCTTCAGTTGCGCGGACTGTGCAACATCGCGGATGTCGCTTCCTGAGAAGCCTTCTGAAAGTCTGGCGAGCTCGTGCAGGTCCACGTCGGTTGATAGGCCCAGATTGCTCGTGTGGAGCTTGAACATCATGAGCCTCGTGTGGTGATCGGGTAGCGGAACGAGTATGCGTTTCTGGAATCGGCGTATGAACGCCCAGTCCAAGTCCCACGGCTTGTTTGTGGCGCCGATAACGTAGACGTGCAATTTCTTGCCCTTGTCCACGATGCCATCCATCTCCTTCAGGAACTGGTTGCGCACGCGGACTTCGCCGCCGACTTCGCTGGTGTGCTTGCCCATGAGCGAGTCAAGCTCGTCGATGAACACGATTGCGGGTTTTCCGTCTGTGGCTGACTTGCGTGCCGAGTTGAAAAGTTTGGCCACGTTCTGCTCAGCCTCGCCAAGCCATTTGGACATGATTGAGGCAGCGTCGATGCTCACGAATGTGGCGTCGATCTCGGTGGCCACGCCTGCTGCAAGCAGAGTCTTGCCGCAGCCGGGCGGACCGAAAAGCAGCATGCCTCTTGGCCAGCCCAGCGGAAATAAGTCGGGCCTCTGCACCGGATAGACAATGGCTTCTTTGACAGCTTTCTTGGCGGTCTCAAGGCCCACAACTTCCTCCCACCTGACGTTTGGCTTCTCAGCCATGATAAGCTCCTCGTAGCTTGACTTTGCGCCCTCGGTTTTGGTTTCGCCGTTTTCGCGGAGTTCAGCCCGTGTCTCACCGGTCATGACTGCGCCCTGCAGTGCCTTGATGCGTTCCTGGTAGGCTATTGCTCTTTGGATGTAGACTTGGTTCAGACTGTATTCTGGGTATAACTGGACGAGTCTGAGGAGGCTTTCGATGGCCTTCTGGTACATGGTTATGGCCATGCCTTTCGAGTTATGCTTGTCCAGTCGCACCGCTTCAAGGGCATAATTGGTTGCGTCTTTTTCGAGTTCTTGGGAAGCACTCATACGATTTGTCCTCTTGTTATTCTGATTTGACTTCGATTTTGATTTTGCCTTTTGCCCCCAAGTTTTTGAGGGCTTTCTGGATATCTTCGTTCGTAGATGCTAGATCGACGGAACAGCGTTCCAAGTCGATTTCTCCTTTGCACTTTCGCACATAGTCGAAGAGTGCATCTTCCAATTCTGGTCTTTCGATTCTGAGCGAGATTTCCTGTATCTCGGCTTTCTTGTAAGAAAAGAGGGTTTGGGATGTGTTTCCTTTTGGTTCGTCAGCTGTTTCTCGGCCTACTGACTGGGAACAGCTGGCTGCCAGGGCAACCATCTCTTTGATTTGGGTCTTTTCAGCTTCGGCTGTGGTGAGAGGAGCGGGCGGTTCGGGAAGCTCTTCGGAGATTTTGCGTTTGAGGAACGTGGAGACTTCTGCGAGTATTTCTTCTCCGGCGACTGTTTTGTTGCCCACTGGAATGAGCGATTCGTCGGCGGTCACTTTTGTGGAGTAGAGGGTTTCGCTTATGGTTTCGTTGACCTTGCCAAGTTCAGCTGAGACGTCGGGAAGAACTTCGAACAGTTGTTGTGAGACGCCTTGGAGAAGTCTGAGTGCGGGCTTAAGGTCCACGACGATGTCGCTGAGTTCCTTGATGGTTTCCAGTCTCAGAATGACGCGTTCTATGGCCAGTTGCATGTTGTAGAAAAACTTGAGCAGCTTGCGGACTTCGGCGACTTCATTTGCGCATATGGTGGCTCTTTCCTTGTTCTTGTTTCTCAGTGCGGTTATGCAGGTTTGGTAGAGGACTTTGTCTCTTTCTTTGAGGCGGTAGCTTGCTTGTTCCAATCTGTTGTGCTGTACTTTGAGGGTGTGCATTGACTTGAAAACGGTTTCGCTGAACGGCGGTGGATCAGGACGCAATGGATTCCTCAAGCTTTGTTCCCCCTCCCCGCCGCCACTCTCATGTAAGCCTTAGTTTAGATGCCGGTTTTGCCGATCTCTTTCACGTAAACTACGACTGGTGGTTCTGGAAGCTCTGGGCCGGTTGGCGCAGGTGCAATTGGCCTCGAAAGCTCAGCTTTGTTCTTCTCGAATGCGCTCTTTGTGTCGCCTAAGAGTATGTTTGAGACTCTGCCTTTGGTGATTTCCATGTCGTTCTTTTCGACGTTGATGCGCTTGAGGCTTTCTTGGATTATGCTGAACGCCTGCTTGTAGTTGACTTCGTCGAGTTTTCCGATTTCGTGTTCGATTTCCACGTTGACCAGTGCGTAGCTGAGCTGTTTGGTTTCGTCAGCACATCTTGCGGCTTCCTCTTCTGCGTCTTCTATGAGTGTCTGTGCTTCGGCTTTGAGTTGGTTGAGGACGCTGTCGAATGTGGGGTGGAGTTCGTCGTAGAGTTCTTGTGAGATTTTTCTTTTGCTGACGAGGTCTTTGAGGGCTTGGTCTTTGCGCCATATGAGTGGGATTTGATCGCAGAGGATGGTGGCTCTTGACTTGATCTGTGAGATGTACATGACTTCGTTGGCGTCGAAGGTCAGGTTTTCGATTGGGTGTTTCTGGAATTTTCCGTCGCCCTGTTCGATGAAGACGGCGTCGTATTTTCCGGCTGGTGTTAGTGCGAATGAGGCTATTTTGCCGATTGGGTGGCCGTATTCGTTCTTCACTTGTTTTCCGACAGAAAGAAAGAGGTTGGGGGTTTGATCCATTATTTCACCCCCGTCTCTAGGACGTCTCTGACGGTGCTTTCTCGCCTAGGGAAGATGCTGGTATGCCTGGTAGGCCTGCGGGCAGTTCTGGGAACTTGTCTTTGACTCTTTGTTCGGCTACGGTGGCTGCTTCGGTGAGTATCTTTGTTGCGTCTTCGTTGACGGTGTCGAAGTTGAGGGTCATTCCTGAGCCTTGGCCTGCTTCTATCATGATTCCGCTGAGCATGTTGCCGATTTCGCCGAGTTCGTTTTCTGCTTCTGGGAAGACGCTGACTAGCCCCGCTCTGACTGATCTCAGGACGCCCACTGCTGGCCCCAAAGTCGAGACCACATCTCCTAGCTCTGACACGGTCCTCAGTCTCAGCACTATCTGTTCCAGTGCGAGTCTGGCGTTAATGATGAGCTTTTCCATCTTGCGGATTTCGGCAAGTTCGCTGGCGAAGACGTTTGCACGTGCTGTGTCGTGTTTTGTGTAAGAGTCTACGATGCGTGCGAATATGGTTTTGTCGCGTTGGCTGAAACGTTCGGTGGCTTGGTCCAGTTTCTGAACCTGTAACTCAATGCGTCTGACTGCGAAGTCAAGTCGTGGCTTCAATGGACCTGGCGGCTTCACTGCCTCCCTGATGCGGTTTGAGAACGGCTGTTCTTCTCTCTTTGTTTCCCATCGTTTTGCGAATCTTTCTGACAAATTACTACCTCCGAAACAGAGAAGTCGCGTGGAAGAATCTTATACATTGTTAATATGGGTTCAACATGCACATATATATGTGCGCCATACAGGTCTGCGAGCGTCATGGAGGGCTTTGGTGTATTCAATACAAACGCGTATTGTGTGCTTGACGGTTATAGACATGTATGTGTTAGTCAATCTAAATAGAGACTGTAGGCGATTGCTAGCGTAAAAGGTGAGGTAAATGAGTGAAAGGTTCAAGATTTTCGCTATTGTGGCGCTCCTCGGATTTGCTGCAGGCATCATTGCTCAGTTGTCGGCTGACTACGTTATCCCGTGGATGATGGTCGTGATCCCCGAGCTGGTTCAGATCAAATTCTTAGTGTCAGGGTTTGCAGGCGCGTGTCTAACGCTGGTGATGGTGAGCGTCTGGGCGTACATCCAAGGTCCACCAGACAGATAAAACTAACCTCTCCTCTCCTTTCTTTATATTCAAATGTCAAAATTCATTTGTGCAGAAATAACTGGGAAAAGACGAATGAACTAATGCCGAGAAAGAGCCAACACTCGCATGTGCGGATAAGGCTAACCTTGATCATGGGGATTAAGGTGGCTTGTTTGAGAAAAACTGTAAGCAAGAGAACGAAATGGACTTTGAGAGCAAGATGCCGAATCATGCAAGTGATGGTTCGGATTGGGTTTCAAAAGTTTCAATTGTGATGTGATCTTTCCGCGTTCGACCAGCCTAGGCTTCTGGCTACCGCGCCTCTCTGGCGCAAGCATGTGCAGAACATGGATACGTCGATATTGACGTTATTGCTAAACCTAAGGCGCGAACGTATGTAGTGTGAGACTTCTTAACCATTTCTTGAGTTCATATCAAAGTAAGCCATTGAAAGGAGAACACCGCCTACGAACAGACCGAACACATACCCCAGTACTGACAAAACGAGATTCCATGATCTGCTTGGCACATTCCCATTTTTCAAGGGAACGACAACCTGCCAGTAAGTTAGCACTGAGAGTATCGAGGGCGGAATAGTGGCTATGAGAAGAATAAATGTAAGCATCGGAGTGAAGTGCGAGGTTTCTCCTACGAGCTTGCCCACGGGGATGTCGGGTCTCAGGTAGGGGA
>Ga0315280_10008437_pt1 | contig 13478 bp, 18 predicted proteins | sample YL17G06_40_MG_FD_203697 | JGI IMG/M metagenome (GOLD analysis project Ga0315280, IMG submission 203697) | Sediment microbial communities from Yellowstone Lake, YNP, Wyoming, USA - YL17G06_40 | ecosystem: Environmental > Aquatic > Freshwater > Lake > Sediment | place: USA: Wyoming | collected...
TGTCCCGTGGGGGCGATAATTGTTGAGAGAAGAAAAATATGATATGGTAGTTGTCGGTGCTGGCCCTGCTGGTTCGATGGCCGCGCGGGCGGCGGCGAAGTTTGGGGCGAAAGTTCTGTTGTTGGACAAGCGCCGCGAGCTCGGCGTGCCGGTGCAGTGCGGCGAGGCGCTGGCGGAGGAGCCATTGAGTGACCTTGGGATCAAGCCAGATCCGCGATGGATAGCTGGGGAGATCAATGCTGTCAGGCTCATTTCGCCGTCGGGCATTGAAGTTTCTATTGCTGAAAAATCTGTTGTACATGGAAAAGTTGGGTTCATCCTTGACCGAAAAATTTTCGACAAACACCTCGCGATGCTTGCGGCTAAAGAGGGCGCGGACGTGAGAGTCGGGACACTGGTCGATGGGCTGATGATGGATGGTAAAAAAATTGCGGGCATCAAGGCGAGCAGCTTCGACGGCAGGATGGAAGTTCGTGCTGAAGTTGTGATCGCTGCAGATGGCGTCGTTTCTAGGGTTGCACGATGGGCCGGCGTCAACACCGTGCTCAAGCCAGACGACATCGAATCATGTGCACAATTTCAGATGGTCGGCATCGACGTGAAATCGCCTGAAGTCATGGAGTTCTACTTTGGCAGCAAAATTACCCCTGGCGGTTACGCTTGGATCTTCCCGAAGGGCAAGGAGATGGCGAACGTCGGTATTGGCATCCTCGGCGACCGCATGCGGCGCCCGGCGATCGAATATCTGAAAAACTTCGTAGATTCAAGGTCCGAGCTCAAAAATGGACGAGTGATCGAGATAAATGGTGGCGGGGTGCCGGTCGGCGGCCCTATACCAAAGACCGTTAAGGATAATCTGTTGATTGTAGGTGATGCTGCTCGACAGGTCAACGCTTTGACGGGCGGTGGGATCGACTCGGCCATGCGTGCGGGAGATATCGCGGGCGAGGTAGCTGCGAAGGCGGTGGCTGATGGTGAAGTTTCAGAGAAAAGGCTGATGGAGTATGAAAAGCGCTGGCGCAAGCAGATGGAGAAGAGGCTAGAGCGCTACCTGAAGGCCAAGGATGTTCTGCTCAGCATGTCCGACGAGGAGCTCGATAAATTGGCGAAGGCCCTTCAGGGCGTCGAGTTCGACAAGATAAGCCTGACCGACATGTTGAAGGTGCTGACTAAGGTCAACCCGAAGCTTTTGTGGAAGCTCAAAGGGCTGATGTAGTCTACGGGGTCAGCCTCTGCCGATCTCTTGGAAACAGCACACACTCGCGAATGTTGTCAGCTCCGGCCAAAACCATCACCAGGCGGTCCAGCCCAAGCCCCCAACCGGCATGCGGCGGAAGGCCGGCCCGGTAGTTCTTGATGTGCGACTCGAAGCGCTCCGGACTGAGCCCCTTCTGCTTCAGCTGTTTGGTCAGAAGCTCCTCTTGATGCACACGTGTTCCACCGGAGGCTAGCTCTATCTCTTTATACATGAGGTCGAAGGCATGCGCAAGTTTTGGATTGTCCTCGCGTGGCATGGTGTAGAATGGTTTGATCGCGGAGGGCCAATCGGTCACGAAATAGGCGCCGCCCATGAGTTCGCCAAGCTTTCGCTCGGCGGGCATGGACAGGTCCTCGCCCCAGAGCATCTTCAGGCCAGCCCGCTCCAATTTTTTGATGGCCTCGTTATAGGTCACCCGCGGGAAAGGTGTTTTTTGGACCTCTAACTTATGTTCTAGGATTTTCAGCTCATCGGCGCATCTTTTCTTTACATCCGAGAAGATGTTGGAGACCGATTCCTCGAGGATTTTCATGACGTCATCCTCCGTCGCGAACGCCATCTCAATATCAATCGACGTGGCCTCGTTCAGGTGGCGCGGGGTGTCGTGCTCCTCCGCCCTGAAGATGGGCCCAATCTCGAAGACCTTGTCGAAACAGCCCGTGAGCACCTCCTTGTAGAGCTGCGGGCTTTGGCTCAGGAAGGCCTCGCGCTCGAAATATGTGATTGGGAACAAGGCGGCACCACTTTCGGTGGCGGTGGCGACGATCTTCGGGGTGTTTACCTCGATGAAGCCCTTGGAGACGAGGTAATCCCTGCACGTTTGGAGCACTTGATGGCGAATTTTGAAAATAGCTAGCGATTCTGGGCGTCGCAAATCCAAAGCCCGGACATCGAGACGCGTATCAATGTTTGCTTTGGCCCTTCCGGTCGGGTCCAGAGGCAGGGGCGTCTCGGCGAGGTTCAAAATCTTTATCTCGGCGGGCACCACCTCGATGCCCCGTGGGGCCTGTTTGGCCGCCACGACCTTGCCTTTCACAGCTACCGCCGATTCCTTGGTCAGAGCGTCTATTTTATCAAGAATTTTTTTGTCTACTTTTGCCTTCGGTGCAGTAATTTGAATCGAACCGCTGATGTCTGAGAGCACAAAAAATTTAATTCCCCCCAGATCGCGGGCGTCGACGACCCGCCCCATCAGGATAACTTCCTTGCCAGCGAGTTTTGGCGAGATCTCGTCTGTGAGGTGCGTCCTCCGCCAATCACCCAGGCTGTCTAACTTCATGGCATCACCGCAAATCCCCCATTTCAACGGGTGGATGAACTGTAGACCTGTTATATTTATAACAATACTTTCGGTGACCTCTCTCTCCCCGAAAATCGGTTAAATGAGTTTTGACAACTCTCTCTCGGTGTTTAAAAATGAAACGGGAAGTCGTCAAGGCGGTTGAACTTAACTTGCTCCCGCTGACGGGGGGAAAGCGGAGTGAACTCTCTGCGCTATTCTCCGAATACCTCAGCGTCGCCAACGAAGCCCTCTCCGCGCTCAAGTCCGAAAGACCCCCTTCAAACACCGAGCTCCACCACCTTACATATGCTCGCATCCGTAAAAAGTCTAAGCTCCCCGCCCAGCTCGTCTGCGCCGCTCAGCAGGAGGTCTGGGCGAAGCGGAGACATAAGATCAGCAAGTTCAAACGCTTGCCCGTCTCCTACAACGTGCCCCGAAGCGGCTCGCTCAAGCAAACCAAGCGAGGCAACCCAATCCTGAGCATCGTCACGCTCAACGGCAGGCTCGGTCTGCCCATCGCACAAGACGGGGCTTGGCAAAGGTTCAACCGACTGCTCGGAGACGGCTGGACGTTCACCGAGTTCAAGCTTCTCAACCTCAAGATGGTCAGGGTCACGCTCAGGCGCGAGTTCGAGGTCGCCGAACCAACGCCAGACAAAGCGATAGTGGGCGTGGATGTCGGGGTCGGCACCCTCGCAGCCGTGACTATTTTTAGGGCTGGCAAAATCGAGCGTCAGTTGTATTTCGGGCGCGACGTGTGGCAGGTCAAGCGCGACTTGGGCATCCGCCGCTCCAAGCTTCAGGCTCACGCCTCTAAGGGCTCTCGGAGGGCGCGGCGCGTTCTCCGTGAACTCAGGGGATACGAGAGGAACTTCGACAAGACGAGGTGCTACCAAGAGGCGCACCGCATCGTTGCCCTCGCCAAGCAATACAACGCCACCATCGCTATGGAGAACCTCAATGGATTGAACAACGCAAAGCTCAGCCGAAAGAGCAACCGCAAGGTGAAGCGGATGCCCTACTCGATGCTCAGACAGGCTTTGCAGCAGGTGGCTTGGCAGGAGGGCATCGAGGTGGGCTTGGTCGGTGCACGGTACACCTCGCAGCGGTGCTCGAGGTGCGGTGCAAAAGGCGTGAGGAAGGGAAGTTTGTTCAAATGCAAATGCGGGTTCACCACAAACGCGGATAGAAATGCGTCGGTGAACATCGCCAAACTGCTCTGGGAGCGGGTCGAACATGCTCAAACACCAACTTGTTTTGCCCAGCCTTCCCAGAGTGGGGCTGCTGTCAACCAGCCCGTCCTGTGCCATGACGGTGGGCAAGTTTTGGTTCGCAACCATACTTCTCACCATGAGCACAAGCTGCCCTTTTCAAAGGGTGGTAGTTGACTCAAATACTAGCTCGACGCTTTTATTAGTTAATGCGGTGAGCAAGTTCTGGATGGTCTCAACGCTTGCCGGGAGCCGTTTTGAGTCGTTAAGAGGCACTCGAACACGATACATTTCTTCGCCGCCGGAGTATAGAACGTTGACCCCCCTAACTTGAGCGGGCGTCAGGATGTCTTGGGCAAGTTTTCGCAGATCGGCCCCCTCTTCGGTGGCCCTGACTTTTTTCTGCAGGCGCTCGCTGAGTTCCCTTATCATCTTACCGCCTCGCCCAACCACCGATTTTACCTCACCTTGCCCAACCAGCAACACCACCAAGTCGCCCGCCCCTACAGCACGCTTGAAAGAAATCGTATTTAGCCCACGATTTTTTTGAGAAAACTCGTACAATACACGAGAAACGTCCACATCGAGCTGGGTTATCTTGCCCTCTTTCAGCCTATTCCCGCAACCTTGACACAGAATGCCACTCTTGAGGCAGACGCTACAGATTGGTGCTCGCGTAGACTCCCCAATACAATATCGTGCTAAAAAATAAAAGGGTCGGAAAGAGGTCGAAATTTCTTTCCGAGCTTACTTCTTAAGGGTAATTTCGATCGTTGAAACGTTGATTTCTCCGCGTTCGCCTTGCATCTTTTCTGTGCTTATATTTATGCTCCCGACGTTTAGCCCCGACATGAAGCGATTCCTGACTATCTCTGCCGCATCGACGGCCCTGCTTATCGCTTTTCCTCGTGCTTTGAGGACGACTTCATTGAAACCTTCGTTGAACTGCGTTATCACTGCCATCACGTAGTTCATCACTGGTTTCACTCCAACAAAAACCACATTTTCCGCAGATTTCTTCTCAGCCATTGTATCGTGCCTCCCTTGTTTTTGTGTATGATTTTTCTTGGGTATGTTTTTATAAATACCTTTCGTATGGGGTTGTTCAGATGAGCACGAGTTGTCTGAGCTTTTGCCAGTACTCGTCGCGCAAAATTGGAGCATAGAGACTTGCACGACGCCCTTTGCCGGCAGCTAAGCGCATGAGTAGCCCTGCTTTCCACATATGGTGTAGAGAAGCGGATGCAGCGTGAACTTGTGTTCACCTGTTGCCTCTGTATCTGACGACATCTTGTCGAAGCAAATCGTTATGGTTGAATTCCTCAATTTCGTTGGATCAAGTCCATTCTAAGATCTCACGCCAAGTTCGTTCGCACGGTCGCCGCATACACCTCACCGTTTTTCGTATTTCATAATGTCACTATGAAATATAAAAACCCTGCGTTTCAGCAAGTTCGAATAGCAGTCATATGATCACGAAAGAGCTGATGTTCATTTATATCGAAAAATCGCGATAATTTTTAGGGCGAGCCTCGTTTTTTGGACGTAATTTTCTTCAGTTTTACCATGCGTTCTTCGATGCGGCTCTGGATCTCCTCCAGCCCCCCTTCTTCGCGGGCGAGCGAGGCGTAATCCTGCAGATCTTGAGATATTATGTCGGCGATTTCCGAGTCAAGAATTCCCGCGTACATCGCGAGCTCGAGGGTGTAGAATGAGCGCATGATGGTGTCTAGGCTGCGGCGCCACCTTTTCCACGCCCCGGGCCTCTGTATGCGCATTTTTTGCGCGAGATCTTCGAACGTCGTGCCCCCGCTCCAGTAGTAGAGCAGCATCGTCTTCAGCTCCTCGCGGGTTAGGTCGGATTTCTCGAGCAAAAACTGGGCCAGCCTGTCGCTTTTCAGCCATTTTTCGGCCGTCAATTTCTCTTCCGTTTCCGGCATTTTCGTCCACCATCGCTTCAAACGAGATTATTCCTGTCCCAACTTAAATTTGTTTCCTTGTTCTGGAAACATTGTGAAGACATTCAGAGCACCAGATTGAATGCCGCAGCTTTTGATGGCGTAATCTCTTATGCCGTTATTCCATCGATCAATAAATGATAAAACACGAATATAATTAAATATTTTCAGTAAAAAAGTATTTAAAAAGGACATTATTGTATTTGGAGCAATTTGGAACGTTTTTTTCTCAAAAATGGGAACAAGCGCTCCCAGAAACTTGTTCGATTTGCCCTCTTTACAAGATTCCTGTCGATCTTTTTGCCCTCTTTCCTAGCCAGCTCAAATGCTTTGCTTGCGGCTTTGAGGGCAGCTCTGGGCACGCCCTTCGACAGCCTGTAAAGTTCGTCAAATGCGCCCTCGCTCAGATAATCTTCGACGCCGTGCGTTTTCGCACGCTTCGTCAGCATCTCCCTCAGTTCATCTCGAGTCATCTGTCTGAGCTCGATGATCGTCTGGATGCGGTCCCGCAACGGAGGGTTGAGGTCTAGGAACTTTTTCATGCGCCTTGGCTCGCCGTTCAGTACGATTGCGATGTTCTCGACGTCGGCGAGCGCACGCAAAAATTCGCCTAATTCGTCGACGTTGGCCCCGCTCTCGCTCGCGTCATCTATAACTGCCGCCAGCTTCTCTTTGTGCTCCTTCGGCCAAGACGTCATGATGTTGAAGAGCGTGACGCGATCCTTGTTGGAGTCGAGCGCGAGTTCCTTTATTATCCCTTTCAGGAAGTCGTCTGTTTCTCTATATGCGGCTCCGCTGAGATAGACGGGCACGATCTGCTTGGAGGCGTCGCTAGTGCTGAGACTCTCGTTCATGAGTTCGTCCACTATGTACCTGCACAGGGATGTTTTTCCAATGCCGAGGGGGCCGGTTATCACTGCGACCCTGCCGTTCGAGATGGCCTGTTTTAGGGCCACGATTTCATCGGGCTGGACGCGAACGTACGTATCCGGTCTCATGGGCGCCACGAGCAAAAAAGGATCGTCGCTCGGCCAAACGGGAGCAGTTGGCGCTTCACTCATCTAACTAACCTCACTTTTAATGTATAGCGGTCGTTTTCAAGCGAGGCGAGATTTTTGGCCGCAAGGCGATCGCAGAAGCTTTTGATCGTTTGTTCCGGGTAGTTTGATCGCTCGAGGATTTGTTTGGAGGTGAAATTTTCGAGCATGGCCGCAGTAGCGAGCAGGTCGTTGAACGCCTTTCGCATGGGCAGGCTCTCTGGCGCCATCCTCTCGATTATCTCAAAGTCGGAGAGCGCCTGAGGTGTGGTTGTGGTAGATATTGATTCAGGTTTCTTTGGTTCTTCCTTGCTCGCGGGCATTATAGGTGACTCTTCGCGCAAAACAATCCGTTTTTTCGTTTTTGTCCTTAATGTCCTTTTTGTCGCTTCTGTCTTTATTTGAGGAACCGGCCCAAGACCCATCTCCTCTTTGAGTCTCAGGATCTCGTTTTCAGGGACACGCCTTCTTCCCCCGGGCGTGAAAATACACCTCAGACCACCGACCAGGTGTCGCCGCTGGAGGGTGCGTACTGAGCAGCCAAGGAGTTTCGCCGCTTCCTTCATACTGAGGATTTTTTCATCCATAATATCTGTCCTTTCGCCTTTTGTCCTTCATGTCATTAATGTCCTTTGTGTCCTTATAAGCTTTGTCATCACAAAAGTGCCTAAAAAATCCACTATAATCTCAACAAATTCGAGGTGCGGGGTCACCGATTGGCGATTCAACCAATCGACTTCCCCCAACCACAGTTTTCATGACAACTTCTTTGGGATGTTTGGCCGTGACCTCTCCGATCACACACGCTTTTTTGCCGTACTTTGTATTTCTGACCGCACGCAAAACTTTTTCGCAGTATTTCGGCTTCACCGAGAGTATCGCCTTGCCTTCATTAGTTATTTGAAGCGGGTCTATCCCCAACATTTCGCTCGCCGCTCTGACGACCGGATTTATCGGCAGCTCTGCCTCATCAAGGATAACGCCCACACCACCTTTCGAAGCCATTTCGTTCAACACGGCCGCGACGCCGCCACGCGTCGGATCTTTCATGGCGGTCACGCCACCGACTTTCAGGGCGGCTTCCACAGTTTTCCATATCGGGGCAACATCCGAGCGCAATTTTATATCAAGATTTATGCCTTCTCTATGGGCTAAGATCGCCACGCCGTGGTCTCCTATCGTCCCGGTCATTATTATTTTGTCCCCCGGTTTGAGTCCGCTATCCGAAATGACCTTTTTAGCCACGCCAACGCCGGCGGTCGTTATCACCACACCGTCGAGAGAGCCGTGCTCCATCACTTTTGTATCGCCGGCTATCACCGGCACGCCCACCTCCCTGCTCGTGGCGTCGATCGAGCGGCAAATTTTTCGCAGGTCTTCGACCGGAAAGCCCTCCTCGAGCACAATCGCGCACGCTATCGCGAGTGGCCTTGCCCCCATGACCGCGAGGTCGTTGACGGTTCCAGATATCGCCAGCCTGCCGATGTCGCCGCCGGGGAAGAAGATGGGCTTTATGGTGTGCCCGTCGGTCGTGAAGACGAGCGTTTTTCCGCCAACGGTGATGGTTGCGCCGTCGTCCAGCTCATCGAGCCCAATTTTCCCGGCGCGCCTGAGCGAAAGTTCCTTGAGTATGGTCTCCTTTATCAGTTGCATCATAAGCGCGCCGCCGGAACCGTGTGCGAGCGATATCTTTTTATCTGCCATGTGGCTTCAACTCTTGCAATTTTACATCAACTATCTCTAACTCACGTCCGGAATTTAGTTTAATTTCATGTTTTCTGCATCTCGGGCAGGCAATTTCTAGCTCGGGTTCCGGTGAATGGGTGTTGAACGTCGAATTGATTTTTCCTTTGTACCCGCATGAGCACGAAATCTCGATGGGAACAGAGGTGATGTTGAATTTCGTGTTTTTGAACTCCTTTTCGCCGAGCTTTTTCAACCACAATTTCACCCCTTGTGGCTCGTTAATCATCCCGACGCGCAGGTTCACCTCTAAAACACTGGCTCTATGTTCGGCAGAAATTTTTTTGAGAGCGTTTAGGATACGGGTTGCCATCTCAACCTCATGCAAGCCCATCACCCTCCGCTACCTCTTTCCACGACTCAATTTCCTTTTTCGTCATAAAAGTGGCGCGAGGAGACCACCCTTTTCAAAGGGTGGAGGAATCGCGTCTCCCCTCCTGTTGGTTTTGAATATACTTCTGAATTGTAGCCGCAGAAACGTTGCCCGCTGTGCCGACATAGTAGCTGGGACTCCACAGATGGCCTTTTCGCAGTTGTTGCCTGAGCTGTGGCAACGCTTTGAATAGTTGAATCGCGGAAATTCCCTTCAAAATCTTGATGATTCCAATTGGGCTTTCATATGGCGGGGCAGATAAAAACAGGTGGATGTGGTCTGGTCTAATCTCAAGTTCTAACAAATCCCAGTTCTTTGTTCTGCATATCGTTTCCAACAACTGCCTCAATGCACTCGCAACTTCTCCCTTCAAAATCGGCTTTCTGTATTTTGGACACCAAACGAAATGGTAATTGATGTTGTAGACCGCCGAACTTGTAACTTTTTCCATAAACATTACTAATCCTATAGGTTTAAATATTTTGTGTTCTAATGAATAATTATGGAGCGAACTATAAAACTTCGGCTCGGCTACGACGAAAGACTTGTCGATACAATCAAGTGCTACAACGAAGCCTGTAACTATATCCTCAAAATGGCGTTTAAAGCGAAGACCTTCAACAAACTCAAAGTCCATCACCTCACCTACAAAAAGGTTAGGAAAAAGTTCCCCCGCCTCCAATCCAGTCTCGTTTGTGCCGCCCGCGACCAAGCTTCCGACATGTTGAAGCGGGAAAGACTGAAAAGATTGCCGACAAAAAAACTTTGTAGCGGAATACGATACAACGCCAGAACGTTCACCCCCAAACTTGAAAAGAAAGTTGTTTCCCTTTCCACCATCCGTGGGCGTATCAAAGTTCCAGTCAACATCCCAGTTTACTTCAAACGTTACGTTGGGTGGCATATCACTGGTGCGACCCTGAGCTACAAGAATGCCCAGATATTTTTGCACCTCAACGCCAAATCCGAATCCCCCCCTGTTATGAAGCCGAAAAATATTGTTGGTATTGACAGGGGAGTAACCAATCCTGTAGTCACCAGTAATGGTCAGTTCTTCAACAGCCGTGAGATAAGGAGAGTGAAAGGCAAATACCAGTGGTTGAAGGGTCGTCTCCAAGCAAAAGGCACCCGTTCCGCAAAACGACATTTGAAACGCCTCGGCGGAAGGGAAAACAGGTTTGTCCGAGACATCAATCACTGCCTTAGCAAACGGATTGTTGAATCTGACGCAGACACCTTCGCTTTGGAAGACCTGAAAATAAAGCGAACGAAAACAAACGGCAGGAGATTCAATAGGCTTCTTGGAAACTGGAGTTTCGGTCAATTCCAGAGATTTCTTACATACAAAGCGGAAGCTCGTGGAAAAGGCGTTGTTCTTGTGAATCCAAGACACACCAGCCAAAAATGTAGCGTTTGCGGACACGTCGAAAGAGGGAACAGGCACGGAAGCGTATTCAAGTGTAAGAAGTGTGGGTTCAGCCTCAACGCTGACCTCAATGCTGCAAGAAACATCGCCCAGCTCGGCAAAGCCTTGCTGGACAGGCGGCCCGTCAACCCGCCAATCGTAGCGTGCGTCAAGCATAGTTACAAGCCTCCCAATTTATTGGGAGGTAGTTGACCAACTACAAATAGGTTTTGCCATTGCTTATTGATTTTTTGCTCCTCCAATGTTTTTAAACTGTACCCGCGACCCTTCAATGAATAACCGCAGAACCGCTTAATACTCATAAACCGAGGTTTCGATGGGACAAATGTATGACAAAAAGATGTCCGAAGTGTGGTAAAGCAGAACTTGAAGTCGCAGCGGATTTCTCCAAGACCCCCAAGTATAGAGATTCGAAATACGTTTGCCCAAACTGCGGCTACAAAGGCGTCGTAGTTTTGGATGACGGCGATTTCAAAGGCGTTGATGGCGCGTTAAAGTCAAGGTGGTTACGAAAAAGGGCGAGATATGGGTAGACCCTCAACTTTTTCGTCATGTTGACACCTTGCGAGTTTTTAACCTACGTCAGTGATTTTTTTCTGAGGCGTCTCCATGCGAAAATTCAACTTCCACACCCACACGCTTTACTCAGATGGCGAGTGCCTCGCGTCCAGCATCGCTGAGGCTGCGGAAGCTAGCGGCTTGGCGGCGGTCGCGATCACTGACCATGGCCCTGAACTGTCGGTTGGCATAGATCCAGCCAAAATACCTCTGATGCTTCAGGACATCGAGAGCGCGCGCGAGGATGCAAATATACTGGTGCTCGCCGGCATGGAGGCAAATGTCGTCAATATCGATGGAGCGATAGACTTGGACGATGAAGTAATCAAAAAACTCGATATTTTGGTGATAGGCCTGCACACATTAGGAACTCCAATGCAGGAGGAACTCGCCAAGAATTATTTTTTAGCAGTTATGAATGCAATGAGGAATAATAGGGTTGATGTTATAGCGCACCCATTCAGGCTGCACAACAACCTTGCTCCATACCTGTCTCCTGAGGATATAGACGAGTTCGTGAAACTAGCGGCGAAAAAGGGGGTCGCGATCGAAATTAACTCCAAATACCACGTACCCGACGAAGAACTCCTACGTGCCTGCTTGAGAGAGGGTGTCAAGTTGAGCATAGGCACGGACGCGCACACTGCGGCCGAGGTTGGCATGGTGGACTGGCAGATGGCGATGCTCAAGCGAATCGGCGCGAGTGAAGATGACTTAATTTTGAACAAATTTTTGAGGTGAGATGGTGCTATCTGATATTTCGTCCGTTTTTAAAGGCATGCGTCGAGTCGTGATTGTGGGCATAGGAAGCGAGTTTCGAGGCGATGATGCTGCGGGAGTCCTCGTCGCGAGAAATTTAAAGAAAAGTGTGAAATCTCCAAACGTGTTGATAATTGAAGCGGGCGTGGCGCCGGAGAACTTTACATCTGAGATAAGAAAGTTCAAGCCATCGCATGTGATTCTCATCGATGCAGCTGATTTCAAAGCCAAGCCCGGAACTGTCAGACTTTTCAAGGATTTGAGTGCTGCGATCGGACAATCAATTTCTACCCACAAGTTGTCGCTTTCGATACTGTCGGATTACCTGCACGATCAAACTTCGGCCAAGGTTTTGCTGATCGGAATTCAACCTGCCGAGGCTGAAATGAGCAGCAAGATGTGTAAAGAAGTAAAAGATGCCGTCGATGATGTCGTAGAGGTGCTCGCCAAAAATATGCGTTCACTCTGACATGGCCTCATACTTGTTGTAGGTGGCGAGCTCGAATTCCTTGCTCATCGTGAAGACTTTTCTGGGACAGAGTTCAGCGCAGCGTCCGCACATCATGCAGAGCCCCATCCATATTCTTGGCTTTTTTGTCTTCTCGTCCAAGGTTATCGCGTTGTCTGGACAGATTTTGACGCAGAGTCCACAGCTGATACATTTCTCTTTGTCTATCACAGGTTTCCCGCGGAAGTTCTCAGGCAGCGCCCTCCTCTGTTTTGGATACTTTACCGTGGCCGGCTTGCGGAACAGATTTTTGAGCACATCGGGCAATATTCGAGGCATCCTAGGTCACCACCACCAAGAAAAGGCTAATTGCCGCGAGCAACGTCGGGAAGGTCCAGAAAAATTTCAACGCTTGGTCTATGCGCAGCCTAGCAGCGATATTTCTGATCACAGTTGAAAGCACGACAATCCCAAAACACTTGATGAGGAAGCTGGCGACGCCGGGGATGTAAATTCCGCCAATCGTGTGGGGAACTGGGCCGCCGAAAAACAACACGGTGATCACCGCCGCGACCACGAATAGCTCGATATCGTAGGCGATCCTGAGAATCGCTAGCTTCGGCCCAGAGTATTCGGTCAGCGAGCCGTGAACAATCTCAGATTCAGCTTCAGGGATGTCGAAGGGCACGCGGAGGAGTTTGCCCTGAGCGGCTATCAGTATCGCAATCGCTGCAGGTATGAGAGCTACCTGGGAAACCATCCAGCCATTTTGAGCTTGGTAGCTGACTATGGACGAAAGGCTGAGCGACCAACCAACTTTTGCTGCAGCAGCTAGAGCAGCGATGATGAAAGCCAGCTCATATCCGAAGAGCTGCACTACGTATCTGCTCGAGCCAGTGGTACCGAAAGGACATCCGCTCGCGTATCCGGCGAGCATCATGCACACGGCGGGAATATTGAGCAGATAGATGATTACGATCAGGTCTCCAACGGAGGTGAGCACCGGTTGCGATGAATTAATCGGCAGCAGCAGCATGACTGTCATGATGGCGCCGAAACATAACAGCGGAGCGCAGTTGAAGACGAACGAGTTCGCTGCAGCTGGTGTGATGTCTTCCTTGCCGAAGAGTTTCCCGACATCGAGGAATTCCTGCCAGATGGGGGGGCCGATGCGGTTTTGCATGTGGCCCGTGAGCTTTCGGTCTATACCGGCGAAGAGCAGGCCCACCGCGCCCGCGAACAGTATGCCGGGGAACACGAGGTACGCTAACGCATAGCTGAGTGCCTCGATCACTTTCGTAGCCTCCTGAGCTCTTCCTTCGTTACAATTCTAGATTTTCCAGTTTCTGTGTCGATGATCGTGACGCGGTCCGTGCAGCTGAAGCACGGGTCGATGCTCGCCACGACGATCGGGATCTCGGCGAT
>Ga0315280_10008440_pt1 | contig 13475 bp, 10 predicted proteins | sample YL17G06_40_MG_FD_203697 | JGI IMG/M metagenome (GOLD analysis project Ga0315280, IMG submission 203697) | Sediment microbial communities from Yellowstone Lake, YNP, Wyoming, USA - YL17G06_40 | ecosystem: Environmental > Aquatic > Freshwater > Lake > Sediment | place: USA: Wyoming | collected...
AAAGACGGAACAGGATGCAATAGCAGCTCTTGTTAACATCGGACTTGCCTATGAGGTGATCAGAGAGATCGATCCTACCATGCCTCCGGAAAACCAGACCGTTTACTGGCAGGAACCAGCAGCAGGAATCCTGCTCTCTCAGGGGGACATTGTAAAATTCAAGGTGAATATATCCCCATAGAATAAGACCTGAAGAAGTCAGCTCACTCCCCTGAAGTAATGTCCGGTCGTGTAGCGCTCGAAGGAAGGGTGTATCTTTATTGCTTGCGAGATAAATCTTCTGAACTCTGCTTCATCACCTTCTTCAAGGATATTTAAGGCTTTTTTATAGGTAGCAATGATCGCCTTCCCCTCTTCCGGCGCGTAATGCTTGGCATTTATCCTAAAAAACGAAGGGTTTATTTTAACCATCTCAGGAAGATTCCTTAAAATGCAGAGAGTAACCGAGTTATAAAGTTCAGAGATGCCATCATCTGTTTTGATCGGAAAAGAATACCCCTTCTCGTCCGTCAGCACCAGTTCCCTGCAGCTACGATCAACATATTCAGGCAGACTTCTTATGATATCGATCCTTGCCGTTCCAACCTTAATTGGACCATGTGCAAAAAGCTCAAGCTCCGTGCCATCAGGCAGATGGAGATCGCTTAGTTCATAAACGCTCATCTCAATCGATGGAGTGATTATCTTCAAATTTTGCATATCGACCTCATTTGAAGCAAGGTTGTTCATGATATTCATGTTGTAGTCGATGGCTATCTTCAGATCTACAAAGGAAAGTGCGGCGTTGAAAAGTCCCAGATTATTTAATCTCAGGTATCCATAAGATTTTTTTATCCTTGGATTTAGACTGCGTAAAAAATGATACGCAAGCTCAAATTGTTGATCAAAAATCAGATTGGGGAAGCAGATTGCCATGCTAACCGAGCGGTCGTACGCAGGCGCAACTCGTTCAAAAAATTCCTCGATCTGTCCAAGATCCCTCATCTTTCCTAAGCCAATTTCACAGTAGATCAGATCTGCACCACCTGTAACCGCCGCCAATGCCTGATCGGCATCGCTGACTTCAACAGATATACCTGGCTTTCTATAATCAGGCCTGCTGGGTGATCTCCTGAGCGGATAGTGAGCCATCTCCTTGTTAAATTTCCTCTTCGAGCTCTCTAACCGCGCCCTATTAAGATCCTCAAATAACCTCCTCCTTAAACCGTTCAGCTCGCTCAATGGAAAAAAGCTGTCCTTATCCAGCAAGACTGTAATATTTTCCAGACCGTAAGGAGTATCGCCAAGCCTTGAAAACACCTCCCTTACTTCATCTATCTGCAGGACGTGTTTCTTCGACGACTGCACAGGAATATCCGATATTATCTTAACCTCAAATCCGTCTGCGCTTCGCGCGCTTACCGTCACCGGCTTACCAGTCCTCATTGAAACAGATACATCTACAGATACCTTCCGCAGGATATATGGCCGGCGCAACATATCAGCAATCCTCGCAAGCTGAGAGTGGTCTTCCAGCATGAACACGCGATCGTTAAGCCCTGTCCTGGCTATCACCTTAATCCTGTAAACAAATTCGTCTGATCGATCATCAAGCCTGACCAGATCATCCTTTTTTATCCTCTGCGAAAAGCAGCCAGATCTCGTCCAGAACTCAAGCTCATCACCAGCCTCGATCTCCTTAACGGAATGAACTATCGCAGCTCCATCGGCGATCTTCCTGATCCTCCCGATAAACAGGCCGACGTTACCGCCGCGCATGGGTTGAACGATATTCCTGTCAATTTCGTTTCCAAAGTTGCCCTGCGTAAATCCCCTTGAAAATATCTGTTCGATATTCATCAACTCCCCTGGATCCGCCTTGTAGCCTTCCGGGTCCCTGTAGTACCTATCTATTGCCTTCCTATAGGTTTCAACAACAACTGCTACGTACTCGGCGGTTTTCATCCTTCCCTCAATCTTTATCGCATTTACACCTGATCTTACCAGTTGAGGGATACTCCCTAACATGCACAGGTCGCGCTTGCTGAGCGCGTGGCACTTCCCCGGCTTGTCATCGCACTCCAACGCATATTTCAGCCTGCATGGCTGGGCACACCTCCCCCGGTTACCACTTCTGCCTCCTACCATCGAACTGAAGTAGCACTGGCCAGAAAAGAAGTAACACAACGCCCCATGCGCGAACACCTCAAGCTCAACATCAGTCCTCTTGCTGATCTCAGCAATTTCACTTGAAGTGAGCTCCCTTGCAAGGATGACCCTCTCAAAACCCTTTTCCTGTAAAAAGAGCGCTGCCTGGGTATTGTGCACGCCCATCTGGGTGCTGGCATGCACTCTTATATCAGGAAAGTATTGTCTGACAATTGAAAGAACAGCAAAATCGGTGATTATGAGCGAATCTGCACCACTTTCATAGACAAGTTTTAAAAATTTGAAGAGGTCATTCAGTTCAGAATTTTTGATTAACGTATTTACGGCGATATATGTCTTAACTCCCTGTAGATGAGCTAAGTCGATGGAACTTCGTATTTCATCGTCGCCGAAATTTCGTGCGTAAAGCCTGGCATTAAAGTCAATGCCGCCAAAATAGACAGCATCTGCTCCAAACTCAATGGCAGCCCTGAGCATTTTTGGAGTGGAAACAGGGGCCACCAGCTCAATTTTACTCATACAATAAGCAGCCTATCTTCTCACGCGATAGAGACCTGAGCCGGCTACTATTTCAACCCCCAATTTCTCAATCTGATCCAAAATATGGTTCATCCCAATCGAATCACATGCCATATGTCCGCACAATACCACGTTTATCTTATTCTTTTTCGCTTCCTCTAAATAGGAATTACTCAAGTACATGTTGACGATTGTACTAACACCGGCAGCCACAAGATTGGAGACGACCTCCTTGGGTCCCTCGGTACCTCCTGTCATATCCACCATGATCTTACCTGCGCGGTTCTCTTTTTTCCCAACGGATATCATCGGTGGATCGCCATCCTTTGCCGCGATCTGAAACTCGGGTACCTCAAAAAGCAGATCTATGATATCACCAACTCTATACGGCTTTTTATCCTCGATCAGCTTCACAGTGAACTTCTGGACATGGTTATCCGCCACCGTATGCGTGCACATCAAATTAATTCCGAGCAGCTCGGCTGCATCGATGACCGACCTGGCGTTTGACACCCTGACGGCGTTCCTAACCTCGGACTGCCGATCACCGATCAGGGACTCCCCCACGCTTATATTGACGCCCATCTTCTGCCAAACATCTGCCTGCACCGGCATCACATCAGCAAGGAATAGCCTTGCCCTCCCAACAGGGTGATGCGATATAATTAGATCGATCTCCCTCCCCATCTGATTCAACCTGTCAACAAGCAAGACCTCAGCGCTGCCTATATCTATCCCTGCAAATGCCTTCTTAATATCCTTTACGTCATCACCAGTAAGTATCCTGGTATCAGCAAAAGGGCTCTCAAGCGCATCTGTATCAAAAAACCGCTTCCGTGATTCAGGAAGTTCTTCATACTCCTTCCTGGTTAAAGAAAGCAACCGCTCAATATCCTCCCTGCTTCTTGGGTCTGCATCTATTCCCGAATCGACCGCTACACGATAGATATCCCTTAACTTTGCCATGACTTCATCCTTTCAAGTACTGTTTTAAAGAACCTATTTCCATACAATTCAAAATATTATCCTTTTCAAGCCATCCCCTGGCTGCATTGGCTACTCCATATCGCATCAAACCAAGATGCGACACCTTATGTGAATCCGTATTAATAGCAAACTTCACCCCATATTTCCTCGCCTTAAATATCTCCAGATCACTGAGGTCAAGCCTATCCGGATAGGCGTTTATCTCCAATGCTGTGGCAGTCTCAAACGCTTTTTGATAAACTCTGTCCAGGTCAACATCATATGGTTCTCTTTTGTTTAGTATCCTACCAGTTGGATGGCCTATTATCCTGACTTTGAGATGTTCCATTGCCCTGAGTATTCTCTGTGTCTGCTCTTCCCGACTTCTCGAAAAAGCAGAATGTATCGAACCGATGACGTAATCAAAATTCTCAAGAAATCCGTCGTCAAAATCCAGTTCACCATTTAAATCTATATTCAGTTCCACTCCTTTTAAGATTATAAAATCCTTATCATTGCTCATTATTTTGTCAATTTCAAAATGTTGCCTCTTTATATCGTCCATCGAAAGACCAGACGCAATGCGGAGATTTCTCGCATGGTCAGTGATCCCAATGTACTGATATCCCCTCTCCTTAGCTGCCTTAACGATATCAAGAATCCTGTTTCCACCATCTGAATATTCGCTGTGGATGTGAAAGTCGCCCTTAATATCCGATAGCCGCACCAGATTCGGGAGCCTTCCCTCAATGGCAAGCGCAATTTCACCCCGCCCTTCCCGTATCAACGGATCGATGAAATCCATCCCAAGCGCCTTATAGATGTCCTGCTCCGTCCTTGAGGCTATGTTTTTTTCTTCTTTATCGAACAGGCCATATTCGTTCAATTTCAGTGACATCATAACAGCTATCTCACGAAGCTGGATATTGTGTTCCTTGGATCCGGTGAAATATAAAAGCGCTGAACCATATTGGTCTGATTCAACAACTCTCAGATCGGCTTGCACACCCTCCGCCGTCATTACGCTGCTTTTGGTGTCTCCTCTTGATATCACCTCATAAGCATCTTTGCAGAATACATCCATCACTTGATCCGGCCTCTTACTTGACACAAGGATGTCGATATCTCCGATCGTATTCTTCATCCTACGCAGGCTCCCGGCCACGGATATCATATCTATTACCGAATTTGAATTAAGATTTTCGATTATCCTGGCCGCTATTGCATCAGCCCTTGGCAGTGTCATCCTTTCCTGGTGTCTTAGATACTGTTCTATCCCGCGTAATATATTTTGCTCGGTTTTCTCACCAAAGCCAGGCAGGTTTTTAATCTGTCCTGCCCTTGCAATCATCGCAAGGTCGTTGATATTTTTCACATTGCGCTGGTCAAGCAGTGCTTTTGCCGTTTTTGGACCGACGCCCGGGACTTCGAGTAAGCTCAGAAACCCTTCCGGAAATTCAGCTTTAAGCTGGGTGTGTTTCCTCGATTCCCCGGTCCTTACAAGCTCCTTAATGGTGGCAATGATTGATTCTCCGATATTTTTGATCTTTACCTTGGGATCATCAAAATCCAGATCTTCAAGCTCAAAATCCAGATGTTCGATGGTATCAGCGGCACGTGCGTAGGCAAGTACCTTGAAATAAGTCTCTCCCTTTAGCTCCAGAAGCTCCCCGATCTCTCTTATTACATTTGCAATCTCCGTATTATTCAATTGAAATCTCGCTATAGGATCTCAGGCTAACAGATAATTCAGGATCGCCTTCTGCGCATGTAGCCGGTTCTCCGCCTGATCAAATACTACTGAATTTTTTCCCTCAATGACCTCGTCAGTGATCTCCTCACCACGATGCGCTGGCAGACAGTGCATAACAATTGCATCTGGTTTTGCTAATGTGAGGAGCTTGCCATTCATTTGATACGCCAGGAAATCGTTCAATTCCTTCTGACCTGCATCCTGCCCCATGCTAACCCATACATCCGTGTACAGTACATCAGCAGATCGCGCAGCTTCCTGTGGGTCGTTTGTTACGACAATGCTTCCATTACCTTCCTCGGCTGCCTGCTGCGAATAGATCATGATCTTCTCGTACGGCTCATGCCCTTTCGGGCAACCTATGAATACTTTTGCGCCAAGTTTGGGCATTCCGATCATTATGGTATTCGAAACATTATTAGAATCCCCCAAATAAGCCACCTTAAGCCCATTGAGGGCAGTTTTATGCTCAACGATGGTCAACATATCAGCCAGTATCTGGCATGGGTGATATTCATCTGTCAATGCGTTGATTATCGGAATTGTGGAAAAATTTGCGTACTCTTCAATTTCAGCTTGTTCAAACGTCCTGATGACAAGCGCATCAAGGTATCTCGATAAGATTCTTGCCGTATCCTTTATGGGTTCACCCCTGGATAGCTGGAGTTCCTGCGGGCTTAAATTAAGCGCACTTCCTCCCATCTTATTTATTGCTACCTCGAACGAAACCCTTGTCCTCGTCGACGGCTTTTTAAAAATCAGTCCAACAGTCATGCCCACAAGTAGATCTTGACACCATGACTTTTCGCGCTTGAACCTTATCGCGTCTTCTATGAGACCTGTTATATCCTGAGGGCTGAGGCCATTCAGCGATAAAAAATGTGTTTGCTTTGACATCTATACCTCGTCTATGTTCTTTCCCTTATCCTGGCGTCCACCTTTTTTCTTAACGCGTTGCATATTACGTTGAATACCTTAAGCGCTTCCTGCTCTCGTAGCGTCCTGTCCTTGCGCCTGAAGGATAATGAATATGCCATGCTCTTCTTCCCGTCTCCTATCTGTCTTCCCCTGAATATATCAAATAACACGACCTCATCCAGCAGTCCACCAGCAGAAGATTTTATGATTTCGAGTATGTCCTCATTGCTCACGCCTTCATCAACTATCATGGCTACATCCAGCTTCACAGGTGGAAATCTTTCAGGCTGATAACATGACTCCTTCACGCCTGAACGCAAGATCAGGCCCTGAACAGAAAGCTCAGCAACGTAGCACTGCTCAGGCAGGTCAAAATGTCCAGCAATTATCGGATTCAATCTCCCCATGTGCCCGACTTCTCCCCCATCCACCAGGACCTTATAAGAAACTGCTGGATGAAGGTAGTTCACGTCCGCTGGCTGCAGCTTAAGGGTCCTTATATTAAGCTTCTGGACCAGGAACTCAATGATGCCTTTGAGGTCATAAAAGTCAAAATCCCTCTCGTCATAATATAGATCTTTGGCCTGTGCTTTACCACAGAGGACAAGACAGAGAAAAGGTTCCTCTATGGGCAGTTCATCGTCAGCGGATTTATACATGTAAGTCTTCGATAACTCAAATATACCGATTGATGAGTTGCTGAGCTCGAAGTTCTTGGCTGCAATTTCAAGAAGACCTGGAAGCAACATAGGCCGCATCATAGAGTGTGAATCTATTATCGGATTTTTCAACTTTATCAATTTCCAATCCTCAAAAACCAGACCCATTCTATTTATGACATCCTCGTTGGAAAAAGAGTAGCTGATAACCTCATCAAGTCCTGCATTGGCGACTGAGCTTCGGATGACCTCGACCTGCTTCTGATCAAATGTCCTGTAGCCAATGTGCCCTCTATTGAGGGGAAGGGTCGATGGAAACCTGTCGAAGCCATATATTCTGGAAACCTCCTCAAAAACATCAACTTCCTTCTGCAGATCACGCCTGAAAGTGGGGATGGTCAATTCAAACTTATCACCATCGTCCCTGCAATCAATTTGCAGGAGTTTGAATATCTTCCTGGATTCAACCTCCTTGACCTCAATCCCCAGGAAAGAACTTATCTTTTTCTTTCGCACGCTCACTTTCCACGGCTTCACAGGATAGGGATAAACATCCAGATAATTGGTGAACATCCTTGCTCCTGATAACTCCGCGATCATGCACACACACCTTTCCGCAGCAGGAAGCGTCATATTCGGGTCAAGCCCCTTCTCAAAACGAGTAGATGCCTCTGTACGTAAACCGGTCAGCTTTGAGGTTCTTATTATCAGCGCCGGATTAAAATTCGCGGATTCTATGACCACCCTTCTTGTCGCGCCTGAGACCTCTGTATTCTTACCACCCATTATGCCTGCCAGCGCAATTGGGCCTGAAGGATCGGTAATTAAAATCGTGTCAGATGTCGTGTTTCTGAGCACTCCATCTAAAGTCCTTATCGCTTCACCATCTCTTGCACGCCTGACCATTATCTTTTGCTGATCAATCCTGTCCATATCGAAAGCATGCATGGGCTGCCCCATTTCAAACAGAATATAGTTGGTCGCGTCGACGACGTTATTTATTGGTCGCACCCCTACCTTTCTCAACCGCTGCCTTACCCAAAAAGGCGATGGACCCATCGAAATGTCATCCATACAGTATGCCGTGTACCGCGGACATACGGATGCGTCGTCAACTTCAATGGAAAGATGTGGCTCTTGTGCGATGGTGACGCCAGCCTTAAATTCCCTTAACAGAAGCATTTTTCTATCAAAAGCTGCGGCAACCTCCCTTGCAACCCCAATAAGGTTCATGCAGTCAACTCTGTTAGGAGTTATTTCAAGGTTTAAAATCCAGTCTTTTTGATCAGCTACCTTAGAAAAATCCTTCCCTAAAGAAACATTATCATCAAGTATCAGTATGCCTGAATGGTCATCACCAATGCCCAGCTCCATCTCTGAGCATATCATTCCAGCTGATTCAACGCCCCTGATCATCCTTTTCTCAACCAGCAGACTGCCCGATAGCTTTGCCCCGACGAGCGCAAGCGGTACCACGTCTCCCGATTTAATATTTTTAGCACCGCATACTATTTCAAGGTGCTCTCTTCCCGTATACACGTCACAAAGTGAGAGCTGGTCAGCATTGGGATGTTTTCTGATGTTTTCAATTCGTGCCGTGATCACGTTCTCAAAAGCAGGCTCTACCCTGTCCACTGACTCAATTTCAGTTCCTATCATTGCCAGCCTGTTTGCAACCTCACAGGGATCTAATCCCTCAAGGTCAACAAATTCAGACAACCAGCTAAAAGGTATTTTCATAGTCCTTCCCGCAGAAACTCAAAACTGCTTGATAAACTTTATATCACCATCAAAAAACAACCTGAGGTCATTTATCCCGTATTTGAGCATGGCAATGCGCTCAATGCCCATCCCAAATGCAAAACCGGAGTACTTATCCTCAGGATAATCCGCGTATCTGTACAGGTTAGGATGAACCATGCCCGCTCCCAAAATCTCAAGCCATCCACTATTCTTGCACACGCGGCAGCCCACACCTCTACAGACCATACATGAGATGTCAACCTCAGCACTTGGCTCGGTGAACGGAAAATAGTGCGGCCTGAAGCGCATCTTCACATTTTCCCCAAAAAACTGGTGCGCAAAATGTTCCAGGGTCCCCTTTAAATCAGTAAATCTTATGCCCTCATCAACAGCCAGCCCTTCGATCTGATGAAACATAGGAGTATGGGTGACGTCGTAATCACGTCTATAGACCTTCCCCGGCACAATTATGTAAATTGGAGGTTCATGTTTTTCCATATATCTTATCTGGACTGGAGATGTGTGAGTCCTCAAAAGAACCTTTTCGGACACAAAAAACGTATCTGTGAGCGACCTTGCCGGATGATCTTCGGGAGTATTCAGGGCTTCAAAATTATAGTAGTCAAGCTCTACCTCTGGGCCCTCAGCTATGCGGTAACCCATCCCAAGAAATATCTCTGCGATCTCACTTATGACCTGGTTTATTATGTGCACAGAACCTGAGCTAATCCTTCTCCCAGGAAGGGTATGATCAACTCTTTCGCGAACAGTGCTCAGATCCAGCGTCCTTTTCTTTATCTCTTCTCTTTTTCTTTTGATCAAATCCTCAACATCGTTTTTAGCCGCATTTGCATGCCTGCCAGAAACAGGACGCAGGGATATATCCAGGGAAGAGATTTCTCGAATAATTGCTGTGATCTTCCCTTTTCTGCCCAGAAATTCGATCTCTATCTCATCAAGCCTCTTGAGCGAATCCGCCGCGTTTACCACTGTAAAAGCCGCTTTCTTTAATTCCTCAAGCCTCAACTTGATGATATCCTGGTCAACCAATTCGCACTCACCGCACTGAACAATATTTATCCCGATATAAAAATTCAGATGTATAAATAAAAAACCTCTCGACCTGCAGGACGAAAGGTTTAATTTCCTAAAGCTTACATCTGGTGTATTATCTTACTCACGACACGGCAACTTTGACATTCTGCTTTGCAACATTCGCAAGCTCGCTAAAAGCCTGTGAGTCATTTACTGCAATGTCAGACAATATTTTCCTGTCTATGTTTATATTTGCAATCTTAAGCCCGCTTATAAACTTGTTATAGCTCAAACCGTTATTTCTTGCAGCAGCATTGATCCGAATGATCCATAACTTCCTGAATTCCCTCTTTCTTGCCCTTCGATCTCGGTATGCATAACTAAACGATTTCAATAACTGCTGTTTTGCTATGCGATAAAGGCGGCTCTTGGCCCCATAATAGCCCTTAGCCTGCTGAAGTACCTTTTTTCTCCTCCTCCGTGAGGGTACACTGCTCTTAATCCTTGCCATTAATACACCTATATTCCTAACATTCTTTTTACTTTACGCTCATCTGCGACAGAAACATCAACATAACCTTTATACCGTCTCTTCTGAGAGGGCGACTTTTTGGTTAAAATATGCGCCGCAAAAGCACTTTTATGTTTCAACTTTCCCCCTGCGGTAACCTTAAATCTCTTTGCCGCACCTTTGTGCGTTTTCATTTTATAAGCCATACATACATCCTTTTCTACTTCGACGACGGGATCAAAATCATCGTAAGGTTCTTTCCGTCAAGCTTCGGTTCAGATTCAGGCACGCACTGTCCATTAAACTCATCAATTATATTATCAAGCAGCTGTTTACCCAGTTCCGTGTGTACCATCTCTCTACCTTTAAACATCACCGTAATCTTTACCCTCGCCCCATCTTTCAGGAATCTTTTTATATGTTTCTTTTTAACATCAAGATCGTGCACATCGATCTTAGGCCTTAACTTTATTTCTTTAATGACTATCTGAGACTGTTTCTTCCTGGCATCTTTCTCCTTCTGCTCCTGCTGATACTTATATTTACTGTAATCCATTATTCTACAAACAGGAGGATCGGCATTCGGTGCAACCTCTACAAGATCCAGATCATAATCTTCGGCCTTTTTTAGGGCTTCCTCGATTGTTACTATGCCGAACTGCTCACCATCGGACGAAATCAATCTAATCTTCTTTGCCCTAATTCTCTCATTTACATTTTGTAAGCTGGTTATTAAAACACCTCCACTATCTATTAATAAAAAAGATGGTCAAAGTCACCTACTCTTAACCGTTGAGATTCAGTCAAGATCTAACGGTGAGAAGCAAGTTGCTCCTGCTTTGCATAGATAATATAAATAAAAATCTAAAATTTGTCCATAAACGAGATGATATCCTGGTTGAGCTTCATGACATCAAGCTCTTGAAATCAAAACCTTTCTTTGTGTTCTGACCTGACTCTATTCATAAAAGTCCCTATCTTTAAACCTCTTTCCTCCCCGCCGCTTCTATCCCTCACTGAAATCGTTGATGATTCCATCTCCTTATCCCCTACTATAAGCATGTACGGAACCTTTTCGAGCTGGCTTTCTCTTATCTTTCTGCCGATGGATTCTGGTCTCTCATCAATTTCAACCCTGAAGCCTTCTCCTGAAAACTCCTCCTTTAATGACCTGGCGTATTCTATGACATTTTCGTTAATTGTCAACACCCTTAACTGTACCGGTGCAAGCCATAGCGGGAAAGCACCTGCGTAGTGCTCAATCAATATGCCCAGAAAACGTTCAATACTTCCAAGCACCGTGCGATGGATCATTACTGGTCTATGTCTGAGGTTATCTCTGCCCGCATACTCAAGATCAAAGCGATCAGGCATCGCAAAGTCAACTTGAATGGTGCCGCACTGCCAGGTTCGGCCCATGCAGTCTCTGATATGAAAATCTATCTTCGGTCCATAAAATGCACCAGCTCCTTCGTTTATCCTGAAATCCACACCTTCACTACTCAAGGCCTCACTGAGCGCATCCTGAGCACCTTTCCACATCTCATCAGTTCCTATAGAGTGTTCTGGTCTTGTGGATAACTCGAGCATGAAATCACTGAAACCGAATGTCTCATACATATCGAAGATCAACCTGATGACATCTATAACCTCAGACTTCACCTGCTCAGGTAGACAGAATATATGCGCATCATCCTGGGTAAATGCTCGAACCCTGAAAAGACCATGCAGAACACCGGATAACTCATGCCTGTGGACAAGGCCGAGCTCAGCGATCTTCAGCGGAAACTCCCTGTACGAGTGCTGTCGTGATTTATATATCAGCACGACACCAGGACAGTTCATCGGCTTAACCGCATAGTCGATATCATCGATCCTGGTAAAATACATGTTCTCCCGGTAGTGTTCCCAGTGTCCTGACTGAACCCAGAGTTCATTGTTCAATATAATCGGTGTCTTAACCTCAAGATATCCCCTCTTCTCGTGCTTATATCGCCAGTATTTAAGAATTTCATTGATAACTACCATTCCCTTCGGATGAAAGAACGCAAAGCCAGGCCCCTCGTCGTGAAAACTATAGAGGTCAAGGTCCCTTCCTATCTTGCGGTGATCCCTTCGCTCGGTCTCCTTAAGAAGCTCCATGTACTCATCAAGCTCCTTCTGGGTTCGGAAAGCCGTACCATATATTCGCTGGAGCATCTTATTCCTGACATCACCCCTCCAGTAAGCTCCGGCAACATTTAAAAGTTTAAATGCTCCTATATCCCTGGTGGACTTCAGATGCGGACCAGCGCACAGGTCAGAAAAGTCCGAATGCTTATAGATGGTAACCGTGGGCTGGTTTAAATCACGTATCAGCTCGACCTTGTACGGTTCGTTCAACTTCTCAAAAAACTCGATCGCCTCTTCGCTTTTTACCTCATTTTTCACAAAATTACTGTCCATCTTCACAAGCTCACGCATCTTATCCTCTATTCTGCTGAGGTCCTCTGGTGTGAAATTCCTTTCAATATCAAAATCGTAGTAAAATCCTGCATCTATGGAAGGTCCTATTGCAAGCTTTGCTTCAGGGAACAGCTTCTTAACGGCCTGCGCCATCAAATGGGAGGTTGAATGTCTAAGAGTAGCCAGATCTACATTATCGTTCATATTCATCGGGATTAAAATCATGCGAAATTATAACACACTTAAACATGTTACAATTCCCAACACACGAGGAACTAAACATTTAAAATATAGTCGAATTAAATATGAAATCAAAGATCGTTCTTTTTATTCTGTCATGGATAATAGTAGTAAGTTTTATCGCCTCAACGCCATTTGTGGGAAGATTGCTCGCAAAACCCAGGTCTTACGTAAACATCGGTCACTTGAACAGCGGCACCATCACATCTGACAAACCGGGCATGCCAAAAGAAACTGCAAGCGAAAAACCTAATGAAGCGCAACCAGCAGTAACTCAGGAAACAACAGTTGACAGCGAAGAAAGAGCCGTCCCACAAGAAACACAAAAGAGTATCGCCATACTCGCATATCACCACGTGGGAGAAGGTAAATACTCCGACTGGACGGTCATCGATGAGGTCTTTGCTCAACAGATGAAGACGCTGTACGAAGCTGGCTATAGAGCGATAACCGTAAGAGATCTGCTTGAACATTACTATAACGGAGTTCCGATACCACAAAATTCGTTCGTGCTCACCTTCGACGACGGATACCAGAC
>Ga0315280_10008441_pt1 | contig 13473 bp, 12 predicted proteins | sample YL17G06_40_MG_FD_203697 | JGI IMG/M metagenome (GOLD analysis project Ga0315280, IMG submission 203697) | Sediment microbial communities from Yellowstone Lake, YNP, Wyoming, USA - YL17G06_40 | ecosystem: Environmental > Aquatic > Freshwater > Lake > Sediment | place: USA: Wyoming | collected...
TCCGCTGCGTCGTATGCCGGACGTAGAGGCGCCGGCCGAACAGGTAGTCCGCCTCGGGCAGCCCGGCTAGGCGCGGGAAGTCTTCCACGTATGCCGAGTAGTCGTACGGGCGGCTCGCGAAGCCCAGCCAGGAGACCTGGAGGTCGAGTGACGAGGGGTCCCTCCGCGTGGTGGACCGGTCGATGTCGAAGGCGACCTCGAACTCCATCAGCCGGCCATCGGAGGGAGCGTAACCGTCGGTGGCGCGGACCACAAGCTCGGTCGCGCCGTCGTCGTCGAGGTCGTACCACGCGATGGGGTTCTCCCAGGCACCGCGCACATCAGCCATGTACCGGTCGCCGAAACGCGTCCGCGAGTTGGCGAAGAACCCGTTGCCCAGCGTGTCCTGCAAGTACCGGCCCGAGCCTTCATAGGCTTGTTCGTTCGCATAGAACGGCCCGGACCAGTCGATGTAGCTCTGGCGGTTGTCATCGTCGAGGTCGAAGCAGGACTTGAGGATAGTCTCCGTGCCTATGTCCGCGTCGTAGAGCTCGATGTCCGGGTCGCCGTCGCGGTCGACATCGACGATCTGGTACCAGAAGTCCGGGTCATGATCGAAAGCGCCGTCCCCGTCCCGGTCCACGAGCAGTGTGTAGGACCCCCAACGGGCGCGCTCTCGCGTCCACACACGGGGCGGCGAACTGCCGACAGCGAATGCCCTGTTGAAGTACGCACTCCAGTCGCGTTGCGGGTCCTGCCACGGCAGGCTCCCGTCGTCCGAGATGAAGGCCGATAGGCGCCCGTTCCACATGAAGACGAGCAGGTCCGGCCGGCCGTCGCCGTCTAGGTCCGCCGTGCCCGGCTGGGGCGCACCCCGCTTCGCGACCACGAAACACTCCTCGGCCTTGGGGCGATCGCGCAGGCGGACCGTGTAAGCGCGCCCGAGGTGGAGGCCGGCCGTGTCCACCCGGGTGGTCCCGGCGTAGCGGAGGCGCAAGGTCCCGACCTCCGGCCCGTCGAGCCCCACGGTGTCGACGTTCGCAGCGAGAAGCGCGGCGTCGGTGTCGACGGCGGCAACGGGCGCGCTCAAGTGGGCGGGTACCAGGCTCACCTGTACCGCTTCACCCGGCTTCACGATGCGCGGGCGGATCGCGAGCGAGACAAGCTCGTCGAGGATGGCCTGAGGCCGGCCGCCGGGGTCCTGCAGCGCCAGGATCACCCGGGCTTCGCCCGGCCTCGCCAGCCGGACACCGAATCCCGTGCCCGCGACCTCGCACAGCACCGCATGGCGCCCTTCACTCAGCGAGCACCCGCTCTCGACAGGAGCCCCATCCGCGAACACGCGGCGAGCGCCGGTCACCTCCAGGACCGGCCCATCGCCCGCGCCATAGTCCACCTCGAAGTAGACGAGCCCCCCTGTTGGCGCCCGCCGCTGGGTGGGTGTGTCATACCAAAGCCGCCACGCCCCCCCGGTCTCTTCCGAACGCAGCCCTTCGACAGGGCGCGCCTCCGGGGGCTGCGCTGTGGGCGCGTCGCAGACCAAGGCGGCCGTGACCTCTCCTGCCTGGCCTGGCGCGAATGGCACGTCCGCGAGCCGCGCGTCAGCGGGGTCAACGAGCTCGTAGAGCACCACCTCGGCCAGGCCACCACTGTTCACGTCGATACCGACGCCATCCCCGTAGTGGTTGATGAGGTGAACACGGCACCACTCCGTCGTGACCGGGGGGAAGGCGAACGTCTGCCGCGCATTGTTGCGCTCCATGCGGACGTCCACCGTAGACCCGTCCGAGAACTCGAGCCGAATGTCCCGGAGGTGCACGAACGACGGAAGGAGCGAGTCCCCGAGATCCACCCGATGGACGCGGCGCGGGTGCCCAAGATCGAGGCGACACCAGATGTCATACCCAGGCTCCGAGATATGCCTGGCCATCCACTGCTGATCAGGGTAATACGGGGCCGTTCCCCAGCGGCCGTCCACGGTGTTCGCGACGACCCAGTTGCCGTCCGACCGGCCCTCCGGGGCTTCGCTCACAGCCTCCGGTCCAAGAACGACCGGGACGCTGACAAGGTCTCCGGCCGATCGAGGCTCGTCCGTGCGGCCCGGGACGCTCAGCGCCGCAAGTGCGCAGAATGCCAGCGTGACGCGCCGCATTTGTCGGTTCCTCCCGGCGCCGTCTCCGCCGCGGCCCTTCCGTCCGGCGGCGGCTCGGCCCTGCCTGCGGCGGCCCCAGACGAGGAGGACCGCGACAACCGGCGAATAGCGTCTTCCGTATCGCCGGACTGCGCCCGGCGCTGCGGGGGCGCGGCGCGGGCCCACACAGAAGGTGGGTACGTCTTGGACATAGCGACGCTACTGGGGGTCATAGGGGGCGCGGCCCTTCTCATTGGCGGCATCGTCCTCGGAGGGGGAACGCCGTTCCAGTTCTTTTCAGCCTCTGCCCTTTTCATCGTGCTTGGCGGCAGCGTAGCGTCCGCAATGATCGCGTTCCCTATGGAGAAGGTGATCGAGAGCTTCAGACTCATGTGGCGGACGGCCCGGTCGGACGATAGCGACCCCGCGCCTCTGGTCCCGCTCTTGGTGTCACTTGCCCGGAAGGCCCGCCGGGAGGGCCTCCTCGCACTTGAGGTCGAGCTGCCGGTCCTACCATCCGGCTTCTTGCGCAGGGGTCTGCGCCTGGTGGTGGACGGGTCCGATCCTCAGGTCCTGAAGGACGTTCTGGAGAACGACATCCGGATGATGCAGGACCGGCACGCCACGGGCCGAGCGGTGGTGCAGTACCTCGGCAGGGAAGCGCCGGCGTTCGGCCTGCTCGGCACCGTTCTGGGCCTCGTCCTGATGCTCTACAGGCTGCAGGGGAACCCGGAGGGCATCGGACTGGGGTTGGCGGTAGCACTTCTTTCGACTCTCTACGGCCTGATATTCGCCCATCTGTGGTTTGTGCCGATGGCCGGCAAGCTCGAGGTGCGGAGCGAGCGTGAGGTCCTGGCGAGGTACATGATGCTCGAAGGGGCGATGTCGATTCAGAGCGGAGAGAACCCCGTAGTCCTGGAGGAAAGGCTGAAGGTCTTCCTCGCTCCGGCCCGGCGGGTCACAGGGGCGGACGCACTGCCGGGTGAGCAAGGGCCTGCCTAGGGGATACGGATGCCTGTACCACGACTGCGCAAGAAGACCCACGAGCCCGAGCTGTGGATTGTCAGCTACGGGGATATGGTCACTCTGCTGTTGGCCTTCTTCGTCATGCTGTACGCGCTGTTGTCCGGCAAGACCACGGGGCTCCAGGAGGCTGTCCAACAGACGCAGGGCGAGTTCTTCAAATCCATGGCCTCGGGAGCGGCCAGGGCGTCCGTATTCCCACCGGGATCAAGGACGTTCCAGCCGCTGCCGGGTGGGGGCCGCCAGCTACTCTATCAGGAGCTGGTCGAGTTCGCGCAGCGGTCCAGGGCCAACGCGAAGGTCGAGACGTTCGGCGAGAAGGTGAAGATCACGCTCGGCTCGGACTTCCTGTTCGACCTGGGGCAGGCCAGCCTGAAGCCTGGTGCGAGCGACGACCTCGATGCGCTCGCCTTGATCCTGACGCAGCACCCCGGACAGGTCATCATCTCGGGGCATACCGACTCCACTCCGTTCGCCCCCAACAGCAGGTCACCGTACAGAGACAACTGGGGCCTGTCGCCGGCCCGCGCCGCGACGGTGCTGCGCTACCTCGAGTCCAAAGGCGTCGAGGGCCGCCGCATGAGGGCGATAGGGTGCGCGGACACGGAGCCGCGCGACGCTGAGGGCCGCACCGGTGCCGAGTACGACGCCTGGCAGCGCAGGGTTGAGGTGTCTATCGTGCCATCCGCCGACCGCTTCACGAGCGGGTACGCCTCGATCCCCGCCAGTGGTACCGGGCGAGTGATCGCGGACTCCGAGAGCGGCGCCCCGGACGTGGGGCTCGACATTGAGCGTCTGCCGACCTACGACGCACTGTCCGAGTCGGCCCCGATCGAGCAGACCGAGAGCACCGTGCGCTAGCGGGGGCGAGAATGCCGTTTGATGTGGCGATGCCGGCCGGGGGGGAGGTTCGTCCCGACCGGGTGGCGGCGATGGGCACGCGCTGGAAACCGCTCGCCGACCTCTGCGGGCGTCCCCTCGCCGAGTGGGTCGTTCGCGGAGTGCGCTCGTCCACACAGGTTGGGCGGGTCGCTCTCGTGGCCGGACCGCCGGTCTTGCAGCGCGTGGGCCATCTCGCGGATCTGACGGTGCCTGACAGGGGCTCAGGTCCCGCGAACTTGCTCGCGGCGCTCGGGGCTCTCGGCGGCGGCCGCGCGCTCATCACTGGGTGCGACGCGCCGCTCCTGAACGCGGCGGTGATCGACGACTTCCTCGCGCGTGCTGCGGACATCGAGGCGGACATGCACTTCAGCTTCGTGCGCGCCGAGCTGTTTGAGGCCGCCTACCCCGGCGTGCCCTTCCTGGGCATCAAGGTGCGCGGCGGAGCGTGTGTGCTCGGCTCGCTGCATCTCGTCTCCGCTGAGTTCCTACTGGAGCACCGGGAGCGGCTCGAGCACGCGTTCGACGCGCGCAAGAGGCCGTCGAAGCTCCTCCGCATGATCGGGCTCGTCACGGTCGGGAAGTACGCCACCGGCCTACTGACGGTCGCCGACATCGAGCGCCGCGTCGGCCGAGTCCTTGGTTGCCGCTGCGCCGCCGTGGAGTGCGACGGCCCTGAGATCGCCTTCGACGTCGACAAGCCCGAACATCTCGAGGCCGCGCGGAGACTGCTTGCGGGGAGGGGCCCTGCGTCTCCGTAGGCGGCGTCGCAGCCCGATCAGCCCCTCCGCAGGCGAGACACCTGCTCCATGGGCGTGTGCGCCCCGTCCTCACCAGCGCTACGGTCCGATCACCGTGATCCGGAACTCCATCGCTGGGTTCCGATCCTCGTCGAAGCCAGGCGGGTAGGCATCGAAGTGCAGACCGACGCTGAGGTTGCCCTTGTGGAATCGGTATCCCAGCATTCCCATCATCTTGTAGGGGTCATCATCCCAGAAGCGCTCCCCGTACTTCTGGTGGGTCATCTCGAAGCACATCCAGTCGGAAGCCCCGGTATCCTTGGTGAAGAGCGGCTGCTCGCGCGCGAGCGCCGTGAAGTCGGTCTGGTTCGTCTCCTCGTTGCAGACGGTGTAGCGCTGCCCACCCTTCTGGCATTCCGGATCCCATGATCCGAGGCCCAGGACCCACGGTGGTTCGGCCGAACACGCCGCCAGCGCCGCGAGGCGTCCGTGGGCCTCCACATCATCCCAGAACCTCGCGACCGTTCTCTTGTCGGACCGCGGCGGGACGATGAGCGTGTAGCCGACCACTCTGAACGCCTCTCTGCGCACGACGCGCACCTTGTATCCGGTGATCTCTTCGCACCGCTCGATGTAGCTCATTCGTGTCCTCCTGGATCGACGGCAGTCGTCAGCGCCCTCAACCTGCCCGGAAGGACCCTGAACTTAACGGGCGTGCGGCCCGGCACTTCGCCGTCCACTTGGACACCGACCGGCGGGTCGCTGCGGATCTCTACCTCATGAGCGGCCCGGTAGGTGAACCCCGGCTGGTGAATGTGCTCCCCGGAGAAGATCAGCCGCATCCGCCACAGGCCCCGCAAACCTCCGACTCCCGGCCAGATGCCGACATGCATGCACCCGTCATCGAGTCGTGCGCCGGGCGACATCGGCGCCCCTCCCGACTCGAGCTCCGCGCTCGCCACCACGAAGTTGAAGACCCGCCCCTCCCCCTCATCGCCGTCGACCCGCCAGCGCATCATGGGGGGCCTGTAGCCGGCCGCGGCAAGGACTCCTGCCGCCGTGTAGGCGTTCGCCCGGAACAGGCGCTTCACCAGCGGGGTCGCATGCTCGATGACCCGCGCCGAGAAGCCTGTTCCGGTCGTGAGGACGAAGTGACGCCGGACCGGTCCGTCCGGCCCCTGAAGCTCGGCCTCGCCCACGTCCAGGGCCATCTCGCGGCCATCGGTGAGCGTGCTCAGTGCGATCTCGAGATCGCGGACGCCGAGGTTAAGGGCGAAGTCGCAGGCAGAGCCGAGCGGGATCGTCGCGAAGGTCGGCGCGTGGCCGCCCTCGACCAGGCCGTGAACGACCTCGCTGACCATTCCGTCGCCGCCGGCCGCGATAACGAGGTCGACGTCTCCGCCACGCTCCGCGGCTATCAGCGAGGCATGGCAGGGGCCCTGTGTGTACACCACCTCGAAGGGGTCCGCGACGCTATGCAGGCGCACTAGACCGGTCTCGGCGAACGACGCTCCTCGGCCCGCGCCGGCGGCTGGGTTCACGATGCACAGCGTACCGCGCCGCTCTCGGACCACCGTGTCACTCTCCCTTGGCCGCCGCAGTTCACCTGCCGCCGAGGCACCTCCTCCAGCGGGCCGCGGTCGCCCGAAGAGGGGGAGGGCCACGGCCACAGAAAAGGGTCGCGGATGGTTGTGGAGTTCAACCCGACAGCGCTCCGCCCGCGGCCCAGAGAGCCGCGGGACCCGATCGTGCCGCCGCGAGTCGTGACCGTGTCGCTCGTGGGTGTGGGCGCCTGCGGCCTGCTCGGGTTGCTGATCTGGACCGTGTTCGCCCCTCACGTCTCCGCGCTCACGTCGGTCTGGGCCTGTCATCTCGGGGCGGCTGTCGAGGCGTCGCCGGCGGTGTGCGGCGAGCTGCTTGTCGTCGGCGCGATGGACGGCACGCTGTGGGGTCTCGACACAGCGACCGGTGAGGCACGCTATCGAACGGCACCCGCCCTCCTCGGGATCGCCGGCGGCCTTGCTGAGCGCGACGGGGTCGTGTACTTCGGGTCCGACGACGGCGGAGTCTACTCGGTGACGGCCGCCACCGGGGAGGGGGTCGCCCGGGCGCGGACTAACGGCCCGGTCCGAACCAGGCCCCTGGTGACCGATGACGCTGTCTATGTGGGGTCCGACGACGGTCACCTGTGGACGCTGTCGCGGGGTGACCTGCGTCCGCTGCGCCCACCTGTCTACGTTGGCAGCGCGGTCGCGGGCGACCCCGTCATGTACGGCGACGACGTGATCTTCGCGCCGCTTGCCGGCGATGTGCTTCTCCTCAACACGAAGACGGGGGCCTTGCGCAGGGCGGAGGTGCCGGGGCCGATCTGTTCCAGCCCGGCGGTCTCGCCCCAGGGTACGGTGTGGATCGGCAATGACGCCGGCTACGTGTACTCGGTGCGCACGGACACTCTCGAGGTGGAGCCATCGGGTCCGTTTGGTGGGCCGATGCGCTCGAGAATCGTCGAGGATCGCGCTCGCGTCTTCGTCGGGGTGAACGGCGGATCCCTGCGTGTGCTTCGTGCGAAGCCGCCGACCGAGTTATACTGCGTCACGGCCGGCGGCTCTGTGCGAGCGCGCGCGCTCGTCTCCGACGGGCTGGTTCTGTTCGGGGCCGACGACGGCGAGGTCCGCCTGGTCGATCCGACCGGCACGGTCCGGGCGCGCTACGCCACGAAGGGTGGCGGCATCTCCGCACAGCCGGCGATGGGCCCGGACGGGCTGGCCTATGTGGCGACGACGCGTGGAGAGGTTCTTGCACTTCGCCTGCCAAGCACGTGATCGACGCGCGAGAGCGGGGACAGCTTGAACAGGCTACCCGGACACATGTCGAGGTATGCCGAGATAGGGCGCGTGCTCGCACGGCACGGGTGGCGTTCCGCGCTTGCCTATCTCGGGCTCCAGCGGGGGCTCAGGCGGCGCGAGGTGACGGTCGAGCGGGCCGAGGAGTTGTTCCCTCCCGCGGCGGTCAGGGAGATCCTCTCCGACCTGGGACCCACGTACGTGAAGATCGGCCAGATCCTCAGCACCAGGCCCGACCTTGTCCCCGAGCCCTACGTCCGCGAGCTTGAGAAGCTCCAGGACAGCGCCCCGCCGATTCCTTCCGGGGACGTCGCTCGGGTGGTAGAGGATGCGTTGGGGCGACCTGTCGACCAGGCTTTCGTGAGCTTCGATGGAGAGCCGCTCGCGGCCGCCTCGATCGGACAAGTGCACGCCGCGAGCTTCCAGGGCCGCGACGTGGTCGTCAAGGTCCGCAGGCCGGGCATCCAGCACAAGGTGGAGGCCGACCTCGACATCATCACCGGTCTTGCCAGGAGACTGGAACACACGATTCCGGTCGCGCGTAAGTACAACATCGCGAGCGTCATTCGCGACCTGGCGGGCTACGTTAGGGCCGAGCTGGACTTCGTCAACGAGGGGCGCAACGCGGACAGCCTCCGCAGGTCGATGTCCGGAGTGCCCTTCGTCCGCGTGCCGCGCATCGAGTGGTCCGCGAGCACCAGCCGCGTCCTCGTGATGGAGCGGCTGGAGGGAGTGAAGGCAACCGACGCCGACGGTCTCCGCCGCCTCAACGTCGATCGTCCACTGGTCGCGCGTCGCATCGCCGAGACCATGATCCGCCAGGTGTTCGTGAACGGACTGTTCCACGGCGATCCGCACCCGGGGAACATCATGGTGGGGCCGGGGGGAACGATCGGCTTCCTCGATTGCGGCAACGTGACGGCCCTCGACTCGTACACCAGAGCCCGGCTTCTTGAAGTACTCCTGGCGATGCATCGGTGCGATTCGGCCGCCTTCGCCGATTCGCTGCTCGAGCTGTCGGTCGGTTCCGAGGAAGCCGACCGCCGTCTCTTCATACACGACGTCGACGTGATGCTGCGCTCGTACCTGTCCGGCAGCCCGGGGCAGGGCCGGATCGGGCGGGTCCTTCGAGGGGCGATGCAGCTCGTCTGGCGGCATGGGCTGATGCTGTCGGCGGAGGTCGGCGTGCTGGTAAAGGCCTGCCTGCAGTTTGAGGGCGTCTGTCGCCGCCTGGATCCCGACTTCGAGGTGCTCGACCTTGTGGACGGCTTGATGCTGGGCGGGCTGGCGACGCAGCTTGTGAGCCGCGACACCGCCGCCGCCGCGGTCGCAGCCACGAACGATCTCGTCAGGCTGGGGCTGGAGGCTCCGCGCTCGCTCGGTCGGCTGGTGTCGAAGGCCGCCCATGGGCAGTTCACCGCCAACGTTCACCACCGCGGCCTCGACCAGTTCGCCGAGCATCTCGACAAGATCGCCAACAGACTCGCGTACAGCCTTGTCGTGTCCGCGAGCATCGTTGGATCGTCCGTGCTACTGAGAGCAGGCCTCGGGCCCGAGGCGTGGGGCCTACCCGTACTGGGGCTGGCCGCCTTCGCCGTGTCGGCCGGCCTCGCAGGCGTCCTGCTCTGGAACATACTCGCCTCCGGGAGGCTGCGATAGGTGGAGGGCGGGACTGTGGGATCGGGCGAGCGGGCCGGCTGTGGGCCGCGTCTGCCATGCATCGTCGCGGCGCTCGGGATCCTCGCGCTGGTTGCGTTCCTGGTCGTGAGGGTCGGCGGTCAGGAGTATGCCGAGGCGGAGCGTCGGATCGCGTCAAACGCGATCGGGGAGCAGGCCCGCGCGATCGCCGCCGGCGTAGAGTCGTACCGTCGGGACACCGGCAAGTACCCGAGGCGCCTGGACCACCTGCTCGCACGACGCGGGCCCGCCGGCTATCGGGGGCCGTACCTGGACGCCATTCCGAGGAACCCGGGCGCTCCTGACGCCGCGTGGTCCTATGATCCCGAGTCGGGGGTCGTGTCCGATCCCACCGGCCGGTGGGCGGGGCTCGCGCGTCCGCGGGACGCCTCGAGCGCGGAGTCGTACTTGGAGGATCTTGCTCTGCCCGCACTGGCGGGTCCGGACATCCTCAACGGCGGGCGCGTGGAGCTAGCCGCGGCCCAGGGCAAGACGCTCCTGTTGTACGTCTGCTCCGGCACGGACGCGTCACTCCCCAAGGACCTGGCGGCGCTGGGCCGGTGGGCGAGCGAGTCGGTGACCGTGTCCGGTGCGCTGCTGCGCGGACCCGTTCTCGCGGCGTCCGGCTTGCTCGAAGCCGCCTCGTCCGCCGGTTTCCCGATCGTGGACCTTCGCAGCAGAGATGCCGAGATCAGCCGCGCGTTGAGGATCACCGAGACCCCGACGGTTCTGCTGTGCGACGACACACGGCGCGTGAGGGCACGCATCGCGGGGCCGGTCGACCCCGACCGTCTCAAACGCGCAGCCGACGAGGTCTGGGCCTACCACGAGTTGGTGAGGCTGGGGCGGTAGCCTCGCGGGAGGAGGTGCCGGGTGAGCAGGCTTGAGTCCGTGCTCGTGTCCCTGTTCCTGAGTGTGTCCGTTCCGCTGACGGCGTTCGTGGCCTTCTGGTGGGGAGCAGCCTCGGTGTCGCGCCATGAGGGCACGATCGCGGGCTGGGCCTTGGGTGGTCTCGGCGTGGGCGTAGCGCTGGCCGTCACGCTCATCGTCTCGCGTCGCCGGTGGTTCTACGCCGTACCCTACGCGGTCGCCATCCCTCTGTACCTCTTCTGGGCCGCTATCGCTTTGGCGTCTTTCATGGGCCTCCCGGTCGGTCTGCTGGTCCTCGGAGCTCTCGTGGGCCTGTACGTGGGTCGGCGCAGCCTGCGCAGCGGCGTGGCGCCGGAGCGGCTCGACGCCACGACTCGGAACGCATGCGTGTTCGTCACCGGCGTGACGGCGCTGGGGGCTCTGGCGATGGGAGCACTTGCTGTTGGCGATGAGCACACCATGCAGATGCTCCTCGGCACCGTCGGGCTCGCGGACCTGGCCGCGACTCCAGGGCGACGCACACTGATCGTCGCGGTGGCCATCCCGGTGATCGCCGCGGTGCAGCTCCTCGCGACACGGCGCATGATTCGCCTTGCCTACGGGCGCCGAGTCGCGTACCCCGGCCCTGGTGTTCCCGCCTAGCGCCCGTACACGATGTTCCCGATCTGCTCCACCTGTCGTTCGGTCTGGCTGTCCACGATCAGCGGCCGGCGCGACTGGCAGCCCATTATCACGGCTCCCCGACACTCAGGTCCAAGCCGGACCGCGGGCTTGTCCTCCCTGAAGATGCAGCCCTGAACGGTCAGGCTCCCCGCGAGCATGTCCACCGCGGGCACTCCCTTGCCGGCGGCGTCCCATTGGACGAAGTTGCACTGCGACAGGCTCACTTGGCCGGGGCCGGCGTTGCGTACCACGATCTGGTGCGGCCCCCAGAATGAGCAGTTGGCGAGCTGCACGACCCCCGTGTGGGTCTCCTTGATGTCGACGACCGCCTCACATGCCGGCGACCCGACGAACTGACCGTTGGTGATGAGCAGCCCCGGCGCCTGGGACTCCTCGACGAGCAGAGGGATCACGCTCCAGTCGGCCGCGATGCCGAGGAAGTCGCCGTTGGTGGGCCCCGGGATCGGCTTGTCGGCGCTCGCGTAGAAGCGGTAGCCGATGTGGGAGCCCCAACTGAAGGTGTTGACCATCATCTCCCAGTCGCTGCGTCCGACCTCGAACGCGGTCAGGTTCGCCTGCATGAACTCCACGAGCAGCGCCCCCAGGTTGCCCGTGGGGGCGTTAGGCGCTCCGGAGCGCGTCCACGCGTTGGGGTTGAAGTGGACGTTCTCTACCCGCCCGATGTCGGTGCACTGGTCCAGGCTGACGCCAATCTTCAGCGGGCACCCGTAGACGTTGCGGATGTAGTGCATCTCGTGCGCGAAGCTCGCGAAGTCGATGGCCTTGTACGGGTTCACGAAGGTGCAGTCGAACACGTTCAGGTGGGTCCCGCGCCCCTGCACCGTCCAGGGGTAAGGCTGGATGTTCGCCGCGTCCTGCTGCGGGTAGAAGAACGTGAGCCCTTGCAGCGTCGAGCTCTCGCCGAGCATGAACTGAGGTGGTCCGTCCTCCTGTCCGGCGCCCCAGACCACCTCGACGACCGTGCCGGCCGCGAGGGTCGAGAAGTGCGGGCCGTTCCATTCGCCCTCAAGCGTGACACCGGGCGGGATCGTCACGGGCCCGCGGAGCGTGAAGTGGCCCTGCGCGAGCTCCACAACACCGCCGCCCGCTGCGGCGCAGGCGTCGAGCTTGGCCTGAAGGCTCGGCGCGCAGTCCGGATTGCCGTCGGTGGCTCCGAGCACGTCGGCCACCTCAAGCGGCGTTCCGATCAGGTTGCAGGCGATCATCGTCCCCGCGGCAAGGCTCGATAGCAGCATTCCGAACGCTCCCTTCGGCTGTCCCCCAACCCCGACAGCGCTACAGGGTTCGGCCGAGCGCTCGCCTGCTCCTCGTGTGCTACAATCGACGGTGCACGGACGAGGGAGGTGCACTGGATGACCGTAGCCACGCCTACTGCCGCTCCACCAAAGCCGATGACCGCCGAGGAGTTCTACGAGCTCTCCGGAGACAAGTACAAGCTCGCCGAGCTGGTGTGTGGAGAGGTGGTTGAGGTCATGCCATCAGGTGGAGAGCACTCCGAGGTAGGGTTTGTGCTGGGTGCAGCGGTGTTGGCCCATGTTCGGTCTGCCCGGCTCGGGACGTGCACGAAGGCGGACGGAGGGTTCGTCCTCAGCCGCGATCCTGACACGGTCCGCTGTCCGGACGTTGGCTTCATCCGCGCCGACCGGCTTCCGGGTGGGCGCACTCCGCGTGGGTTCATACTGGGTGCGCCGGATCTCGCGGTGGAGGTGGTGTCTCCGTCGCAGTACTCGTCAGACACGTTGGACAAGGTGAGGGACTACCTGGAAGCCGGAACACGGCTCGTCTGGGTGATAGACCCTGACAAGCGGGTGGCCTACGTCTACCGCTCCGACATGCCCGTGCGCTTCATCCGCGAGGATGGCGTCCTCGACGGCGAGGACGTGCTGCCGGGGTTCACGCTGCCGCTGGCGGAGGTGCTGCCCGCCAGCGCCGACGACAAGGGAGGTGGCCAGGATGGTCGCTGAGGCGGCTCAGGCTCGCAAGCTAATGACGGCCGAGGAGTTCTGCGATCTCTCCGGAGACGACTACAAGCTCGCCGAGTTGGTGTGTGGAGAGGTGGCGCCGGTCGTGGGAGCGACTTACAAGCACTCGAAGATCGTGCTAGCAGTGGGAGCGCGCCTGTTCGCCTACGCCACCGAGACGGGCGTGGGTGAATGCACGACCGCGGACGGATCCTATGTCCTGTCGCGCAACCCTGACACGGTCCGCGTTCCCGATGTCGCGTTCGTCCGCGCCGAGCGCCTCGTAGGCATTCCCGAGCCTCAAGGGTTCTTCGAGGGCGCCCCCGACCTTGCGGTCGAGGTGGCGTCGCCATCGGATCGAACCCTCGACACCGCCCGCAAGGTGCGCGAATACCTGGAGGCCGGCACTCGCCTGGTGTGGGTCATCATCCCCGATGAGCGGATGGCCTACATTCACCATCCTGACGGTCTCGTGCGCGTCGTTCAAGACGACGGCGTCCTCGACGGCGAGGACGTGCTGCCCGGGTTCCGGTTGCCGTTGGCGGATGTACTCGGCTAACCCACCAGGGCCTTTTCGTTCTCACGCCAACTCATCTCGCGGCCGGCCGACCTCACCCCCCGGCCTTCGGCCGACCCCCTCTCCGCTGGCGGAGAGGGGGTGGTCCGGAGCGTAGCGACGGACCGGG
>Ga0315280_10008443_pt1 | contig 13470 bp, 14 predicted proteins | sample YL17G06_40_MG_FD_203697 | JGI IMG/M metagenome (GOLD analysis project Ga0315280, IMG submission 203697) | Sediment microbial communities from Yellowstone Lake, YNP, Wyoming, USA - YL17G06_40 | ecosystem: Environmental > Aquatic > Freshwater > Lake > Sediment | place: USA: Wyoming | collected...
CGTCGCCATGTCGAGCTTGCTCAGGAGCTCCACGGCGTTCTTCACCGCGTTGGCGTTGAAGTGGTTGTTGAAGTAGCCGTAGGTCCTCTTCGCCTTCTCCTCAACCTCTTTGACCTTCGGCACCCACCCCTCAAGCTGATTATCATTGTACTCGTAGTCGTACCAGATGCGTTTCCCGTGGCCGTGCCACCTGACGTAGGCGAAGTCCGCAGTCACGTGGGACTCGGGCGGCAGCAGCGGCTCGTCGACGATAGTGTAGGCGACGTTGTGCTTACCGAGCATCTCGTAGGTCTCCTCCCTCACCCACGAGCCGTGCCTGAACTCCACCGCCCACTCATGGTTCTTCGGCAGGACCTCCAGGAACGACTCAAGGTCGCCCGCGTTCCCCCCGTAGCTGAACTTCGGCCTCAGCTGGATCAGGATGGGACCCAGCTTCTCGGCGAGCGGCTGCATCAGGTGGAGGAACCTCCACATGTCGTCCTCGACACCTTCACTCAGCTTCAGCCACTTGTCGTGGGTTATCAGCTGGGGGAGCTTCGCGGCGAAGACGAAGCCCGGCGGCGCGTACCTTGCCCAGCCCTCCACCATCCTCTCGGACGGGTAGCTGTAGAAGGTGCTGTTGATCTCCGTGGTGCCGAAGACCTTCGTGTACTGGGTGAACATCCCCTCCTTCCTCGCGTAGAAGGGGCCCACCCACTCGTCGTAGCTCCAGCCGCTCGTGCCGATGAGGAGGCTCAACCCTTCAACCCCTAAATCCTAGCCTCTTCTTGGGCTTAAAGCCTTCACCGTCGCCTGAAGGGGGCCGAGCGAGGCTGCGCGATGCGAAGAGTCTAAAACCAGTTAAGGCGATCAGACTCCTTGAGGCTGTTCAGGAGATGAAGGTCAGGAGGCTTAGGGAGGAGCCGGGCGAGCCGGAGAGGGAGGAGGGCTCGAGCGGCGTCAACTCCGTCGACCTCGTGCTCAAGCGGGGGGACATCGCGGGCTTCAGCAGCCGTATCCTCCGAATCGAGCCCGGCGGACACACGGCGTTCCACGAGCACGAGAGGGAGCATGTAGCTGTCGTCCTCAGGGGCAGGTGCAGGGCCGAGACCAGGACGGACACGACCGACGTCGGCGAGGGTTGCATCGTCTCCATCCCGCCTGGGGAGCCGCACAGGTTCAGCAACCCGGGGAAGGAGAGGCTGGCGCTGCTCATCATGAACCTCTTCCCGAGGGAGGCGCAGAAACCGGAGCCAACGGAGGAATCAAAACCTGAAGTTCCTTGAGGAGGGTCGCGGAGAGCTCCTCGGCTGGATGGACCCGGATGAGGCCCGCGCATGGATGGCCGAGCACAAGAGCAGGCAGCTCAAAGACAAGAGGATGCCCCTAAGGGAGGCGGTCAGCAGGTTCACCCACGACGGGGATTACTGCGCCTTCGGGGGTTTCGGCCACGTCAGGTTCAGCATGGCCGGCATCTACGAGCTCATAAGGCAGAGGCGCCGGAACCTCGCCATCGCGGGGAAGACCGCCGTACACGACGTAGACATCCTGATCGCCTCAGGCGTCGTCGACAGGGTCGACTGCGCCTACAGCTTCGGCCACGAGTTGAGGGGGCTGAGCCCGGCGGGGAGGAGGGCGGTCGAGGGGGGCAGGGTCAGGGTCGTCGCCGAGCTCTCAAACGCCGCCTTCCAGTGGAGGTTCAGGGCGGCCTCCATGGGGCTCCCCTGGATACCCGCGCGGACGATGCTGGGCACGGACACCCTGAGGCACAGCGCCGCGAAGGTCATCGAGGACCCCATGACTGGGAAGCCCCTCGCCCTGCTCCCGGCCTGCTACCCGGACTTCGCCTTCATCCACGTCCACAGGTGCGACAGGCACGGGAACGCCCAGATAGACGGCACGATAATCGAGGACAGGGAACTCGCCCTCGCGGCGAAGAGGCTCATAATAACCACGGAGAAGGTCATCAACGACGAGGAGATACGCAGGGCGCCTGACCGTACCGTGATCCCGTTCTTCGTCGTGGACGCCGTCTGCGAGGTCCCATACGGCAGCCACCCGGGCAACATGCCCCTCCTCTACTACTCCGACGAGGAGCACATGGCTGAGTGGCTCAGCCTCAGCAGGACAGAGGAGGGCGTCGAGAAATATCTCCAGAAGTACGTCTACCCCGTCGAGGAGTTCTCCGAGTACATCGAGCTAGTCGGCGGAGCGGAGAAGATGGAGAAGCTGAGGAGGATCGAGGCCCTCGAGGAGCCGATGACCGCGCCGTGGGCGAGGGGGGGAGGATGAATGGAGTACAACGCGACCGAGCTGATGGCATGCGCCGCCGCCAGGGTCCTCGAGGACGGTAAGTCCGTCTTCGTCGGAACGGGCCTCCCGATAATCGCGTCGATGCTCGCCCAGAAGCTCCACGCGCCGAACCTCCTCATCATGTTCGAGGCCGGCGGCGTGGGCCCTCAAATACCCACGATCCCGGTAAGCGTTGGAGACAGCCGCACCTTCCACAGGGGCGTCATGGCTGCGAGCATGGACTACGTGATGTGCTGCGCCCAGCTCGGCCACCTCGACTACGGCTTCCTCGGCGCCGCACAGATAGACCCCTACGGCAATCTAAACACGACCGTCATAGGTCCCTACGATAGGCCGAAGGTCAGGCTCCCGGGCAGCGGAGGCGCCAACGACCTAGGCAGCCTGTGCTGGAGGAACATCGTCCTCATGAGGCAGGACACGAGGAAGTTCGTGGAGAGGCTCGACTTCCTCACCACCCCGGGCTACCTCACCGGCCCAGGCGCCAGGGAGAGGGCCGGCCTGCCGTCAGGAACGGGACCGTACAGGGTGATAACCCAGCTAGGCGTCATGGGCTTCGACGACGCCACGAGGAGGATGAAGCTCCTATCAGTCCACCCGGGTGTCACCGTCGACGAGGTGAAGGAGAACACTGGATTCGAGCTCATCATCCCGCCCAACGTGACCACGACAGAGCCCCCCAGCGAAGAGGAGCTGAGGCTGCTCAGGGAGGTCATCGACCCCGCGAGGATAGTGATAGGCTAGAGCCATGACTTGACCTTCTCCCAGAAGAGACTAGCTGACTCCTCCTCGCCGAGGTGGAACCTGAGGCTAAAGCTGTCGACGCCGCGTGGGTGTGAATCGTTTGTCTTGTTTCTTCAGGAAAGTTCCTCAATTGCACCTTGATAACTATCTCAGCTATGAATCACTTTATGTGGCTGGCTTTTATATAATTAAAAGACGCAATCATCAAAGTGAATCGACCAATGTCCGCAGATGATGACGAGAAGCTGATCAGCCAACTGAAGGGAAACACATTAAGAGCCTATTGGGCGATCCTAAACTCAGAAAACGGAATCATAGGGGTACGTGAACTCCAGAGAAAACTGCATTTCTCCAGCCCAGCCCTGGCAGCCTACCACCTAGAAAAACTAGAGGAGTTAGGCCTCGTCGCGAATGAGAGAGGAGACTACAAATTGAAACGAGAAATAAAGGTGGGCATCTTCAGGGATTTCGTGAAACTGGGGACGTTCAGGCTTCCAAGATTCTTCATGTACTCGACCTTCTTCACAGGCGTCTTGTTCTTCTACCTCTTCCAGTTTAAGGAAGTAAATTTCTACAGCCTGTATGCGCTCGTCACCATATCCCTGTTCACAGCGATTCTGTGGTACGAAACACTGCGTGTCTGGCAGCAGAAACCCTAGACACATCGTTCAAGAAGTTGAACGAGGTGTTCAAATGCATTTCATTAAGTACGCCCATCACGGCGTTGTATTTCGGAGAATTGAAGGAGGATGATTGGGAAAAATGGCACACGAGACTCGTAAGATATTCGTTTACGGGGCTGTCGGAATCCTGGCTGCGACGATCTTATCCTCATCTCTCTGGATGCTACCCGCCCTTTTCATGCCTGTCAGCGCAGGGAGAGGCACTCTCGTTGTTAAGGTGACGGATGCGCCGGTACCTGACCTCCTGAACCTTAACTTGACCATCAGCAGCTTAGAGGTGCTCAACAGTACTGGAGGATGGATACCGTTGACCATCGACGGCGGAGAACAGTACTTCGACCTGTTGAAGCTTGCGAACGTGACGAGGGATCTGGCCATCGGGAGCTTGCCTGTTGGTAACTATTCGAAGATCAGGTTGCAGATAGTTGCGGCGAACGCCACTCTGGGCGACGGGAGGCAGATCGACCTCAACGTTCCCTCGGGGCATATAGATCTTCAAGTCAGATTCGAGATCAAGGAGGGTGCAACCACCGGCCTGATAGTTGACATCGTCGCTGACAAGGTTCAGATAGCTGAGAGGGGGAGATCGGGGAAACCGGCTAACCTTAACCCGCAGTTCAAATTAATCGTCATGCCGCCAGGAGCACCGCCATGATCCATCTGTCACAGATACCCCGTATGAAAGGTGAGGAATAGGTGTTGAACAGGAAGGATCGTCTGACCTTCGCCGTCATGGCGCGCTCGCTCGCAGACGATGACGCTTGGAGAAGCGTCACTAAGAATCTGTCCCTCGAATACGAGGCGTCCCTGGAGAGGGTGGCTAAGAGGTTCGGTAAGACTGTGGGCGAGATGGACCACTTCCTCTGGTCCAATGAGACTGACGGCGCCATGAAGTAACCCTAATTTTTTGCACGCTAGGCTGTTTATAAATGAAATAGATTGACAGGCCTCATATGATTGAAGGAATGTTGAACGTTAAACACGTATTTGCCCGCGCGGTCGGTCTACACGTGGCCTCCATATGCGAGAAGCATCCAAGCCATCAACGAAAACTGAATGTTCTCGCTCAGGCTAGGACGATTACTTAAAAAACAGGATCGTTCATGAGCTCGATTTATATCCCCAATACCAGAGCGTTTAATGGAACATTGAAAAACCAGATTCCTTTTAATACGCACGTGAAGAAAGTGGACGGTTATAGGATAATAGATTCACTCATAGTCATTCTACTTCTCTCAAATTACCTATGCACCCATGTAAACGCAGTCACCGAGGAGCCCCCCAAAATGCTGGGGCAGAAGATGGTCTATGATCCGGTGAACGACAGGATAATCCTCTTCGGTGGCTCCTACTACTCTAACCACTACACTTTCTACGGCGATACCTGGAGCCTAGAGGTGGGGAAGGCCACATGGACCAAGCTAAACAATGCGGGTAGCCCGGACGCAAGGTTCAACATTGGCATGGCCTACGACGGCGACCAGAAGAAGATCGTGCTATTCGGAGGGTTCAGCGCCATTGACAGGGTGGGAGACACCTGGATCTACGACACAGCCGCTAACACCTGGGCAGCCTTCACCCCTCAGGTGAGCCCCTCGAGGAGGAGCGACATGGGGATCGCGTATGATTACGGAGCCAAGAAGGTGGTGATCTTCGGGGGCTACGGCCTAGGGGATAGGATACTCGACGACACATGGGCATATGACGTTGAGGCAAACACCTGGACTCAGATGGCTCCAGAGACCCACCCGACCGCGAGGTACGGTGGAATAATGGTCTACGACTCATACACGGAGAAGGTACTGCTTTTCGGTGGCCATATGAACCAGGATGGGAGAAGCCTAGGCTACGACAACGAGGTGTGGGCCTATGAATATGAATCAGACAGCTGGGAGAAGATACCCACCACGAACAAGCCCCCCGCCAGGTACTGGCACGACCTGTCCTACGATCCCGAGAGGCACAGGATCATCCTATTCGGCGGCAGCCAGGGGGGTGGCAACGACCTCGGAGACACATGGATCTACAGCTGCGAGGATAGCTCATGGAGCAGGGTAACCTCCGCCGAGAACCCAGAGGCGCGTTCGCAGCCCTCCCTAGCCTACGACGCGTCCACTAGGATGACGGTGATGTTCGGGGGAGCCGACTTCAAGATCCAGGGGGAGTTCCTCTACTACAACGACGTCTGGGCGCTCGATGAGAACGACCAATGGAGGAGGTTATCCGCGGGGGCACCATCTGCGCCTGAGTCAAGCATACCAGGCTTTCAGCCCGTTACATTGATGACCGGCATCACCTTAGCTGCTATTGTACTTGTATTCGCTAAAAGGAGAAAATTTCAGGCCTTGCCCTGTCAACAGCTATAGAAAGTCAAGCTATTCATCGTGAGAGAGGGAGGTCATGGACCCCGTGAGGATGATGATGGGCTAGAGCCGTGGCCTCACCTCATCCCAGAAGAGCCTAGCTGACTCCACCTCCTCGCCGAAGTGGAACCTGAGGATGAAGTGATCGACGCCGATCGCGACATACTCACCGATCCTCTCGGCTATGATATCAGGTGTCCCGACGATGTTCGGCGGCTGCTTGCTCAGGTAGCGCATGTAGGGCGCCCCGCTCCTCCTCCGCTGATCTGCGAGCTTCAGCTCCAGCTCCTCACGGGTATCAGCCATCGTGATCATCAGGCCCGCGGACTTCCTGATCTCGCCGTAGTCTCTGCCGATCCTCCTGCACTTGGCTTCGAGTTCGGAGAGCTTCTCCTCGAAGAAGCTCGGCGGCTGGGACCAGGCGAAGTTGACGGCGTCCGCGTGCTTCGCGGCGACCCTCAGGGTCAGGCCGCCTGTGCCGCCTACCCAGATCGGTATCCTGGGCTTCTGGACGGGTTTAGGGGCGCAGATCGCGTCCTCGATCGAGTAGTATCTACCCTTATAGGAGGCCTTCTCCCTCGACCACATCAGCTTCGCTATCTCCAGCGCCTCGTCCAGCTGACGAATCCGTACGGAGGGTGGAGGGTACCTGTAGCCGTATGCTCTATATTCGACATCCTTCCAGCCGGCGCCGACGCCGAAGTTGACCCTGCCGCCGCTTATGTTGTCGAGGCTCGCGGCGATCTTCGCCATCAGCGCCGGGTTCCGGTAGCTCTGGGAGGAGACCATGGGGCCCAGCCTGAGCCTCCTCGTGTCCCTCGCGACGGCGGCGAGGGTCGTCCAGCACTCGAGGCAGGGTGTCTCCACCGACTCGTCGGTCATGAAGAAGTGGTCTGAGACCCAGAGGGACTCGAAGCCAAGTGACTCAACGTAGACCGCTATGTCTCGAATCTTCTGGTAGGTGAAGCCGTACTGCGGCTCGATCTGCAGCCCAAAGTCTAGACGACCCACACTGCACCACGTAAAAATTAGCAGTGTAGTGATTTAACGGCTACCGGGTTTATCTCAATCTACACTGTTGAATGAGGAAAAATTTAGGAAAAGTTATCGTTTTTACCTGACCCCCTGGCCGCCAGCAGCTAGTCGACGCTATTAAGAGGCTAGGGAAGGTGCAGCAGGCGGGATACGAAATCACCCTGAGCCGGGACCTAAAATTCCTCAATCGGAAAAAGATGCAGGGGGTCTAGTCGTGCGACAACGACCGTAGGCTAGCGCGTGTCGCCCTCAGGCAGTCCTCGCAGACGCCCGAGCAGACTCGAATGGCGGAGGCGAACGCAGCGACACGAGACCGAAGAAGAAGACTGAGGTGGGGGCATGAAGATCGAGGAGGCCATCCCTCGTGCGTGGGGCTGGAAGTGCGACTGCAGGAGTTCCGGGCCAGACGGGTCGCCCAAGGCGTGCGAGTACTCCTGTCGCCGCAGCCTAGAGAGGTATAATTCGGCCCTCTCCTTCCTCGAGGGGTACGAGGTCCCCGAGGAGAGCGCCAGAATGGAGTGGGCTATTCAGAGGGCCGAGGAGGAGGTAAATCAGCAAATAAGTGAATTCCTATTTAATCGAGCTGGAGCCAAAGTAACGCTGAATGTGGTCGTTTAATGTCTATTCGCACACGCGCGCTCTAGCAGGTAGCCGAGGCAATAAACCGCCTAGGAAAAATGAATTATATAGGGTTGAACTTAAATATTCTTTGAATGATTGTTTCTGCATGATTGACGTTCCTGAGCTTGATTTATATTTAAAAACGTTTTATTATGTATTTAATTTCGATTCGGAAATATTTAGAAGTATACGTTTTTCTGAAGGTCTCCGCCACTGGGGTAATTATTTCCAAAATAATCAAGGTATATTACGTCGTTTTGAAAACGTTGTTGAGCATCCAGACCATGGTTTCAATTTTGAACTTGGTAGAGCAAGATCCATGTTTGGACCACGAGAAGTAACTACGTATGATCCTGTCTTGACTCATAAAGCGCAGTTTTTAAAAATCTATCCCAGGTTATTATATCAATATGGTTTTATAAATACGCCACAGAATCTGAATTCTTATAATTATTTCTTTAGATATATTCCAAAAATGGTGGTTCCTATTTATCATAATATTTCAGGTAATCCTGAACCTGTCCTTTCGCCTTCCCAACTTTGGACAGAAGGAACTTGCTTAAGTGTAAATGGCCAAGTGTCAATATCATATAATGTTGCTGTTGAAGTTAGTCTTAGGACAATTATTGAAGAAGAACTACATGTTCAGATACCCGATTTACATGGAACTAATACGGTTACGGAAACAGTGGAAAGAATCCAAAGAGAAATGCCTGATCTTAAAGCTGAAATGGAAGCCAATTTAAACAGAATACTAACAACAGAAGAAAAAAGATTCGCTAACGCAGGAGAAGCAATTAGGATTGATATGGCTTCAGAACTTAGATTATTGGAAGACTTTGTTACAACATTCGAAAGAGAGGTAATAGAAAGCACGGAATTGAACTTCGCAGAGCTGGAGCGCGCCGCGCGGTCACGTGGCCCACCATCCATATAATTTTTAAGCTTCAAATGTGCAGATAAATTTGCGTTAAAATGGTAGAACAAGCGTCAAGACCGATTATATCAACAAAAATCTTAGAAAAAGTAACATCATCGCAAAGCTCTAGAAGTGCATGCGAAGTCATCAATTATTCCGATGAAGATCACACATATTATTTTAAAACTGAAATTGGAAAGAAATAACCGCGCAATACTAAAGGGTTTCAGCTTTGACGGTGTCATATTTACATTACTTAGCTTGCGCTTGTGCTCTAGGCTGATGCGAACTACCCTTTTACCGAATATAGTCGTCGAACTTCCAGTAGTGCTCCTCTTCCTGGAGGACTATGTCCTCGAACATGCGCCTCGTCAGCGTGTCGCCCCGCTTCATCGCCTCCTCGATTATCCTCCTGTAGAGGACGATGGCGTCGTTCTGCGCGCGCGACGAGGCATCTCACCTCATTATGGCAAGGCTCGAAAATCTACCCGTTGAAAGCTACAACTTGCTGAGTTTCAGCTCTAATGTTATTCTCAGTGTGCCTGGATCTGTTTGGCTCTTCCTGAGTGGACCAATCGTTGTATCCGTCATAGTCGGGATCGGTTTGTGGTATAGCTGGAGAAAACCAATGAGAAATTACCTTATTGCGTTGCTCATCGCAGAGTTAGCAGCCGATGTAGTTGATTTTAGCACAGCCATCAGGTTGGTTCTGCACACCGCTCTTATTATCTAGGTAAAACTGAGTTGCTGAGTACTTAAGATAAGAAAAAGTCAATAAACATTTACTACTGATAAATACTCATATTTCTCAATAATTTTTTTTATCAAATCTTCCTTGAATCGAGATTCCTTTAATAATAGTATTATTATAATTAATCTTAATTTTTGATTATAAAGTATCAAATCTTTTCCTTTTATTATATTTGGCTCTAATGTTTTATCATAATGAGTATAATAGTTACATGTGTTGACTATTTTATCAATAAATATATTCTTATTTTTTATTATTCCCTTTAGTTCATTATCATTATTCTGATATAATTCCTTTAATCTAATTCTCAGAGTTTTTGAATTCCAATGAATTAATCTACTAATTAAGAAATCTTTATAATAACGCTCAATACTTTCACCGTCTATTTTTTTCTTTAGTATTTTTATAATTTTATTATATTCCTTTTTAGGAACTACATAATCTTTCGTATATTTTCTACTATGAAAAGATTCTAGTGCTTGCGTTAGTGTCAAAAATTCATGTACTGGATTAATATAAGGATTATCGAAACTTGCAAAAAGAGTCTCATATGTAGGATTATATTTTTTAATAACATTAAACCATCCTTTTAAATATTTAGCAATATCATGCAATATTTCATCATAGACGAAAGGCATAAAATATGATTTATATTCATTTGTTTTTCCTTTGTCAAATATCATGTAGTATATTTCAATATTGTTTACTCTCTCTTCATTATGAATTGGTATAGCCTGTAAATTTAATAATTTTGATCGTTTTCCTATACCTAAATCAATAAAACTACTTACGTTTTGAAGATAATACCAAATATCTTCTAATTTTTTAGCTTCATTAAAGTCTATCATAATCCAAGGATTCAGATTTTTTATTGAAAAACCTTCATTTCCGTAGGATAAAGAATAAAAATATTTAAATGACATTCTAATATCTTCAAAACTCACAATTTTTAATTTAGGTATTTTAGCTTCAATTGAATAGATTTCTGAATCTTTAGTGCTTTTTTCTTTAGTATTTTTAAATATTTTATGTCCTAACCATTCATTTAAACTATCAAATCTAAAAAGAATCGAATTAAATTTGATATCTTCTTCCGTGTTATAGTGATAACTAACTAAGCAAATAACGCATGTGTATGATTCCGTCACGTAACCAGGGACTGATGCCTGAGAAGAAGTTTTCAAACATTTATAAAGTGTTATTATTTTTCCATTTGAACAGGAACCAAGAATTAATATTTGGAAATCACTGTTGGGTCGAATCTCACCATTTAATTCAAGCTTGAGCATTTTACCGAATTCATATGATATTACGCCGCTAGTTGTTTCAGTTTCATGCCCTGGCACCCACCAAATACCTGAATAACTAAATGGTTCATTCATTCCAATTTAGAAAAATGCGAGATCATGTATAAGTAACTTTCAAAATTATTATTTGGAAATGCTTACCATCTTGGCTTTGAATATGAGTTAGTTATTTATTTTGATTAGCCCGACGCATTTGATTTTTATGGATCATCCAACAGTTTGACATCAACCTTTTATAAAAAAAATAACATTAATTTTAGAAATTTGTGATAGTATTCACTTTATTAATTCCTCTATAAACTCTCGCCAACCACCTGTATAATAGTGACTAAGAGTCTGAACATTTTCAGACGCGCGCGCACCATTTTCTTATGCTCAAATTCATTCAAAATCTTTATGTAAATTCTATAAATAATTAATACCACAATGAAAACTATGGAAGAATTTGTTTTAGATTGGGAGGCTCCCATACCCTTCAAAGAACCTACTCCTCCTCGTTTCTCGGGGATGCCTGGATTATATGCGATAGTGTTTGAAAATGAGATCATTTACATTGGAAAAGCAGAGTCCCAAGGCTCATCTGCACGTGCACGCCAACACGATTTTACTGCCTGTCTAAAAGACCAAGGGAAAATTTGGGACGCCAGTAAGGCGATTCGATACTTTGCTACGTTTTCAAATGATCAAAATAGTGCAAGGATTGATGATGCCGAAAAGTTACTGGTGTTTAAACTTCCCACAACAATTTGTAATCAAATTCTATGGAGAAAATATAAGGGAGTAATTCCTTTCAAAGTAATAAGTCAGGGCTCTAGACCACCAGGGTTGCCCGAGGTAATTCAATATCCTTATCTTATATTAAAAATCGGATAAAAAATTTGATCAATTAATCGAAAATTCTCTTATATACATGCAATTTCCATCCATAGTGAAATATTTCAATATTTTTCAATCTTGAAAATTCATCAATAAATGATGGCAAAATGTCTTCGCATATTAAAATTCCTCTAACTTCTTTATCATAATCCGCTTCTATATCTTTTATGTATCCCCGCAATTGATTAATAGCTGATCTACCAATTTCATTTATCTTTAATTCGATAACTATGATTTCTTTATCGTTTTCAAGTAACAAATCAATACGTCCAGATTTAACTTGTACCTGTCTACCTATCAGCTTAACATCTTTTCCAATTAAATTTGTATTGCTTACAATAAAATTCTCCAAGTCTTTTTCTATTATTTCAAGAACTTCATCTGTAGATAGTATTACATCCGATAAAATAGATTTACCTTCATGCTCCTTTATCGCATCCATCAAAACTTTAACATCCTTATTTGTCAGGTCCCTCCAAGCCCGTGTCGAAGATGAAACCATTTGATTATCGGGGTAGTCATCTCTAAATGGAATGTTCAATGATAATTTCGTGGCAATTTGTCTATCAAAGGGTAGAGGAGGGTTAATTATTTTTGATCTAATTGGATCACCAAATACGAGTGTATCAAAGGGGTATTGATCTCCGTACTCTTCGTATCTAATTAGATGAGCATTTTTGTATTTTGCTCTAATTTCTCTATCCTTATAGGCATCTGAGGTTAGAAGAACTTCTTCAACAACGTAATAGGCTGTAATCGCTTTTCTACCCTTGATAGAGGTATGAAGGAAAATGAAGTCGCCCTTCTTAACTTCCTCTAATAATTTTTTTCCTCTCGATTCGACATCTCCGTATGTAAATTCTTCTAACAGCGGATCGGGGTGATCGGCTCTAGGAATGTAGGGAATCAAAAGACTGGTCATACCAGATTTAGTTTTTACTGGATGATAATAAAAATATAATGTATCTCGAATATGGGATTGAATCGCTAATCTTATCAACTTGAAACAATTTTGATTAAAAAATATAATAAGTATGGAGTCAAATTGATTATTAATGAACCTTTTTACCTATTGTATTCCTTACGATGACGGTGCTGCACCTAATCCTTTCTGGGGGTTATGCACTCTAACGATTTGCAAACCAGCAATCAGACGCACCACTTCAGTGGGCGACTGGATTGTAGGAACTGGTTCTAAGAATGTAAAAGGTCATGGAGATCTTTCAAACAAACTTGTGTATGCAATGAAGGTCACTGATAAAAAGACGTTAAAGGACTACGGCTTATATTGTAAGGAAAACTTTCCAAATAAGATGCCTGATTGGGTGAGCAAAGATTATCGTATCAGACTTAGACTGCATCTACGACTATTCTCAGGGAAAACCTGTGCAGAGGAAAGGCGTCCACAGTAAAGAGAATGAGAAAAGAGATCTCAGTGGAAAATATGCCTTGATCTCAGACCATTTTTATTATTTCGGTGATAAACCAATTGATATTCCAAAAGAATTACAACCGATTGTCAACCAAAGACAAGCTCATCGATCGACTTCAAACCAACCATACCTAGAAAAATTTATCGACTGGATAGATTCGGGTAATTATATATTAGACCTTAGTCGTAATTGTTTACTAATACAAAAAACAATGTAAGAAGCCGTGGAATCCACGTAAAAAGCACCAAAAAACATTAGAATCATAATAAAATATGGTGAAAACATTAACCATTTTTCGAGGCGAATAATTACGACTAAGGTCTATTGAATAAATTATATGGTAAACCTCAACTTGATATTTTCAATAATCCCGAATGTCAATTACTTTGTTCTAGTGCCCGAGCCAAAGAGAACTGAAATATCTTGAGTATCAGATAGTATTAAATAAA
>Ga0315280_10008445_pt1 | contig 13469 bp, 8 predicted proteins | sample YL17G06_40_MG_FD_203697 | JGI IMG/M metagenome (GOLD analysis project Ga0315280, IMG submission 203697) | Sediment microbial communities from Yellowstone Lake, YNP, Wyoming, USA - YL17G06_40 | ecosystem: Environmental > Aquatic > Freshwater > Lake > Sediment | place: USA: Wyoming | collected...
CGAGGTCAGCGAAGTCAACGAAATGCTGCAGGGCATGGAGCGCTTCGCAGGGATCTTCATCTGCACCACGAATCTGTTTCTGGATATCGACGAAGCTGCGCTGCGACGCTTCACCTTCAAGATCCAGTTCAAGCCGTTGACAGCGGCGCAGCGCGAACGCATGTTCATGGCCGAGGCTTGCGCGGGCGCGGCGCTTCGCGCCGAGCACGGCCAGCGCCTGGCGCGTCTGGATCTGCTGACACCGGGTGACTTTGCCGCGGTGAAGCGTCAAGTCGAGATCCTGGGCGAAGCCTTCGACCCCGATGAGTTCTTGTCGCAGCTCGAAGCCGAACATCGCGTCAAGCCCGAGGTGCGGCAATCGCGCGGCATCGGCTTCACGCCGTGAATCCCGGCAGCGGCCACGCGCGCTTTCTACAATCGTCTCCATGCACAACATGACCTACACCCGCGGCGCCGAGTTGGCGCGCATCCTGAAATCGCGAATCGTCGTGCTCGACGGCGCCATGGGAACGATGATCCAGCGCCATAAATTGAGCGAGGCCGACTATCGTGGCACGCGCTTCGCGGGGCACCGCATCGACCTGAAGGGCAACAACGAACTGCTGCAACTGACGCAGCCTGCCGTGATCGAGGCGATCCACGAGGCCTATCTCGCCGCGGGCGCCGACATCGTCGAAACGAATACGTTCGGGGCGACGCGCATTGCGCAGCAAGACTATGGTTTGCAGGATTTCGCCTTCGAGATGAACCTGGCCGCGGCGCGCCTGGCGCGCACTGCCTGCGACGCCTTCAGCAGCGCCGACAAACCGCGTTTCGTCGCGGGCGCTCTGGGCCCGACACCGCGCACGGCGAGCATCTCACCCGACGTCCACGACCCGGCGGCGCGCAACGTCACTTTCGATGAATTGCGCGCGTCGTATTTCGAGCAGGCGCAAGCGCTGCTTCAGGGCGGATGCGACCTGTTCCTGGTCGAAACGATTTTCGACACGCTCAATGCCAAGGCGGCGATCTTCGCGCTCGACGAGTTGATGGAAGAAAGCGGTGAACGCGTTCCCGTCATTGTTTCCGGTACGGTGACCGATGCTTCGGGGCGGATTCTGTCCGGCCAGACCGTGAGCGCGTTCTGGAACAGCGTGCGCCACGCCCGACCGCTTGCGGTCGGGCTGAACTGCGCGATGGGGGCGGCGCTGATGCGTCCCTATCTCGAAGAACTTTCGCGCGCGGCGCCCGAGACCTTTGTCAGCTGCTATCCAAACGCCGGCTTGCCCAACGCCATGAGCGAAACCGGTTTCGACGAGACACCGGAAGTCACGGGCAACTTGCTCGAAGAATTTGCGAAGGCCGGGTTTCTGAACATCGCGGGCGGCTGTTGCGGCACGACACCCGAGCACATTGCACAAATCGCTTCCCGCGTCGGGCGCTACCGGCCGCGCTGTTGCGGCTCCAGCCGCATCTCCGAGTTGATAACCGCCTGAGCCGGCGCGGCGCCGCGGTTCAGCGCGGCGGCTTCAGCACGTTCTCCACCGGCACCCGTGCCCGCAGCCGGGATGGCGCGGGATTGAACCACTGCAAACGCTTCGGCTCGTGTCGGCAAGACCGGGGAGGCGAACAGGCGTGACCGTAGAATGCAGCGCTGCCCAAGGAGCGCTGCGACATTGCCCAAGCGCATCAGCGCTGGGCTGCCAGGCTTGGGCTGGGTGCGCGGCTTCGATGCGCGGACCGATTTGAACGGCGCTCACTCGACCTGTTTGCGGGCCGCAGTGAGCATCACGGCCCGCCCCGATTGTTGCCGTGCCATGACGCCTGCTGCCCCTGCTGTCCCTGCGATGCAACTTGCCGGCCTCGAGCCGCTGACGATTGGTGCGGGGTCTCTTTTCGTCAACATCGGCGAACGCACCAACGTCACCGGCTCCAAGGCCTTTGCCAAGTTGATTCTTGAAGGCCGATTCGAGCAGGCGCTCGAAGTCGCGCGCCAGCAGGTTGAGAACGGTGCCCAGATCATCGACATCAACATGGATGAGGCCATGCTCGACAGCAAGGCCGCGATGGTGCGCTTCCTGAACCTGATCGCGGGCGAGCCGGAGATCGCGCGCGTGCCGATCATGATCGACAGCTCGAAGTGGGAGGTCATCGAAGCCGGATTGAAGTGCATCCAGGGCAAGGGCATCGTCAATTCGATCTCGCTCAAGGAAGGCGAGGCGGCATTCAAGCACCAGGCGAGGCTGGTGCGGCGCTATGGCGCCGCGGCCGTCGTCATGGCGTTCGATGAAACCGGCCAGGCGGACACGTTCCAGCGCAAGACCGAGATCTGCGCACGCGCCTACCGCATCCTGGTCGACGAAGTCGGGTTCCCGGCCGAAGACATCATCTTTGACCCGAACATCTTCGCCATCGCCACCGGCATCGAAGAACACAACAACTACGCGGTCGACTTCATCGAGGCCACGCGCTGGATCAAGCACAACCTGCCCGGCGCCAAGGTCAGCGGCGGCGTGAGCAACGTCAGCTTCTCGTTCCGCGGCAACGACGCGGTGCGCGAAGCGATTCACAGCGTGTTCCTGTATCACGCGATTCGCGCCGGTCTGGACATGGGGATCGTCAATGCCGGAATGATCGGCGTCTACGACGCGCTCGACCCGGTGCTGCGCGAACGCGCCGAAGACGTGGTGCTGAATCGGCGGCCCGACGCGGGGGAGCGTCTGATCGAAGTGGCGCAAAGCGCGAAAGGGGTGTCGCGCGACGACAGCGTGCGCCTGGCCTGGCGCGCCAAGCCGGTGCGCGAGCGACTGAGCCATGCGCTGGTGCAAGGCATCAACGAGTTCATCGTCGCCGACACCGAAGAATGTTGGAAGGAAATGTCAGCCCAGGGCGCGCGCCCGCTGCACGTGATCGAAGGCCCGTTGATGCAGGGCATGAACATCGTCGGCGACCTGTTCGGTGCGGGCAAGATGTTCTTGCCGCAGGTGGTGAAGAGCGCGCGCGTCATGAAGCAGGCGGTGGCGCACCTGTTGCCCTACATCGAAGCGGAAAAGCGTGCCTTGGTCGATGCCGGGGGCGAGGCACGCGCCAAGGGCAAGATCGTGATCGCCACCGTCAAGGGCGACGTGCACGACATCGGCAAGAACATCGTCACCGTCGTCCTTCAGTGCAACAACTTCGACGTCATCAACATGGGTGTGTTGGTGCCGTGCCAGGACATTCTGGCGCGGGCGAAAGCCGAGGCTGCGGACATCATCGGCCTGTCGGGACTGATCACGCCCAGCCTCGAGGAGATGCAGCATGTGGCGGCCGAAATGCAGCGCGACGACTACTTCCGCACGCGCAGGATTCCGTTGTTGATCGGAGGCGCGACGACGAGCCGGGTCCATACCGCTGTGAAAATTGCGCCTCATTACGAGGGCCCGGTCGTGTATGTGCCCGATGCGAGCCGCTCGGTGGGGGTGTGCAGCGACATGCTGAACGATGCGCGCGCCGCGACATCTATCGCAGAACTCAATGCCGACCAGCAGCGGGTCCGCGAACAGCACGCCAACAAGAAGGCTGTTCCGCTCGTGACGCTGGCGCAGGCGCGTGCCAACAAGACTGCGCTCGATTGGTCAGCCTATGCGCCGCCGCGGCCGAAATTCATCGGCCGACGAGTCCTGCGCAATCAAGACCTGGCCGAGATCGCGGCCTACATCGACTGGGCGCCTTTCTTCCAGACCTGGGACCTCGCGGGTTCGTTCCCGGCGATCCTGACCGACGAGGTGGTCGGCGAATCGGCGCGCCGCGTTCACAGCGATGCGCAACGCCTGCTCAAGCGCCTGATCGACGGCCGCTGGCTCAGCGCGAGCGGCGTGCTCGGCCTGTACCCGGCGAACAGCGTTGGTGACGACGACATCGAGATCTACGCCGACCCGAGCCGCAGCCAAGTGCTGATGACGTGGCGCTGCCTGCGCATGCAAAGCGACAGGCCGGTCGTCGGCGGCGTACGGCGCGCGAATCGCTGCCTGGCTGATTTCATCGCGCCGCGCGCGACCGGCATCGTCGACTACATCGGAATGTTCGCGGTGACTGCCGGGCTCGGGATTGAGAAGAAGGAAGCGCAGTTTCAGGACGACCACGATGACTACAGCGCGATCATGCTCAAGGCGCTCGCCGATCGCCTGGTCGAGGCCTTTGCCGAGCGACTGCACCAGCGTGTGCGCACCGAGTTCTGGGGTTATGCCGGCGACGAAGCGCTGAGCGCCGCCGAGGTGATTGCCGAAAAGTATCGCGGCATACGCCCGGCGCCGGGCTACCCGGCATGCCCCGAGCATGGCGTGAAGACAGAAATGTTTCGCGTCTTGAACTGCGCCGAGATTGGAATGGGCTTGACCGGCAGCCTGGCGATGACTCCGGCCGCCAGCGTCAGCGGCTTCTATCTGGCGCACCCGCAGGCGACCTATTTCAACGTGGGCAAAATCGGCGACGACCAATTGCTGGATTGGGCGCGGCGCAGTGCGCAAGACCTTGCCCTGGCGCGACGTGCACTCGCGGGCCTGCTCTGATCCGATTCGTCGCAAAGTGAGGCGCGCGCGGTGAATCCGTCCGTCCGGTCAAGATTCGTCTCGAAGACGGCAGCCTTCGCACGCTGGAACAAGCGACTACGGCGCGGGTCGTTGCGCGTGTCGAGGTGCGTGCGAATACATTGAACCTAGAAACCGCAGTTGACCGCTTCCCCCCACTGGCTACACCGCATGCACGCTGAGATCTCTACCCACGACCACCCTCACCCTTTGGGTGAGAACGCTACGCACCCGATTGAGCCGCGCTGCGGCACGCTGGCGGCGTTGCTCCTCCTCGCGGGCACGAGCCCGCAGCGTCGTCGCGCCTTGCCAGCGCACCGCAGCGCGGCCCACTCGGGCGCGTCCAACTGCGGTTTCTAGGGTGAAATCGAATGCGCGACGCCGAGTCTCGGCCGGGCTGCGCCGAACCGGTGTTCGAGACAAGTTCGGGGCGCGCCAAGGCACGCCAGGTCAAGGCGCGCTCGGAATGCGCCGGTACTGAATCGCTTCCGCCAGGTGCTCGCTCGTGACGCCGGGGCTGGATGCAAGATCGGCGACGCTGCGCGCGATGCGCAAGATGCGGTGAAAGCCGCGCGCCGACCAACCCATGCGCCTCGCTGCAGATTGGAGGAAGTCCGCCGCCGCGGGCGCAAGGGCACAGTGTTCGTCCAGGGCCTTGCCGGCGAGTGCGCTGTTCGGGCAGGCTTGGCGCGCGAGCGCGATGCCGCGCGCCTTGGCGACCCGGGTTGCAACCGCGCTGCTGGCTTCGCCGTCTGGCGCGGCCACCAGGTTCTGGGGGGAAACCGACGGCACTTCGACGCGCAAATCAATCCGATCCAGGAGTGGTCCGCTGATGCGCCCCTGATATCGCACCACCGCATCGGGTGTGCAGCGGCATGCGTGCAACGGGCTGCCCAGATGCCCACAAGGGCAAGGATTCATCGCCGCAATCAGCTGGAAACGGGCCGGAAATTCGGCCTGACGTGCCGCGCGCGAAATCAGGATCCGCCCCGTCTCCAAAGGCTCGCGCAGTGCCTCGAGCGCAGCGCGCGAAAATTCTGGCAGTTCGTCAAGGAACAGCACGCCATGGTGCGCCAGTGACACCTCGCCGGGCCGAGGCGGCGAGCCCCCTCCCACCAAGGCGATCGAAGAAGAACTGTGGTGCGGCGCGCGAAACACGCGTTGCGCCCAGTGTCGCGAGTTGAATTCGCGGCTCAGGCTCAGGACGGCTGCCGATTCAAGAGCTTCGTCGGTGGACAGTGGCGGCAACAAGCCGGCGAAGCGCTGCGCCAGCATCGACTTGCCCGTTCCCGGCGGTCCCATCAACAGAACGCTGTGGCCACCCGTTGCGGCAACTTCCAACGCGCGCTTTGCGCCGGACTGCCCTTTCACGTCGCACAGGTCGGGGTAGATTGCAGCATCGCCCGGCGCGCGCTTGTGCAGCTGCTCGGCAGGCTGCGGCGATTCGGTCGCGTTCGGCACCAGCCAGCGCACCACGTCGAGCAGGTGGCGCGCGCCGTACACCGTCACGCCGTCCACCATGGCCGCGTCTTCGGCGCTGGCAGCGGGCAGCACCAAGGCGCGCGTGCTGTGCAGCTTGCGCAGACCCAAGGCAAGCGCGAGCGCGCCGCGCACCGGCCGCAACTCGCCCGACAGCGAAAGCTCACCTGCGAATTCGAAGCGTTCCAGTTGCGCGGCGTCGATCTGGCCGCTTGCGGCGAGGATGCCCAATGCGATCGGCAGGTCGAATCGGCCGGACTCTTTTGGCAGGTCCGCGGGCGCAAGATTGACCGTGACGCGCTTGTTGTGCGGAAACCCGAGCCCGCTACTCTGAAGCGCGGCGCGCACTCGCTCACGTGACTCTTTGACCTCGGTGTCGGCCAGGCCGACGAGCGTAAAGCTGGGCAAGCCATTGGCCAGATGCACTTCGACCTTGACCTGGGGCGCTTGCAGGCCATCGAGTGAGCGACTGTGGACGACGGCGAGGGACATGAAACCTGTAGCGCTGCGCGCCGTTGAGTCAGTGCAAGCGAAAGCCGCGTTCCTGCGGCGCGCAATGGCGCGTGCGGATTGTGCCCGCTGCGCCCAAGGCGGCCGGCGCCGCGGCGCGATCGCACCAATGTCGAGCAGGCGCGCAATCCGAACCAACTTGGTGCGAATGCGCGGTCCATGCTTGCAGCAATGCGCCTGTGTGGGGCATCGCGCCCCAGGGATTTCGTGGCACGGAAGCTGCTAAAGGGGATGGGACCCTTTCCTGAAATTTCCTTGGAGCCTTGAATGAAGAAACCCCTAGTGGCGCTGGCCGTGATCTTCGTGACCGCAGCGCTTCCGTCGATTTCGCAGGCGCAGAGTGACCCAGCGTCGTTCAATGCGAGTCTCGTCAGTGACTATCGCTACCGGGGCATTTCGCAGACGCGCCTGGCGCCGGCACTGCAAGGCGGGGCCGACTATGCGCCGCCGGCTGGCTGGTACGTCGGCACCTGGGCTTCGACGATCAAGTGGATCAAGGACGCCGGCGGCGATGCCAACGTGGAGATCGACATTTACGGCGGCTACAAGGGCGAGATTGCGAAGGACGTTGGATACGACGTCGGATTGCTGCAGTACGTTTACCCGGGGGCCAGAACGGCGACCTGGGATGCGTCGTACAAGAACCCGAACACGACCGAGCTCTACGCGGCCGTCACATTCGGTCCGGCCACGGCCAAGGTGTCTTACGCGCTGACCAATCTGTTCGGCAACTTCGACTTCAGCAACGACAAGAAGAGCAGCGGCAGTTACTACCTTGACCTGAGCGCGAGCTTCGAAGTCGGCGGCGGCGTCACGTTGGCGCCGCATATCGGATACCAGGAAGTGAAGAACATCGCCAAGGCGTCCTACACCGACTTGGCGCTGACCGCGAGCAAAGACTTCAACGGCTTGCTGCTGAGCATCGGCATCGTTGGCACGGATGCAGACGAGACGTTCTACGTCCCGGGTGCGCAGGCCAACAGCACCCAATTCCTCGGCAAGACCGCAGTGGTTGCGTCGGTAAAGTACACCTTCTGAACCCAGCACTGGAGAACCCCATGAAGATGGTGACTGCAATCGTCAAGCCCTTCAAACTCGATGAGGTGCGCGAAGCACTGAGCAATATCGGTGTCCAGGGCGTGACCGTGACCGAGGTCAAGGGCTTCGGCCGGCAAAAGGGGCATACCGAGTTGTACCGGGGTGCCGAATACGTGGTCGACTTTCTGCCCAAAGTCAAGATCGAAGCGGCGGTCGACGACGCCCTCGTCGACCGGGTCATTGAAAGCATCGAAACCGCAGCGCGCACCGGAAAGATCGGCGACGGCAAGATCTTCGTCGCGGCGCTCGAACAAGTGGTGCGGATCCGCACTGGCGAGACCGGCAAAGAGGCGCTCTGAAACACGAATGACACGAGGCACAACCATGAAAAAACTGATAGCCATCCTGGCGTTGGGCGTTGCCGTACTGGGCTTCACGGACGCAACCCTGGCCGCTGACTCGCCGGCAGCGGCCGGTTCCGCGGCGGCACAAGCCGCGCCCGCGGCAACCGCAGCAACCGCCCCAGCCGCAGCGGCCTCCGCCGCTGCGGCCCCCACGCCGAACAAGGGCGACGTGGCGTGGATGATCGTGGCCACGGCCTTCGTCATCATGATGTCGATCCCCGGCCTGGCGCTGTTCTACGGGGGCCTGGTGCGCAGCAAGAACATGCTGTCGGTGCTGATGCAGGTCTTCGTCACCTTTTCGATGATCGTCGTGTTGTGGTGCGTGTACGGCTACAGCCTGGCCTTCACGGAGGGCAACGCCTTCTTGGGTAAGTTCGTCGGTGGCTTCGATCGTCTCTTCATGCAGGGCCTGTTCGATCCGGTCAAGGGTGAGTTCGCGATGGCTGCAACGTTCAGCAAAGGCGTCGTGATTCCCGAGTTGCTGTTCCTGGCATTCCAGGCCACATTCGCGGCCATCACGTGTTGCCTGATCGTCGGCGCATTCGCCGAGCGCATGAAGTTCTCTGCCGTATTGCTGTTCATGGGGCTGTGGTTCACGTTCAGCTATGTGCCGATGGCGCACATGGTGTGGTTCTGGACCGGTCCGGATGCCTTCAAGACGGCAGCTGATGTGGCCACTGAAACCGCCAAGGCCGGCCTGATCTGGCAATGGGGCGCGCTCGACTTTGCGGGCGGTACCGTGGTCCACATCAACGCGGCGATGGCCGGTCTTGTCGGTGCGTTCATGGTCGGCAAGCGCGTGGGTTACGGCAAGGAGCCTTTCACGCCGCACTCGCTGACGCTGACGATGGTGGGCGCCGCGCTGCTGTGGATGGGCTGGTTCGGCTTCAACGCCGGCTCCGCCCTCGAAGCGAACAACACGGCCGTGCTCGCCTTCGTCAACACCTTCTCTGCCACCGCAGCGGCGGTGCTCGCCTGGTGCATCGGCGAAACCCTGGCCAAGGGCAAGGCGTCGATGTTGGGTGCGGCGTCGGGGGCGGTCGCGGGACTCGTCGCGATCACGCCGGCGTGCGGCAACGTCGGACTGATGGGCGCCATCGTGATCGGCTTCGTCGCCGGCTTCGCCTGCCTGTGGGGTGTCACCGGACTGAAAAAGATGCTCCGGGTTGACGACTCGCTCGACGTGTTCGGTGTGCACGGCGTCGGTGGCATCGTCGGCGCCCTCTTGACAGGCGTGTTCCATGCCCAGTCGCTGGGCGGGCCGGGCATGGTGCCGGATTGGACCACGGCGGCAATGGCGACCAACCCCGACGGAATCGGCGCGCAGGTTTGGATTCAGTTGAAAGCGGTACTCGTCACCATCGTCTGGTCGGGGGTCGTTTCTCTGGCCGCGTACAAGGTCGTCGACCTGACGCTCGGCCTGCGCGTTGCCGAGGACGCCGAGCGCGAAGGTCTGGACATCACGTCGCACGGCGAAACGGCGTACCACAACTGAGACCACGGAGACCGCACCGCGCCGGCGCGGGCATCGCGGGCGCGAGCAAGGGCCGCCGAGCGTTCGGTGGCCCTTGTCACCTTGGGTGCAGCGGCCTGGCCCCGGCGCGGGCACTCGCGCTTCGGGCCCGTGACCCCAGGCTCCTAGAATCAGCGCCTCGCACGCACACCGGGCCAGCCGCCATGGTTCCGCACCTCATCACCGCGCTCACCGGCCCGATCAACGAGCTCGAGCAGCGCATTCTCGAGTCGCTGCCGGCGATCGAGCGCTGGTTTCGGCTCGAATGGATGGAGCACACGCCACCGTTCTACACCTCGGTGGATGTGCGAAACGCGGGCTTCAAGCTCGCGCCCGTCGACACCAATCTGTTCCCCGGAGGCTTCAACAACCTGACATCGGAGATGCTGCCTCTGGCTGTGCAGGCGGCAATGGCGGCGATCGAAAAGATCTGTCCGGAAGCGAAGAACCTGCTGCTGATCCCGGAGAAGCAGTCGCGCAATACGTTCTACCTGGCGAACGTTGCGCGCCTGATGCAAATCTTCCACCAGGCCGGGCTCAATGTGCGTCTCGGAACCCTGGATGAGGCGATCACCAAGCCCACTCAAGTCGCGCTGCCCGACGGCACGGCATTGACGCTCGAGCCGCTGGTGCGCTCGCGCGGGCGTTTGGGGCTGAAGGGGTTCGACCCATGCACGATCTTGCTCAACAACGATCTGTCCGGCGGCGTGCCGCGGGTGTTGAAGAACCTGCATGAGCAGTACCTGCTGCCGCCACTGCACGCCGGCTGGACAGTGCGGCGCAAGACGAAGCACTTCGCCGCCTACGAAGAAATCGCGAAGAAATTCGCCAAGCTGCTCGGCATGGACCCTTGGCTCATCAACCCGATGTTCGCGCGCTGCGGCGAAGTGAATTTCAGCGACGGCAGCGGTGCCGAGTCTCTGACCACGAACGCCGACGCGTTGCTGACAAAGATCCGGCGCAAGTACAAGGAGTACGGCATCCAGGAAAAGCCCTTCATCATCGTCAAGGCCGACGCCGGAACCTACGGCATGGGCATCATGACGGTGCGCGACCCGCGCGAGCTGGCCAACCTGAACAGCCAGACACGCGAAAAGATGGGCGCGATCAAGGACGGGCAAGAGTCGCGTGAAGTCATGCTGCAAGAAGGCGTGCCCACTTACGAGCGCGTCAACGACGCGGTGGCCGAGCCTGTGGTGTACATGATCGACCGCTACGTGATCGGTGGCTTCTATCGCGTCAACGCTGAACGCGGCATCGACGAAAGCCTGAATGCACCGGGCGCGAGCTTCGTGCCGCTCGCTTTTTCCGAATCGAACCAGATGCCCAGGCCGGGTGTGAAACCGGGTGTCAGCGCGCCGAATCGCTTTTACATGTACGGTGTCATTGCCCGGTTGGCGATGGTGGCGGCGAGCTATGAACTCGAAGCCACCGATCCGAATGCTGAAGTTTACGAATAGCGAGCTCGGTATCAGCCGAGGCGCAGGCGCTCGCATGGCGCGTGGCGCACAATCGCCGGCTCGCGCCATACACGCCCGGTCGGATACGGCGCCGGACCGCCTTTGAAACCCCAACCCCTTTCGTCCAACCTCGCGGCCTTGACCCTGGGGGCCATCGGTGTCGTCTACGGCGACATCGGCACCAGCCCGCTGTACGCGTTCAAGGAGGTCTTCGGTCCGAATCACGTGCCGTTGACTGCGGGCAACATCCACGGTGTGTTGTCGTTGATGTTCTGGACGCTGACCGTGATCGTCTCGATCAAGTATGTCGCGCTGATCCTGCGCGCCGACAACCACGGCGAAGGTGGTCTGATCGCGATGCTGGCACTGGCCTCGCAGGCCGTGAAAGAGCGTCCCGCGCTGCGCCGACGACTGCTGATGGTGGGCATCTTCGGCACCGCCATCTTTTTCGGCGACGGTGTCATCACGCCTGCAGTGTCGGTGCTCGGCGCGGTGGAAGGGCTGGAAGTTGCCGCCCCCGGCTTGCACGCCTACGTCGTGCCGGTCTCGCTGGCGGTGCTGACCGTGCTGTTTGCGGTGCAACGACACGGTACCGGCGGCATCGGTCGATTCTTCGGCCCGGTCACTGTGTTGTGGTTCCTCGTCATCGCCATCATGGGCGTGGTGCATATCGCGCGCAACCCGAGCGTGATGGTCGCGCTCAGTCCACATCACGCGCTGCTGTTCATGGTGGGGCAACCAGGCGTGGCCTTCGTCGCGCTCGGCTTCGTCGTGTTGTGCGTGACCGGCGCCGAGGCGCTGTATGCCGACATGGGACATTTCGGCAAGAAACCGATCCGCACCGCCTGGTTCGCGCTCGTCATGCCGGCGCTGGTGCTCAACTATTTCGGGCAGGGCGCGATGCTGTTGGCCCATCCGGAAAACGCGATCAATCCTTTCTACAAGATGGCGCCGGACTGGGCGTTGTACCCGCTCATCGCTCTGGCCACCTGCGCCGCGGTGATTGCCTCACAGGCGCTGATTTCGGCTGCGTTTTCCGTGACCAAACAGGTGATCCAGCTCGGCTACCTGCCGCGCCTGCGCATCCTGCACACATCGGTCCACGAGACGGGGCAAATCTACATTCCGTTCGTGAATTGGGGCTTGTACGTTTGCATCGTGCTCGCCGTGGTCACATTCGGCTCGAGCGGACGGCTCGCCGCAGCGTATGGCATCACGGTCACGATCGACATGTCGATCACGACGATCATGGCGTTCTTCGTCGTTCGCTACGGCTGGAGGTACCCCTGGGCACTGTGCTTCGCGGCGACCGGTTTTTTCTTTGTCGTCGACATCGTCTATTTCAGCGCCAACATCGTCAAGGTTCTGGACGGTGGCTGGTTCCCGCTGGTCATCGGTGGCGTCATGTTCATGCTGATGATGACGTGGAAACAGGGGCGCAACCTGGTCACCGCTCGCATGCGCGACGATGCCATCGACCTGCCGTCGTTCCTCGAGTCGGTGTTCTCGAGCCCGCCGCTGCGTGTGCCCGGCACCGCGGTGTTTCTGGTCAGCGAACAGGGCCTGACGCCGAATGCGTTGCTGCACAACCTCAAGCACAACAAGGTGCTGCACGACACCAACCTGTTCGTCACTGTCGTGCACCATGAAGTGCCGTGGATTGGGTTCGACAAGCGCAGTGCGGTCGAAGCCCTGGGACACAACTGCTGGCAGATTACGCTGAACTTCGGCTTCAAGAACGAACCCGATGTGCCCGAGGCGCTGTCGAAGTTGCGCGAACGCGGCTGCAACGTTGAGGAAATGGACACGTCGTACTTCCTGTCGCGCGACATCGTGATCCCGACGTTTGGTGCCGGCATGGCGGTGTGGCGCGAAAAGCTGTTTGCGAGCATGCACCGCAATGCTGCTGCGGCTGCGGACTTCCTCAACCTGCCGACGAACCGGGTCGTCGAACTGGGCTCGAAAGTCGAGATCTAGGCCAGGAGCCTGTCGGGCTCCTAGTACTGCGTTCCGCCAAACCGCTTACATGAAATCGCGCCTTCGTCCGCCATGCGTCGTTGCAAATCCTCGCCATAGCTACGGCTATGGCTGCGGTTTGCGCCTAGCCTGGCGAACGAATGCATCGATTTCATTTGTAAGCTCATTGGCGGAACGCAGTACTAGACCAGTTCTGGAGTCGCCGCGCGTGGCGCAGCTGCCAGCCGGACACGGTACGCCGCCCGAGAAAGGCGTACCACCGCGCCCGGCGCCAGTGCCTGCCAGCGGCCGCCATCGTCGTCCAGCGGCTCCGAGGCCACGACGTCGCCGCGCACACCGCGGCGCAGGTACAGCGTTGGCGGCTCGGCGTCGCTGGCCAGGCGAAACGCATGCAAGGTTTGGCCATCGGTCAATGCCGCGCAGAAACGCAAAGCCTGTGTGATGCCCGCCGCACGCATGCGTTCGACCGTTTGCTCGAACACTCGCACCACTGCCGCGCCCGGCTCTTCGCCTTGCTCGATTTGCGCCAGCGCGAGCAGGA
>Ga0315280_10008446_pt1 | contig 13467 bp, 11 predicted proteins | sample YL17G06_40_MG_FD_203697 | JGI IMG/M metagenome (GOLD analysis project Ga0315280, IMG submission 203697) | Sediment microbial communities from Yellowstone Lake, YNP, Wyoming, USA - YL17G06_40 | ecosystem: Environmental > Aquatic > Freshwater > Lake > Sediment | place: USA: Wyoming | collected...
GTAGTAGGTTGGGATGTTATGTTCTAGTAATGCTTCTTCTATTTGAAATTCTGTGGAGACTAAGGTGGTTATTCGTTCAAAATCGGCTTGGACGAAGGGTGCTTCAGCTGTTTCGCTTGGTATTTCGTTCATAGTGCTTTATCCTTTAGTTTTGTTGTTGTGTTAGAGTGTTTGGGGGTAGAAAAGTTTATTGGATTACGCTAGTTTGTTCAGAGATTTTTCCTTCTTTGTCAAATAGGAAATTATCGCATAGGCACGTGTGTACCGTACTGTTAATGTTCTCTTTCGAAGAGTTGTTCCCATAGGATTTTTATGATGTATTTGGAGAAAGTCGCTATTTCGTTTAGGGTTAGCTTTGATTTTCCTTTCTTTCTGTTTGTGAATGTTATTGGGGTTTCTGTGACTTTTGCGTTTTGGATGCGTGCCTGCCTGAGGGTTTCTATTTGGATTTCGTAGGTTTGGCTGTGAAGTTTTGGTAGTACCTTTTGAATATATTGTCTTGAGTAACATCTGAAGCCGCTTGTAAAGTCATTTATGGGAAGCTTGAGGAGAGAGCGTGCAATTTTGTTGGCTATTTTGCTTATAAGTAGTCTGTCGAGTTTCCAGCCTGTGACTTTTCCTTCTTTGCAGTATCGACTTCCAACTGCTATGTCGTAGCCTTTTTGAGCCTTGCTTAAAAGTTTGGGTATGTCTTTTGGGTTGTGGGAGTGGTCAGCGTCCATGGTGATTATGTATTCTGGAGTCTCCTTTTGTTGAGATAGTAGGAAATGGAAACCGTCGGTGATCGCTGTTCCAAGCCCCATCTTGCGGGGTCTGTTTAACAAGATTATGTTTTTGTAGCTTTGCTGTAGTTTTTTCACTATGTTTTGTGTTCCGTCCGGGCTTGAGTCGTCTATGACGAGGATTGTGGATTTTAGTTTTAAGTTTTGGATTGTGTGGATGATGTCTGCGATGTTTTCGGCTTCACGGTATGTGGGAAGGATTATTGCTACGTGTGGGTTGGTTTTTATTCTTGCTTTGCTCATTGATTCATCAGCCTATGTTTAACGACTTTTTAGATTAGTTCCTTTTACGTATATCAAACTTTCGACGGTTTTCGGTGTCGCGTGAGTGTTTTCAAGCTGTCTGAGATTTTTACATCAAAAGTATTATAAAATGACAACGGTGATTTTATTACCGAGTTGTTGAGGTGAAGAGTGTTTTGGATGTTAGTTTGGCTTGCAATTTAATAAGGATAAGGAAGTTGAAGTTTTCTGTTCAGCCGTCCATGTTTAGTTATGCATTAGTTGTGAAGAGCATGAAGTTATCATTTGAGGATGCGTTTATTTGAGAGTTGCAGTGCTTGTTGAATATTTCCCGCCAAGAATGGGCAGCGACCGCAGGATATATGAGTTAATGAGGCGACTTGTAGGGAAACACGAAGTCAATTTTCTGTTGATTCCCCCCTTTCGTGAATTATGTGGGATGGTGATATCAGAGACCTATAGCTTTTCTAATACTATGGAAAATCTGTATATTCATAAAGGAATTATTGTGTATCGCGTTGAAATTCCGAAAATAATAAAGCGATTGTGGAGAAGCTCATTAGAGTTGGCTTATGTTTTGAGTATGGTTTTGCTTATTCCTAGGGTCATTAGAAGATTAAAGAAGATTGATCCTCAAATTGTTATCCTTAATTATCCAAGCGTTTACACAGGGATGCTTGGGTTTTTCGCCGCTAAATTTTTGCGAAGATGTTGTGTAGTGGATTTTAACGATTTGATAGCCCAATACACAATACGTTTACTGAATTTAAAGAAGTCAAGTCTAGTGGGCAGAATCATAGTATTTGTCCAAGATTTCATTGTTAAGAATTCTGACGTAGTTATCACCGCTACTAACTTTATCAGAAGGTACGCGGTGGCTCTCGGAGTAAAGGATAGGAACATTTTCATTGTTCCTAATGGTGTTGACATGCGGGTTTTCAATTCGAAATTGGAATTAAAATCTAACTACAGGTCTAAGTTGAATTTGAGCAATAAAAAAGTGTGTCTTTATTTTGGTCGTCTTGACGATTGGGCGGGAATTCATATTATTGCAGAGTTGTGCAATATTTTTGAAAAAAAGAGGTCAGATGTAAAGTTCCTAATAGTAGGTAGAGGAACTGAAAGAGTAGAGTTTCCTCGGAACGTAATTAAAATTGAAGAGGTTCCGCATCATAAAATTCCCAAAATAATTGCTATAGCGGACGTTGTTCTTATTCCATTTCCAGAAAGTGAAGTTTCCCACGCAGCAAGTCCATTAAAGCTATTTGAAGCTATGGCAATGGCTAAACCTGTTGTGGGGAGCAAGGTTAATGGAATTAAGGAGATTATTCAAAGCCAATACAATGGCTTACTAGCCGATCCAAGCAATTTGAAGGAATGGGTTGAGGCAATAAGCACCATTTTAGACTCGAAATCAGCAAGCATGAAACTGAGCCAAAACGCCCGCGAAAGCGTTAAAAAATATGACTGGAATACTTTAGCTTTACAATTTGAAAATGCCTTATTGAGAACAAAGAAGTGTAATACCTAAAGTTTAGTATAACCGAAACTTTGAAGTCAGGAATGGTAAAAAAAATAGAAGATAAGCTGCTTGAACTTTTTATTAGACTTAAAGCAGCTTTTTGTGGCGTTACAATAGTCGGATGGCAGATTATGAGAAGAGTTGGAAAAGAAAAACATTGATGTGTAAAGTTATTGGAAAACTTTTGAGCTATTTTGTAGGAAGCGAGGGAAAAATAGGTTATGTTGAGGACGACCAGTCAGTTAAGTATTTTAGTACTCTGTATTTGTTTCCATTTCAAATATTCGCCCTTTTTCTTGAGCTTTGTTCTCGCAAGAGCTTGAGCTATCATTTCCAAAAAAATGCCCGCAAAAATTTTTGGGTAGTCGTAAAACTTGCAGGTTCTGGTTTCATCTACTATTATTTTTAATGAAAAACAGGGCTTTTTGGATGCCATTGCACTTATGGTGACGGGTTCAAGCCCCATTACTTTTTCGATCTGTTTATGGCCAATCACTATTCTTTCTCGTTGCTGGATGTATTCTGTTATAGTTCTTGGAGCCGCTATAAATACTTTAGCGCTTGGAACGAATGCTATTTGCCAACCTTTTTTCTTCAAAGCCATTCCTAGGAAGGCATCATCGTTTATTATGTTTTTTGGTATGTGAGACACTATTCCTTTTTTGATTGCCCACATATCTCCACCCAAGCGACTCAGAGTTCCATGTTTCCATTCCTCATATAAAACTTTATTACTCACTTTCCACAGAAAAATATTCCAGAAATCTAAAAAGGTTTGGTTCTTATTTTTTGGTATGGTGTTAGCGCATGCCCCCCCTGCTTTTTCTTTTTTCATTGCACCAATCAATTTCGCTAAAGAGCCTTGTGTAGGTTTCGTATCAGCGGAAATGATGACTAATATATCACCTTTTGTGACGTCGAAAAAAATATTTAAAGCCTGAGCCTTTCCTCCCCTCTCTTTTTCCGAAATAAGCTTTATTCGCTGGTCTTTTCCAGCAACTTTACTAACAATCTCGTCGGTTCTGTCCGTGGAGCCTGATGAAACAACAATAATTTCCTTTAATTTAAACGCTTGTGGAAGATGCTGTTCACTAAGATTTTTGAGCAAGTTGCCTATGTTGTTTTCCTCATTGTATGCGCATATTCCGATGCTAATATTCAAGGGGCTTACCTAAACACGGGATGTTTTCTCTATATGATTTAACAAAATGGTATTTATAAGATTCTTACATATTCTCGTGTAAGTTATGAAAGTGTTTGCAAAACTCCCTTATTTGAACTTCACGTTGCTCTTCAAGATGTGTAGAAAGAAAGTGGAATAGTTTGGTTGTTAGCGAAATTTCGCGACTGAGTTGCATTTTTGAGGTGTCAATTCTCCTGAGAGACATCGATAGTTTTGTTTGTCACTTTTGGTTAGCTTTCTATACCGTAGCTTATTAGATATATGGCTATGAGGCCGATGATGACCCCGATCCAAACGTTTAGTGGATATTTGGTTTTTAGAACGACAATATCCAAGAGAGACGTGAAGACCAGGGTTAGTATGGTAATGGAAGTAATAAGTTGGGTAATACCCATGTAACCAGTTGGCACTATGCTTGCGAAGCGTCCAATGAACATGAGGAAAAGTGCAGTGAACACTAATGGAGTGAAGAGAGTCTGGAAATCCCACTTAATATTTAAAATAGCCTTCCATGAAATTTGTCCCATATTATTGCTAGCTACTTTTCATAGTATGTTACCGATAGATCCGATCAGAGAGACAACAACTATGAGAACCCATACAATCCACTCATCCATTTTTATAGCCTCTATTTTTATGGTCTCTGAATAATCTTTTAACTTTTGCTTTTAAACTTGTTCTACCTATCCTTTCGACAGCAGTCTGAATATCTCATCTTCTTATGGTCGAAATATACGCTCTCTTTTGTTTTTTTTACTGTAATCTAGGGTAATGGGCACTCCTAGCGCGCGACTATTGTCTCAGAGCTAAGGCAATTAGCCCGAGTCCCATCTTCAAGGTCGTTGTTAATGGTCTTAGCTGCAATCTTCTTTCTGGTCTTCTCTCTTTTCACTTTACGGGGATTCTCCTTATCGGCAGTCCAAATTTCTTCGCACGCAAGATAAGTTCTGTATCAAACAAGAAACCATTATCTGTAACCTGCCGAAACAGCATTCTTGCATCAGCATTCCTCAAACCTTTGAAACCGCATTGATGGTCGGCTATTCCTGTTCTGAAAAGTAGTCTTACTAATAAATTGTATCCAAGGCTCAATATTGTTCGAGTATACCCTTGGGTTAATCGCTCATGGATAGTTCTTTCACCAATAGCAAGTGCACGGTTGGTTTCAACTGTGCTTGTCAATTCAGTAATATGTCTTAAATCAGTGGCTAGATCTGCGTCCATAATTACTATTATCTCTCCTTCGGCTTTGTCTAGTACAGCTTTTACCGTGCCTCCCTTTCCTATTCTCTGTTTGAAGTGAAAGAGCCGAATATTTGGATTTTTTTCTGCTACCCTTGCACAGATTTCATATGTTTTATCTTTACTGCAATCATCGCAAACGAGAATTTCATAGCTCTCATTTTTCATAAAATCACAAAGAACAGCCAAATTCTTTGCTATGATGCTGCTCTCATTGTACACCGGAATAATTAGAGAAACATGTGGCAATTCATTAACACCGGTTCCATTCATAATACTATAGCATTTTCCGCCTTTGTGTAATAGTGTAATGCTATTTTAAGTCTTGTTCGCAAAGATTAAATACTCTTTAAAACAGAATGGCGCACCTAGTTTATCTTTGAGCATATATTAGGTGGGTTGAATTGGCACGCGCGTTTTTTAACATTAGCTGGGACAAAAGGTTTCTAATCATAGCCATCTTGGCAGGAGTCGCAATCTGAATCTGGTCATGCTTTAGAGCATTTGGAATCTGGTGGAAAGGTGATGAAGCTGAATACGTAAATATGGCTTGGTTAATGGTTCACGGGTATGGATGGCCGTGTTTGGACCTACGCTCTCCTTTTTATCCACTGCCACTAACCTTACCAGTAGAGGCGGCGTCAACATTTGGAATTAGTGGAAATAACGTTATGCTAATCTGCCGTCTTTTCAACTCAATTTTCAGCATAACGTTAATCTTTTCATTATATTTTTTCGCCAAAAAAATGTACTCAGAAAAGGTAGCTACGATCGCAACAATACTTGTGAGTTTTAGTGCACCGATAATTGAATGGACTCCCAGGGTTATGACAGAGGTACCTGCTGTTTCTTTTGCGGTTCTGAGCTTTACAGTAGCTGTTTATTCCATTAAGAAAAAGAGTCTTTCTATGATGCTCATTGCTGGTTCTATTCTCGGATTCTCTTATTTAACTAGATTCAATTATGCTATATTCCTTGTTCCTCTGATCCTTTATCTTCTAGTCCATAAAGAAGGATGTTTAGCCTGCGGAATGACCTTGGGTTTTCTTTCAGTTTTTATTTTTGGAGGAGCATTAGACTATCTAATTTGGGGAAAGTTTTTAAATGCGCCGATTCGGTTTTTTGAGGTTAATATCATTGCTGGATTCGAGCACACAGGCCTCGACCCACTTTGCTACATTCGAAATATGGCTTGGTATATAACACCTGTAGGTATAGTCTTGAGTATTTTGGGATTAAAAAAGAGCAAAGCAACAATGTTAATGCTGGGATTAATTGGATCTTATTTATTTATGGTTTCTTTTACCGCAAACTATGACCTTCGTTATGGTCTCATTTTGGTTCCGCTCATTTTGATTTTGGCTGGTAATGGTCTATTAGAGCTCAGCCAACATTTGAAAACGGTTTCTGCCAAATTCCCTTCGACAAAATCAATAATGGCGTTACTGCCTTTTTTGGTGCTACTTGCAATGATTTGTTTGTCATTGATCCAAGCGCTTAATGCACCTTATGTATACAATGAAAATGCCACTAAAGCAGCTTTATATCTAAACGAGCAACCAGATGTGAAGGGTGTTATTACTGTTGACTATGCGTGTAAGATGGGAGAATACATATTCTTGCAAAAAAATGTACCTATCTATGAATATACTACTCAAAACTTGACTATACTGGAAGATTTTTGCCAGAATGCGAACTATATTATTGTTATAAATGAGTGGTATTTTCAAATTAATCCTAGAGCAAATGAAACTATCAGAAACTACGATTTCTTTGAAATACAGAGATATGATAGCGTATACATGTTGAAAAAGCCTTGAAAACAATCTAGTGCGCGCTAACATATTTTTTCTTTAGTATAGACGCGTATTCCAATACTTATTGGATGAAACGATAAATTTCGTATAGACTTAAAACATTATCATAGGTTACAAATAGTTTCAATTCGAATCTATCTCTCAAGAAGCTACATTTATCTAAAACATTAGCGCGCGCATTAATTCTGCAGTTCTTTGAGCTCTTTCAAGCTGATCCACTTCCAAAGGGCCTAGTGTTGCAGTGTTTGCATCCGCGTTTGTTTTTCTATTAGCATCCCCTGTTGTTAGTATTTTTCCTTTTTGTTCGGTTTCCATGTGGCGAGTTTGATTCCAAGTACGTAGATAATGATAACCACGGAAGCCTGAATCAATTGATCTGTCGGAATTCTGATTTCAGGGGGCATTGGAATATAATAGGGAGATATGAAATACGCAAGATCATAACGATAAGCGATGATGAAAATAAAGAATCCACTTATCGCCCAGTAGAAGTATCTGAGGGCCACACTATTCTTCTTCGCGGCTAAAACCAGAATCAGCGGCAGTACCCACACTAAATATTGCTCATTGACGACGCTGTACGTAAGGTAAGTGGCGAAGTGTGCAACGACCACATACGCTATGATCTCTTGTTCCGACATTGATTTGCTTCTAAGAATCTGAAAAGCAAGAAAGAGCACAGCGATGATCATCAAGACAGGCGAAATTGGAATGTTCGTGCTCACCTGCAATTTCTTAAATACATCATTGAGGACCGCAAGCGGTGTGAGGTTTCCAAAGACGTTCTCGCCTTTCCAATCAGGGGAGGCTCGTTTGTAGAAGAGGTTAAATGTTAATTGAGTTGATAAAGAGAATGTGTCTTGACCAGAGAGAGAAGCTGCGATCGCATAAGCCGTGAATGTTGTTATTAAAACGACGCATGTTGAAAGTAGGAAATATTTTAGTGCTTTGGTCTTCTCGCCTCTCTTGTAGATAATGGAAAACATTATCGGGATGAGTATGATTGAGTATAACTTGAACAGCGCAGAGGCTGCCAAGAGTAGAGCGGATGATTTGTATCTTCTCGCTATCATGAGATAAACGGACAACAGCACGAGAAGCGCTGGGATTGCGTCAAACATGCCCCAAACGGATGAGATCCAGATAACGTAGGGATTGAAGAGCCATGCGATAAAAGCATAGTAGGCATGCTTTGGCGAATCTCGCTTGATAAGTTCATACAGAACCAAGGCGATCAACAGGTCAGCCACTATGATAGGGGTCTTATCAATAATATTCAATATGGGAAGTCCGACCGGGACAAATGAGCGGTAGATTTCAAAGAGGTTACCTGTCTCCGCCCATTTGTGCCACAAAACAGTAATGTTGGCTGGTAATTGAGGAGAGTAGAATATTGAGTAGACAGGATAGATTGCCAAGAGTGTTAGAAGCCAAAGTGGAGGATAGCCCCAAGCAAGTTCAAGAGGAACCCCAGATTGAGGCCAGAAAGGGTTAACATGATAATTGTAAACTAGGGCTTGTTGTAGCCTCCAAACGTACATGTCCCACCGCTGCTCCGTAAAGGGAGCGAAGGCAAAACGGATAGCGGCCCCCAGAACGAAAGGGAAGAATATCTTCGGATAGCGCAGGTTTTTGCCTAATCGTACAAGTCTAGCAGTCCATTCCTTGATGGCACCTGTTATACTTGCTGAAGCATTCCTGACGCTACTTTTTGTCTTCATACGCTTCCGTCAACCTTGTGTACAGCCTTCGAATGATAAATGTGGGAAGCATAAGAAATCTTTGTCTCCCATAAAACTTACTAAGGAATTTATTGTGGTTGCGCACGACGTAGTATTCATAGGCTAAAAGTTTTCCGTTCACGTTTGACCATTGTCCTCCCCTTGTTAGACTTTTTTGGCAGTAGATTTTCGCTTTGGACTCGTAATACAATTTATAGCCCTTCATTCTGAAGCGCAGCCAAACGTCGGTTTCTTCACGATAGTAGTTGCCACTGTACGTTTTCTCGTCGAACCCGCCTACATCAAGGAACGCCTCTTTCCGCACGAGTGAATATCCGTGGATAATTGGGACTTCGAGGGTTTTACTAGTTTCTAAATTGAAGCATCCGGCTACGTCCCCAGTGTATGGATCTATGTAAGCGTATTTTTTGTCTTTGCTTTCCTCTTCAGGACTAGTTAAGTCAGTTGTGTAGATTAGTCTAGGGGCAATCGCCCCTAGGCGCTCGTCTTTAACTAGTTTGTCTGCCCTTGCTAGCATGGTGAGACAACTTGGGTGTAATGTTACGTCGTCCCCTGTTAGGAAAAGATAGTTGTGTCCTGATTTTTTGACACCTAGGTTCCATGCACGTGGTGTCCCCATGTGTAGTGTTCTTATATAATGAATGTTTTCGGTTATGTAGGGCCGGATCACCTTTTCTGTTTCATCCGTTGACCCATCATCTATGATTATGAGTTCCCATTCCTTATGTGTCTGGGACAATATGGAGGTTAGTGCTTGAGGTAGCATGAAGCGACGGTTGAAGGTGGGCATTATAATTGAGATCCTCATGAGCGTACATCACTATGCTTAGACGCTATTCTGCTAAATAAAACATTCCTAGTTTGCACCGTTACTCGTCACGGCGAAAAAAGGGAAAAAAAGAAAAAGGGAGTTGTATTGTTTCTATGGGTCGGGGTGTATTCCGCCTTTCCAGACGATTCGGGTTCAGCTACCGGGGTATATCGTGTAGGGGCTTACGGCTCTTTCGCTTATGGTGCCCAGCACTTGAACAACGGATATTCTGTCGTTTTAGCGCGCATGTGTGTTCCTAAGCGCGCGATATGCATTAGTATTACTGAGCTGCGACCCTTCAGAAACGAGATCAAGCGGTGGAACCCTGAAAAATAGATAAAAAACGAATCGCTTCGTAACCAATTTTGGCAATTTGCAGCGTAGTATCGATACTCTGTTAAACGTCAATGCCTCGAATCCCCTTCATAAATATCAGAGCCCGCTTCAACGAAGACTCGGTATTAGAACTTGCACTTAGATAAAGCTTAACGCATTTAGGTAGCACGACTACGACGAGTAGCCAATCAAGGAGCCTGGTGGGCTTTTCAAGCGGCATCGCAGCCAAACTGATTCATGTTTTCTTTCAGCGTTTGCGCTGTTGTTTGCTGGAGATGTTTAGAAAAACAAAAAGAAAAAAAGGGATTGTTTTATGGGTCGAAGTGTATTCCGCCCTTGTATGGCGAAGTCAGCCACATTGCATTGCTGTCGATCTTGAATGTTTCGCTTATGGTTCCTAGCATTTCGATGACTGTGAATCCTGTCGGCTTGTAGCCTTCTGAGTAGCTCTTATAGTCGATCCGTAGCACTATGCTGGTTACACCAGCTGGGAACGTCTGGAACTCTATTATTCCGTCCATCCAGAACCACTCGGACGCATAGTACGTGTCCCTGCCCCAGTTGCCCCATACTAGGAACAGAACTGTGCCGTTCAGGTCCTCGCTTACCGATATTACCGCGTATCCTGTGCTGTTAGTGTCTCTGTAGGGGCCGTTGTATGGGGCCATTCCACCTCCATTCACTGCGTTCCAGCATGAGAGTGGCACTATCGCGCCCGTCCATGGAGCATAGCTGGTAAACGCTGGGATGCCGTAGAATGCGCTGGCAAAGTCGTTTCCGTAGTAGGCAAGCATGTTGATAAGCGGACCGCCTGAGCCTATTATGTTGGCGCTTGTGATTGGCCACGTTGTGCACCAGTCGTCACGTAATGCGACCCTTTGATCGTTTGAGGAGTAACCCTCCAAGTTACTGTAGTAATAGTCGTCCCACGTAGTCCCTGATCCCAGTTTGCTCATGACCCATGGCATTTGGTTTGTCCCCGAGTCGTACATGTCTTCGGCTGCTATGCCGTACTCGACTTCCTTGTCCTTGAATGCAGCCGTAATCATCGAGAGACCAGCAGAGTCAACTGAAGCCGCGTTCTTTCCGACTACTCCTTCCTCGTAGCGTCCCCAAATGTAGTACGCATAAAGCGCATTTGCGCTAGGTGGAGTCGCCTCTCCAACTTCGCTACTAGGGTTGCCGAACGTCACGCTTGCATACACCGTGTAGTTCTTGCTTGTGGCGTTGTAGAAGACTTTGATATTGATAATTGGATCTGCACTGAACCATACAAAGTATACGTCTCTCCAGTACGTGAACGATGGACCTGTCGGTGCTGTTATAGCCCATTTAAGCTCAGCTGCGCTCACGGTGAAATTCAGTTTGTATTCTCCGTTAGTCTTGCTGCCTGAAACTGACGGCGCTAAAGTCTCTAGAGTCGTGGTGTCTTCTTTGTAGACTTTGAAAGGCTGCACATCCCACTCTCCCCACTCAGCGGTGAAGTTGAACCAAGCGTTCGTGGTCATCTTTGAGCTTGACGCGTTAGTGAACGTGAAACTGAAATAGTCGCTGTCCACGATCTGATGAACGCCTGTTGGGTCGGTCCACGAGTCGTAGACATCCGCGCTAGCAAAGGTGTGCGTTTGGGTTTTGGTGCCATCCTCAACATACCCGTAGTAGTCTGTGTCCAAGGTAAAGACGTCTTGCTCGTAGTATGAGTATGTTGAGTACAGGAACTTGTACGTGTGCGTTGCAATCAAGCCAGTGAAAGTTGCGGTTCCATCAGAATTGTTATGGAAGCCGTAATCGCCTTTGTACCTGTTCAAGACTGTACCCGTAGTCAAGTCTTCCACTTTCTCTGAAGTCATGTTGTATTGATCCCATTGGAGTGTGGGAACCACTGTGACTGGTATGTTGTACTTATTTGTCGTGAAATATGTGGAGTCAATCGGGTCATCTGAGTATTCGACCCAGCGGCTCGATTTTTTCTCAACGGCGTTCTGAATATCCATTGGATTGAACACCGTGGCAAGTTGGTATTTTACTTCCCTGTCTATCTTTGAATTGGTCGCGTCGTGTGTGTTCACTATGCCCAGGACAGATACGCCTCTGAATTGAGATGTCGAATTGTCGGCGTTAGACATGTCAAAGTCCCATTCGCCGCTCACCCATGGAACTCCAGTTATGATGCTCATGTCATTCTGAACCACATCATGTTTGTATACGATCCACACTCGGTCGCCTTTAACAGGCGCGTAGGTGCTGTTGAATGTTACAGTATTTGCGCCGTTCCAGCCCCAACCTTTAGCCTTGGTAATGTCCTCAGCTCTTATTATACCGTTTACGAAAACCATGGGGTCATTCTTCCAAACTCCATTGCCCCGTGGATACGAGATTGACGCTGGATTAGGTGAACTCAAAATAAATATCGTTTGCGTGGTATCTGTCACGGTAAAACTGGCTTTCCACGTTTCCATTGTCGTTAGCCTTTGTGTTCTAGTTGTGAGATAGAAGTCTTCCACATATTTCGATATGGGAGATGGCCAGAAAGCTTCGAAACCCACGTATCCGCTCGGGTTGGTTGAGATTATTTGGGCGACATCGTATGATGCATTTATGGGGTAGTATGGATGATAACCTGTCGCATAGTTTGTAGTTAGGTTTGTAAAGATGTGCGCGTAGCTTGGTGGCGCTGTCGTTTTTCCTAGGTCCCATTCGCCACGGTTGTCGAATTCCACCTGAAGCGTCCCGGTGCCCTTCCTTGTATCGACGAGCTTGATGTCTTTTATCACTGTCACGTATTTGTTGACTTTGTCGAATATGAACGTCAAGTAGACACGGACAATTGGCTGTTTTAAGGTTTCACCTATGGTAGTGTTTGAGAAGGCTACATAACTTCTTGGACCGTTATAGAGAACCGTTAGTGGTTCTGTATGAGCATATCCTATGACAGCGCCGTCGGCGCTATAGCCCCCGTACTTTCGTCCACCGAGAACCGTTAGACTATCAGCCGCACTTGCTTTTTGCCAATCTTTGCCTATGCTGCTGTCATTGAAAGAGTCACTGTACAATGCAAAGGCCCACAGATTCCTGTAATAGCCACCTTCACTGTAAGTGATGTTTATAACCCATCCTTCGTTCCACTCGAATTCATCCACATAAGGAGCAGAGGCGAAAGGATCTATAGAACTCGAAGCGCTGCCGTACCGCAAACCTGTACTTGCGAAGGGGTTAATCATCTCGCCGAACTTTGACAGGCCGATATTCAAGTTGCTGCTGGTGGAATATGGGTAGAGGCTGTAGTAGTCACTACTCAGAAGTCCAGCAACACTTGTGTACCATGCTGTCGAATCAGGATTAACCGTAGTCCATGTTGCATTAGTGGAAAACAGAGGAACCATCGTTGATACAATCATTATAGTTGCTGTTAGTATTGCAATCATAATTTTCTTCATTTTCATATTCTCCTTATTTTTTCCGTGCTCCTTAGCTTTTGCGCCTCACATTTAAAAGCTTTTCCATCATAGAAGAATGTAATAATTCAGATTTGGATTTCGAATTTATATGACTTAAATAAAAAGAAACCAGACATTCCAAGTGCGGTTTCAGCCAATAGATACATTACACGACGAATCGAGACAACAAAAAGAGAGGTTGAAACCAACACTCAAAGGCTTAGTCGCATAGGATTAACGTGTGGAGTACCATCTCGTTTTAAGATCTTGTATTTCTTTGAAGTGGGCGTCATCTGAAACCAGAAGACATCCATGGATTTGAGCCGTAGCTGCGATTACGCTGTCAGCCATC
>Ga0315280_10008447_pt1 | contig 13467 bp, 11 predicted proteins | sample YL17G06_40_MG_FD_203697 | JGI IMG/M metagenome (GOLD analysis project Ga0315280, IMG submission 203697) | Sediment microbial communities from Yellowstone Lake, YNP, Wyoming, USA - YL17G06_40 | ecosystem: Environmental > Aquatic > Freshwater > Lake > Sediment | place: USA: Wyoming | collected...
CTTAAAATTAGCCGGCTCATCTCCGGCGGAAATCTAATCAGCGGGTGGGCGCATTCGAGGGATTTGAAGTATGTGCATCACCTGATGAGACAATATAACACAGACCAGAAGGTTATGGATACCCTCGGGTTGTGCGAAGAACGCGGCATAAATACCATCATAGCGGACCCGAGCGAGAGGCCTTTGAGGATTCTGCCGAGATACTGGAAGGAAAGGGGCGGCAAGATACAGTGGATTGCAGAGGGACACCCAACGTTAGATGACATAAAAACCAACATAAAAGCTTCGATCGACTGCGGTGCTGTTGCGATTTATATGCAGGGCGTCATCGGAGACAAATGGCTAAAACAAGGGCGATTGGACAAGCTGGAAGAGGCGCTGGAATTTATTAAAGAAAACCGGATACCTGCAGGCATCGGGGCTCACGAAATAGAAGTGATTGTCGCATCAGAAAAAGCAGGATTCAATCCTGATTTCTATGTAAAGACCTTGCACCATAGCAATTACTGGTCCCGCAAACGGCCTGACCAGAATCTCGATGTCATCGACAATCCTGACGATAATTACTGGTGTGCTGAGCCGGAAAAGACCATCGAGTTTATGAAAAAAGTTGATAAACCCTGGATTGCTTTTAAGGTCTTAGCTGCGGGGGCTATCGAGCCAGAAGATGGCTTTAAGTATGCCTTTGAAGGCGGGGCCGATTTCATTTGTGTCGGAATGTTTGACTTCCAGGTTATTGAGGACGCAATTATCGCAAAGGATATACTATCAAAGGTAACCAGAGAGCGGCCCTGGAGAGGGTAATCTTCAAGTTTTTAGTTGTTAGTTCGATATCTTTCGTTAACTCAAAACTAAGAACTATGAACTCAAAACTATAGTAAAGGAGTAGTTCCCGTGTCTTATAGGGTTGCTGCGATTATCTGTGCGGCTGGTCCTGCAAGCCGGTTCGGTGGAAAAAGAAAAAAGCAGTTTGTCGATGTGGCCGGCCGAGCGGTATTTTTACGCAGCGTCGAGCTTTTTTCTAACCGCGAAGATGTAAAACAGATACTGCTCGGCATCTCGCAGGAGGATGAGGAGTTAGTGAGCGTCAAATGGGGGGCTAACTTAAAGTTTTTCAACGTCAAATTCTTCTTGGGAGGTTACGAGCGATTCGACACAATTCGCAAAGGGCTTGCGCTTGTCAAAGACGACATCAACCTTATCGCCGTTCACGATGCCTCCCGGTGTTGTGTAACAGCGGAATTGATTGACAAAGTTATTGCCGCCGCCTCCAAAAGCGGTGCGAGCGTCCCCGCCTGTCCGGTTGCAGCAACTATAAAAGAGGTGAAGGATATTACGATAATTAAAACCATTGATAGAGTGGGTCTTTACGAGGCGCAGACCCCCCAGGTTTTTGAGGCATTGCTGCTCAAAAAAGCCTACGAAAATCTCAAAAACCTTGATGAAAGCAAAATCAGTGATGATTCGCAACTGGTCGAGGCGCTGGGCCATAAAGTAACGATTGTGGAGTCGGATTCTTCGAATATCAAGATTACGCGACAAAGTGATATTGCGATTGCGGAGGCCATCCTCAAGTCCCGGCCTGCTCCTAAACCCCAAGGCCCCATTGGTCCCTATTTCGAGGCCCAGTGGTGACATAATTGATTATTGACTATTGATTATTTTCCCCGCGAGGCACTGCCGAAGGCGGATATTCGGTTTTGCGGAAAATACAAGCAACAGAAGGCCATGAGTTGTGGTGTAATAGCAACCTCTGGCCTTTTTTCTTTTCTTTGGCGGGCTGGCTTCCTGCCGGAGTTTACCCCGTACAACGATACGGGGCAGGAATGACATTCATCGGGTTGCGGAGATTTGCTTGATGAGGCGCATTGCCTTGTTGGCATCGTCAGCCGAATCAAAGGCCAGGTGAAAGGCCGCACGCTTACCGATGGCAACGCCGGAAAGGCCTCGAAGGTTGATGCCTGCATCGCCGAGTTGTTTGGTTATTTCGGTGCCGATGCCGGGTTTGTTCGCAGCAATGATACGAAGCGAGCAAAGAGATTCAGCCTTTTCAAAGCCGGCTTCATAGGCGGCCTTTACCTGCTTGGCTCCTTTGATAGGTGTGGCAAATACTACACCTGTTCCGAGCTTTTCCGGTGCCCGCCGGGCGATAGCAAATTCAAGGTCAACACCTGCCTTGGAAAGTATATCAAGTTTTTTAGCGAGGCTGCCGGGATGGTCCTCAATGCTGGTAACCCACACGTCCACACGAGCGACATCCAATTTCATGATTTGTCCCCCGAGAAACTAACGCAAACTTTCTATTCCCAAGAAAAGTAACGACTCAAACTAATATATAATTTGACCGTCGTCGCAGTGTTTGTCAACAATTTTAGCAATTAAATTGAAAACACCACGACAGTATTTGCTGCCGAATGGTATTGACCGGTTTCCGGTGGTAGAATTGGTGGCAGCAAGACCGGGCAGTTGATAATGGCCATAGTGAAAAAGAAATGACCGAAACCAATCTACTTTTGAAAGCATACTATGAGGCGCTTTATGAGCGGCTGGAAGCCAAAAAAGACCTCCTAACAGCAAAAGTAAGGACCTTGTTGCGGGAGGAATTCTCAAAGCGATGGCCTGACGAATTTAACGAGGAAAAATACATAGCATACCAGGACGCGTGTATGGCTTTTGTGGATGAACGCATAGAATACTATAACCCAATCGGGATTCAATATACCTTTGACCGCGCCAGGGCGTGGGAGGCCTTTGAACTGGAGTTGCAGCTTAACTGGTATGATAGCCGGGCGGAATTCACGGCCCTGGTGGAAGCGGCACGCGAAAAGGCAGAGAAAGGGCTGTCAGAAGAAACGCTGCGACCGCTGGCAGAAGAGCTGATTAAAGAGGTTGGAGCTTTCCCCCAAAAGAGCATTATATCCGGTTATGAGGCCCAGCCCGCTCTGGGAAAACTGCCCGATTACGTGGTGGCCAGAGCAATAAAAAAGGTCATCAGCGAATAGATACGCTGTGGAGTCTCATTTGTGCGCTTTTGAAAATCAATCGTCGCACCCCATATTTCAAATTTGGCTCTTGCTATTGTTTATATTTTTGGTTATTATGGTTCTTGTGATTGCTCAAACAGACACGTTATCAAATGTAGTAACAGGAGGTTAACAATGAAACATATTACGCGTCGAGATTTTATTAAAGGTTCGATGGCCGCGGGTTTCGGGCTGGCAATAGCAAGTCCATTTTCCCGTGTGCGCGGGGCTAACGACGACATTCGCGTGGCCGTGGTAGGCATAAACGGTCGAGGCGGCTCGCACATCGGCGCATTCCGCGATATGCAAGGTGTGCGCGTAGTGGCCTTGTGCGATGTGGACAAAAAGGTTCTCGCCAGCCGAGCCAAGTCCTTTACAGACAAAAATCAAAAGGTCGATACCTACGTTGACATCCGCAAGCTATTGGAAAACAAGGACATTGATGCGATATCCATCGCAACAACCAATCACTGGCACTCGCTGGCCACAGTTTGGGCCTGCCAGGCGGGTAAGGACGTTTATGTTGAAAAGCCCTGCAGCCACAACATCTTCGAGGGCCGTAAGTGTGTTGAGGCCGCGGAGAAGTACAACCGAATAGTGCAGCATGGCACGCAGGGCCGCTCGAGCAGCAGTTGGGCAAAGCAGGTGGCCGCTATCGCCAGCGGCAAGTACGGCAAGCTGCTGGTATCCAAGGCGTGGGCCTCCAAGAATGGACAGGGGCGGTGGAGTATCGGCTTTAAGGAAGCCAAAGAGCCGCCTGAATACCTGGACTTCAATATCTGGCTTGGCCCGGCGCCCCAGCAGCCCTACCACGAAAACATAGTCCACTACAACTGGCACTGGTTCTGGGACTTCGGCAACGGGGAGATCGGCAACCAGGGCGTCCATCAGATGGATATTGCGCGGTGGGCGATCCCCGGAGGCACCCTGCCCAAGAGCGTAATCAGCATGGGCGGGCGATGGGTTAACTCGACGCCCGGTCATCCGGAGTTCACCGACCAGGCCCAGACTCCCAACTGCCAACTGACCGTGATGGACTTTGGCGGGCCGCTGCTCGTATTCGAGGTCATCGGTTTGGTCGATAGGGCAGGTGCCGATGGTAAGAAGTATCCACCCAAAGTCGATAACGAGTTCTTCCTTGAGGAAGGCGCTATCAAGGACGGGAAGTTCTATCCGAAGGGTTCGGACAAGGCTGAAAAATTAGTGGACGTTGATGTGAAAATGGGCCCCGGCGACATCTTCGAGAACTTCATACACTGTGTGCGTTCTCGGAAGCGCGAAGATCTCCACGCTGACGTTGCCGAGGCGCATCTCTCGGCGGCGTGCTGCCACCTGGGCAACATCTCTTACCGCCTTGGCGAGCAGGTTCCCGGCACGACCAGGCCCGACGTGCTCGACAAGCACGAGGAAGTTGGTAAATCCTGGGAGACGATCACACAAACCGTGAAAGGCACATTAGGCCTCGACTTGTCGAAGAGCACGTACTGCCTCGGCCCCAAGCTCGAATTTGACCCCCGGGCCGAGAAGTTCGTGAACAATCGAAAGGCCAATGAGCTGCTGACCCGGCCGTATCGCAAGCCGTTTGTTGTGCCTGAGAAGGTCTAAAACGGTTGCCGTAACTTCATAAAGTTAATCGAGAAATACTTGTTTTACCGGATAACGGAGGTAAATGAATTATGTGCAAGAATACGGTGATTTTATCAATCGCCTGTGCGCTCGTCTTATGTATCGTTTCTATCGCACAGGAGAGGGTGCCTGTAAAGGATGAAATGCAGAAACATTTTGACCGGAACCGTGACGGCTTCATCGACGGTAAAGAGCTGGAAATGATACACAAGTTCGAGCAGACAAGGGAGAAAGTTGAGAAGCTCCGTGTTATGGCACGAGAGGCCGAAGAGAAAGCTAATAATTTCAGGGCCGAGGCCCAAGAGCTTCAGCGGAATCTGGAGCGCAAATTCGAATTGCCTCCGGCAGCAGGCCAGATGGAACCGATGTATGCTGAAATTGCTGAACTGAAGGAAGCAGCCGAGCGGGCCCAGCGAGAAGGTCAGCCTGATAAGGCAGCAGAGCTGCGCGAAAAAGCCAACAGAATGGCTAATGAAATTGCGATACATCAACGTGAGCTTCAGGAAGGAAAACGCATTGAGATTAAGGAGCAGCTCGGTCGCTTAGAGAAAATGGCCCGTGAAGCCGAAGAGCGAGGTGAGAAGGATAAAGCCAAGAATCTTTGGGCAGAGGCCGAAGAACTTAAGCGTGGGCTGAAACGCGAGTTTGAGCAGCAGGAAAAGAAAGGACCTGTTAAAGATATGAACGTAAGACTTGCCGAGCTTAAAGAATCTGCCGAGCTGGCACAGCGGGAAGGTCAGCACGATAAGGCAGCCGAGCTTCGCAGAGAGCTTGAAAAAGTCGAGCGTGGCATTCGCAAAATGGCAGAGGGCAAGGAAGAAAAGCCGCGAGAGAAAGACCTGATATTCCAGATTGAAAAACTTCGCGAAGAAGTTACCCGGCTGCGAAAGGATGTCGAGGAACTCAAACGACTTGCGCATCAGCCGCGTTAGAAATTTCGCTAAGGGCATTTTTTATATCAATATTACCTTAAAAAACCCATACACGGCGTTAATTTCTAACGGGGTCAGCCGCGTTAGGAGCTTTCCGATTCCAAAGTTATAGCTTATTTTCTCAGCGGTGTTGAATTACCAAAGTCGGCAAGCAGGGAGGTTTGCTGACTTTTTTATTGTATAAAGAGCACAGATGGCGTCAGAAACAATGTGGCTTTGGACAACAGATTCCAGTATTATAGTTCATTGTTCGTTACTCATTGTTTATACCAACTGCAGTATTGCCGAAACAAACATCTACTGCTGAAAGGAAAAGAGCGGATTCTCTGTCCGTCTTGCAGCCGCGTCCAAGATTTTGCGGAAATGACAAATTATGCTATATTTTTATTAAAACAGTATTTGCATCAATATTCAGCTTAAAAACGATCAGTTTAACTTTATAATCCAATTTAAGGATATTTTTTTTATTTATTGCCGGCTGGAGAAAGACTATGTTTGATTCAGCAATTCAGTTTATCAAAAGCGCTATAAGCGAACAGATAGTGAAGGATCCTGTCTGGGCGACAACGGCTCTTGTGGGGCAGGCGATATTCGGCGGGCGTTTTGTCCTGCAATGGCTCGTCAGCGAATACAAGAAAAGGTCGTATGTGCCGACCGCTTTCTGGTTTCTGTCGCTGGCGGGCAGCTTAATCTTACTCGCTTATTCTGCCCATATAAAGAACCCCATTTTTATGCTGTCATTTTCATTAAACACGCTTATATATCTGCGGAATCTCCATTTGATTTACCGACGTCCCGGTGGTGGCTCGGTAACAGCCGCAGGGACAGGCGATTGATATGTTAGCGTCGGAGAACACGGTATGGTAGAGAGCAGCGTCGATAGCAAAAGGACGAAGTGGCTTGCCATTTGCGGGTTGCTGATTCTATCGGCAGTTAGCGCCTCGTGGATGCTTTCTGCAACGACTCTGGACAACCACGAGTGCCTTGTTTCGGTTACTGCGAGAGAGGTGCTCACAAGCGGCGATTGGGTTATGCCAACCTTCAATGGCCAGCCGCGGCTGCAAAAGACGCCTCTTTCATACTGGCTTGTTGCGGGCATTGCGAAGGTTACGGGCAGAGTCGACGAGATCACCGCTCGGCTGCCAAGCGCTGTCTTCGCAGTTCTTTCCGTTTGTGCAATTATCTATTTTGTTGAGCGGTGGCTGTCGTTTCGGACGGCGATTGTGTGTGCGGGGGTATGGGCGACATCGTTTGGTTATGTCCGTTATTCGCATAACGCCCGGCCCGAGATGTCGCTGACGTTCTTCGTTACTGTCTGCTTTCTGAGCTTTTACTCTGCTTTGACTGCGCAGAACCGCAGGCGGCAGATTGCGTATATGCTGGCGTTCTGGGTGAGTTTTGGTCTTGCGAATCTTGCGAAGGGGCCTGCGCCGATTCTGCTCGTTGCCGTCCCCTTGTTTTTCTACGTGGCGATATTCAGGCAATGGCGGCAGGTGCCGAAGATGCTGCCCATTGTGGGTGCGGTAATTTTCCTTGCGATACTCCTGCCCTGGCCGCTCGCTGCTGCCTACAAGGTTAACTGGGACATAGTGATATGGAAGCATGAATTTATTGACCGGTTTTTCGGCGATTATGCATCCGGCAACAAGCCGTTTTATTATTATCTGCTGCAGATGTTTATGTTTGCAGTGCCGTGGGTTGCCTTTTTGCCGATGGCGGTTGCAGCGCCGTTCTATCGGGTCTGGAGCAGAAAGCAGCCGGTTATGAAGTTTTTGTGGATATGGTTTGTGGCTGGTTTGGTGTTTTTGACACTGTCGGCAGGAAAACGCCAGCACTACATAATGCCGGCAATGCCTGCGATGGCCATTCTGACGGGCATTCTTCTGGAGGATATGATTTTTGGGGGAAAGGCATTTGCAGCCAGGCAAGTAAAAGGGATTTTGAGGATGCATATTGCGGCTGTGTTTTTGCTGGCGGCGGGACTGGTCGTTTACGGTTTTTGCTGGTGGCGGCAATTCTTACCTGCTGTGCTCGCGACGGCCGGTGTGATTGTCGCCGGAGCAGCTACCGTCAGTGTATTGTTTGCCAAGAGGCGTCCGGGGCTTGCCTGTGCCGGCGTTTTTGCCGGGATTGTCGTTGTAACTATGATTGTCTTTGTCGGGCTTGTAAATCCGCTCGATTACAACGAACCGTCGATGCGATTTACACTTGGCGTCGCGCAAATGGTGCCGCCGACGGACAAGCTGGTTGCATACAGGACCGTCTCCGCCAGATTCATTCACTACTTCGGCAGAACTGTTTTGGAAGTCCGGACGGAGTCTGAGGTGGACAGCTTCTATCAGCAGGATTGCTGGGTTGTTGCATTCGGCAAGAACCTGGATGAGCTGCTGGAGACCGGGCGATTTAAACTTGTGTATATGGAGCAGGGCGTTGAGCGGCACAAGTCCAATCCGGTCGCGGGAGGGCTGTTTCACAAGCAATCACCGATGGTCAGAAGCGCCGTCGGCACACGCCTTTAGTCGATTTTAGTTGGCCGGGGCACCGATAAATTTGACTTCGTCTTCGGTTAGCTCTCCGTCGCCAATAATTTCTTTAACTACTTTAATAGTCTGTTCGACAGTGTATCCCTGGTTTTTCTTCAGCCACACTGCCACCAGCATAGCAACTCTCTTATCGTCTGAGCTGCCGTGAAGGAGAATCGGCAGCTTGTTTTTGTCAGCCATTATAGAGAGGAATTGGTCCTGTGTCTGTTTGTCGGGGAGACAGAATTTTTTTTCGATTGGCATTTCAATGTAGTTGATGCCGTTGCTTCTGGTCCAAGCCACCTCCTCGCTATACCAATTCTGGTCCCGGTGTTCGGAGGCAGGGCGGATATTTACTATTGTGGCGATATGATACTTGTAGAGCAGGCGGGTATAATCCATTCCTCGGGGCTGACCGCTTGCGTAGAGCACACCGGGTTTTATAATGCAGAAACATCTGATATGAAAATGCTTAACCAAGAGTATTGCCGCCACTGTTATCAGTAAAATGGTTATTAAACCGGCCGGTAATCGTTTTTTCTCTTCCATTTTCCTGGCCTGTTATCTGTTTTCCCTGCGGTGGATTTTGCGCACCGAATATATCTTTTTGTTTGTGGACTCAAAATAAACTCTGCTTACCATTTCACCTATCAGACCCGTGGAGATAAAGAGCAGTCCGACCAGCAAAAGTATGGCCGCCAGTCCTGCCATTGGAGCGTGTGCAACCATAATGGGCACGTTATACATAAACTTATCGTAAAGGATGTAAGCCGCCATTAACAGTCCCGCGATGATGCAATACATGGCTGTTTTGCCAAAAAAGTGAAGCGGTTTGGCAAGGTATCCAAGTAAAAACCTTAATGTTATCAGGTCAAAAAGAACTCTGAACGTTCTGGAAATTCCGTAATTGCTCGCCCCTTCGGGGCGGACAATGTTTTGTATCGGTATCTCGATGATTTTAATCCCGCTTTGTGACAATAGTGCCGGTATAAATCTGTGCATTTCTCCGTGGAGACACAGCTCCTCAAGTACCTCCCGCCTGTAGGCCTTGAATGTGGTTCCGAAATCGTGGATATCGACGCCGCTGATTTTTGAAGCAAGCCAGTTGGCCACTCTTGAAGGGATTTTTCTTGTCAGCAGGTTATCCACCCTGCGTTTGCGCCAGCCGCTGACTACATCGTAGCCCTGGTTGAGCTTTTCGAGAAAACTCGGTATCTCCTCCGGGCTGTGCTGCAGGTCCCCGTCCATTGAAATTATTATCTGTCCCTGTGCGGCGTCGAATCCGGCGGCAAGAGCAGCCGTCTGTCCGAAATTGCGGCGAAGCTCGACAGCGACAACTTTGCTGTCTTTTTCAGCGATATTTTTTATCAGCTCCAGTGTCCTGTCAGCACTGCCGTCATCGACAAAGACAATCTCATAATCCAGTCCGGTCGCGAGCATTGTGCCGTTTAATCGCTCATATAGCTCATTTATGACCGGCTCTTCATTGTAAAGTGGTATGACAATAGAACAGTCGATGTCATTTCGTTTATATTTGACCATAATGCACTAATTGTATTCCTGCCTCATTGAAATATTGCTTAATGTTCCTATCGCAAAGAGCGTCCAGTTCTGTTTTTCTTTGATGTAAAAGTCTGGTTTTGGTTCTATCCAACCCGTTGGTAAACCCTGGATGGGTAATTATCTCCACCGGCCCTGTCAAGTTATGGAGGATTGCGGCTTTCAAAAACTCTGTGTCTATTCTTCCGGTATGCGCGATTCCCAGAACTGCCTTAGTTTTGAGGAAGCTTCGATTCTGCCATCGGTTTATTCGTGCCATTACTCGCAGTATTCCGGCCTTTTTCTTTCCGCCTTCACCCGGTGCCGGCCAGGGTTTCCGGCATACACTGTCTGGCTCAAAGAGCCAGCGTATAGCCCCAATCCTGAAACTTTTTGCCAAATAACATATTATATCAAAAATTACGGGAAAGCTATGGATATGTTTGTGTGAATCCAGATGCGTAGGTTGCAAGCCATTGTCAATCGCCCACTGGATTTGAGCGGCTAATTCGGTGGCAATTGCGTTTCTTATACTGCGTCTGGGCACAGACAAAAATGACAGTCTTGATGGTGAATAAGCGAACTTGCCATCGGCACCGAGCAGGCAGGCAACGCAGGGGTCTTTTGACACAGGTTCGCCTTCAAACAGATTCAGATGAATTCCTGCACCAAGAGCAGGTAGCTTCTTGATAAACTCCACGGCTTGCCTGGCTGCCGGCATATTGACCATAATCGTGGCACTTGTCAACACACCCCCGGTGTGTGCCTGAACGATACCTCGATTTACACCGTCGCATAGCCCGAAATCATCTGCGTTTATTATGATTTGCCTGTTCACACTGGACCAAGTTTACGCGGTCAAGGCAAAATGGTCAACCTGTTTTTTATGTAGTACAGGCGACGTTTAGAATCGACCTACCAACACAAATATCAATTTGACAGTTTTATCTCTCCGTGTTATTTTATTACTTTCGTGTCTGGATGGTTTATATCCGCAGTCTCGTAACAACACAATTTAAGGAGCATGTTATGAACGGAAAGTCAGTTGTAATGAAAGTAGTTTTCTGCTTACTTGCTGTGGCGGTGTGTGTTGGCGTCAACAGCTATGCACAAAAACAGCAGGAGAAGTACGCCGTGCACGATGAGACCCGCCCGAAGCCTGCGGTCATAACTCCAGCCGCACAATTTGGCCAGCCGCCATCCGATGCGATAATCCTGTTCAACGGAAAAGACCTCTCGGAATGGGCCGGCGACAAGGCAGGTGACGCAAAATGGAAGATAGAAAACGGTTATATGGAGGTCAACAAGACCGGCGGCATCCATACAAAAAAATCGTTCGGCAATTGTCAGTTGCACATTGAGTGGGCTACACCGGCAAAGGTTGAAGGCAGCAGCCAGGGACGAGGCAACAGCGGTGTGTTCCTTATGAGCACGTACGAGCTGCAGATTCTCGATTCATACGAGAACCCCACTTACGCCGACGGCCAGGCCGCTTCGATTTATGGCCAGTATCCGCCGCTGGTCAATGCCTGCCGTAAGCCCGGCGAATGGCAGAGCTACGATGTCAGTTTCTTGCGACCGATATTTGACGCGGACGGCAAGTGTGTGCGGCCGGCAAGGATTACCGTGCTGCACAACGGCGTTGTCGTGCAAAACAATGTCGAAATCAAGGGCTTGACGGCACATAAGCAAATAGCCAAATACAACCGTCACGATGACAAGCTGCCGATTAGTCTGCAGGACCACGGCAACCCGATGCGTTTTCGCAATATATGGCTCCGTGAGCTGCCGGAACAGCCGTACCTGATAGCCGATTGACAACTTAAAACTGACAGCGTGACAGCATTTTGTGATAAATTGCAAAATAGGCATCTGCGCGAGTTTTTTGCGCGCATAGACCCGCAAAAATTTGGAAAAGAAATGTTATGTTAGCGAAGGTGATAACAGTGTGTCTGTGGGACCCCAAACATCTCACACCACGTTTGGAAATCTTGGCACTATATTTGATTCTTTCTCTCTATCTTTTGTCAACCTTTGTTTATGCTGACGTTGTGGCGGGAAAGGATTGGCCTATGCTTGCTCATGACCCTGCACGCAGCGGTGCTACCTCAACAGAAATTCGCCCTCCCTTTGAACGTAAATGGTATCGCCTGTTTCCCGACGAAGGCCTTATGGCCGGCGTCCAGCCTATCATAAAAGATGGAAAGGTTTTTATCGGCACCCTGACAGGTATCCTGCACGCAATAGATAGTAACACCGGCAAAGACCTCTGGACCTTCAAGACAGCCGGGGCAATCCTCCACACCTGCGCTGCAAGTGGTGACAAAGCCTTTTTTGGTAACACTGAAGGAAAAATTTACGCAGTTAATGTCGCCGACGGCACACCTATCTGGTCTGTTCAAACTGGCTCTGCGGTCTGGAATTCTCCTCTCGTCCACGAAGGGCTGGTCGTTGTTGGCAGCCGTGATGGCAAACTCTATGCTATCAATAGCGAAAACGGTACAATCAAATGGGCCTCGCTGACCGGCGGACCGCTGCTCTCAAGTCCGGCCCTCGATGCTAAAGCAGGCCCTGCCCCTGCGTCTCCCGACGCAAGTCGGGGCAGCGGGCGAGTTTACATCGGCAGTGAGGATATGCACGTCTATGCCTTCAACTTCAGCGATGGCAGACAGCTATGGCGCAGCGAAAAACTCCACGGCGTTAGTTTCCGCGGGTATTATCCTGTGGTTGCGCCGGATGGTTCTGTGATGGTCACCGTCACGCCGACCATCTCGTTGGATTCGATCGAACCTATCCTTCTCGATATGGTCAAGGAAATCTTCGGGGACTTTGCAAGCTGGCGTCACACAAAGCAGGAGAACGAACGGTTACGTCAGGAAAACTTCAAGCTGATGGCAAAGCCCGACACTTACCAAGCGCAGCTTCGTTACATTCGTAAGCGCCTCAGTGAACAGCCGGCTTATCAGACATTTTTTGTCCTCGACCCGAAGACAGGTAAGCAGAAATTTGTTACTCCGATAGTATATGCCGAGAGCATGAATGGCACCGGCGCCCCGGCTATTGTCACGCCCGATGGGAAAGTTATCGTCAAATTTCAGGCGCTGTTGAGAAGTCGATACGAGCACTACTCGCCGTTTCTAAATGTGGGCTACCTCGATACGTCCACCGGCCACATAACACCCATTATGGACCAATCGCGCACCTACGGCTGGCACGACAGTTTGTTGCTGGTGCACGACGAGCAGTGCCAGCTCACCGTAGGCGGGCGGGTCCTTATCAATACTCACCAGGACAACGTCAATGCGATGGATATGGACACGCTTGTTGGCTACCAGGAACCATTTTGCCGCAATATCCACGAACCAGCGCCGGGTGAAGCTGCCGGTATATGGGCCGCCATTCTCCGCGGGCAATCTCTTCCTGTCGGCAAGGAATGGCTCCCAAGAGGTACGGCTGTCTATGGCGGCGGCTCAGTAGTTGATATGCCCGTTTCCATCGCCGGCGACAGCTTCTATTACATCCCAGCGCACGAAATCAACGCCGGTGTCGCCATCATAGCATACAAAATGGACGCCACGGGTCAGGCCGGCAAAGGGTCACAGCCTTCTACCGCTGTATTTACCGATGATGAATGGAAAAAAATTCAGCAGCTTCCCTGGGACTGGGACACGCTCGAAATGAATCGGCTCAATCACGTGCTCAAAACTCTTCCGGGGAAAATTCCGGGCACACGACAGCAGCCGCTGTCAGAGCAGGCGTCGGAAATGGTCGGCAGGATTACGGATGCCGAGCTTGACCGTTTTATCTGGGAAGTGCCCACCGTGA
>Ga0315280_10008448_pt1 | contig 13466 bp, 16 predicted proteins | sample YL17G06_40_MG_FD_203697 | JGI IMG/M metagenome (GOLD analysis project Ga0315280, IMG submission 203697) | Sediment microbial communities from Yellowstone Lake, YNP, Wyoming, USA - YL17G06_40 | ecosystem: Environmental > Aquatic > Freshwater > Lake > Sediment | place: USA: Wyoming | collected...
CCGAAGCCAAAACGGCAGTTGAGCAAGCAGTATCGGAAAGTTTATCTGATTTCCTTGAAAGAAATCCCACCGATGCCAAAATAATAATTGAAAAATGTATTTTATCGCAAAAGGCAAGAAAGGCAGCTAAGGCTGCCAAAGAAACAATTATAAGAAAAGGGATTTTAGAAGGTTTGGCCTTACCAGGAAAGTTGGCTGATTGTTCCTCTTCCAATCCAGAAGAATCTGAACTCCATATTGTCGAAGGAGAGAGTGCCGGCGGAAGCTCAAGACAGGCCAGGGATCGCCATTTCCAGGCCATTTTACCCCTTCGGGGTAAAATCTTAAATGTTGAGAGAACCAGACTTGATAAAATCCTTGCTTCAAAAGAAATTAAATCACTGATTATTGCTTTGGGAACGGCCATTGCTGAAGATTTCAATATTGAGAAAGCAAGATACCATCGGATTATTATAATGACCGATAGTGATGTCGATGGCCAACATATTCGGACCCTGCTTCTAACTTTGTTTTATCGTTATTTTCAACCGATAATTGAAAAGGGGTATTTATACATTGCCCACCCTCCCCTCTATAGAATTCAATTAGGAAAAGAAATAAAATATGTTTACGGAGAAGAACAAAAAAAAGAGATTTTAAAATCGCTAAAGAGCGAAAATATTTCCATTCAGAGATATAAAGGCCTGGGAGAAATGAATCCGGAGGAATTATGGGAAACGACGATGAATCCTAAAAATAGAATTTTACTTCAGGTAACTATTGAAAATGCCAGGGAAGCAGATAAAATTTTCGATGTTTTGATGGGAAAAGAAGTTCTACCAAGAAAAAGGTTTATTCAAACTTGGGCTAAAAAAGTTAGAAATCTTGATATTTAAAATCTATGAAAATTAATGAATTACCCCAAAAAATTGTTACTTTCTTCAAAGAGGTTAAAATGGAAATGAAAAAGGTTAATTGGCCGACAAAAAAGGAGACAATAAGATATACCTTAATTGTCATTGGCATTTCTATAGCGGTAGCAATATATTTAGGTGGTTTGGATTTTATTTTTACAACAATTTTAAACAAACTTGTGTTCTAACCCTACGAATTACTAATCAGTACGAATATACGAATTCGTAGATTCGTAAATATTCGTAATTCGTAGTGAATCATGCCAAAGCAAAGAATACCAAAAGAAAAAGGATGGTATGTTATTCACACCTATTCTGGCTATGAGGAATCGGTTGCTAAAAATTTGAGACAAAGAATTGAATCCCTGGGTATGGAGGATAAAATTTTTAATGTTATTGTCCCGAAAGAAAAAAAGATAAAAATAAAAAATGGAAAAAGAAAAGTGGTTGAAGAAAAAATCTATCCAGGCTATGTCTTGGTGGAAATGATTGTTACTGACGATTCCTGGTATGTGGTCAGAAATACCCCAAATGTGACTGGGTTTGTTGGAGCTGGCACCACGCCCATTCCTGTTTCAAAAGAAGAAATTGAAAACTTAAAAAAGAGAATGGAAGTTAAAGAACCAGAATATAAAATTGAAGTCAAAATCGGAGATTTGATTAAAATTACTGACGGTCCTTTTAAAGATTTTGATGGCAAAGTCTCCGAGGTTGATGATGAAAGGGGAAAGGTAAAAGTTTTAATTAATATGTTTGGCAGAGATACGCCAGTCGAATTAGATTCATTACAAATTAAAAAACTATGAAAAAAATTAAAGCAGTAGTAAAACTTCAAATCCCAGCAGGACAGGCGACACCCGCCCCTCCGGTTGGCCCGGCCCTAGCTCCGCACGGTTTAAACATTTCTGAGTTTTGTAAGAAATTTAATGAATTGACCAAGGGTCGAGAGGGTTTTACCATTCCAGTCGAACTTACAGTTTATGAAAATAGAACTTACGATTTTAGATTAAAACAACCTCCAACCTCTGAATTATTGAAAAAAGCATCTGGGATTGAAAAAGGTTCGGGAGAGCCAAATAAGAAAAAGGTTGGTAAAATTACTCGAGAACAACTTCGAAAGATTGCGGAACAAAAAATGCCAGATTTAAATACCGAGAATATTGAGCAAGCAATGAAAATCATTGAAGGTCAAGCAAAGGATATGGGAATAGAGATTATAGAAAAATAATATGGAAAAGCGTCCGCCAAAAGAAGAATATTATTTGAATATTGCAAAGCAAATTGGTCAAAGAGCAACTTGTTTTAGAAATAAGGGCGGTTCAATTATTGTTAAAGATGGTGTCATTGTTGCCACAGGCTATATTGGTGCGCCGCGAAAAACAAAAGACTGTCTTGAAAGGGGAGAGTGTTTAAGAGATAAATTAAAAATTCCTCACGGCAGGCATTACGAGATTTGTCGCTCAGTTCATGCAGAGGCTAATTGCTTGATCAATGCCGCAAGAAGCGGAGCCTCGGTTTTGGGTGGGGATATGTACTTTTATGCTACAGACAGGGAAGGAAAACCAATTGACTCTTTTCCTTGTTTTATTTGCAAAAAAATGATTATTAATGCCGGATTAAATAGAGTAATTTCTGCTACTAGTGATGGGAAATATAAAATTTTTAGTGTTCAAGATTGGGTAAAAGATTGGCAAGAAAAAGACGTTTTGGATGATGAGTTGCAATACGGAAAGGATTTGAACAAGAAAGAAGGGCTTAACTCTGATATCTAAGTATGCTAAATAAACTTATCTGCATTGTTGGGATGGCAGGTGCTGGTAAAAGTGTAGTCTCTGATGAGTTTCTAAAACATGGCTTTGCCTATTTAAGATTCGGCCAAATTACTCTTGATAAAATTAAAGAAAAAGGCCTCAAAATTAATGAAACTAATGAGAAAAAGATAAGAGAGGGTTTAAGGAAAGAATATGGAATGGGGGCCTTCGCTCTTTTGAATATTCCTAAAATAGATGAATTACTAAAAAAATCTAACATTGTAGTTGATGGACTTTACAGTTGGTCAGAATATAAAATACTCAAAAAAAGATATGGAGATTCTATGTGTGTTGTAGCTGTCTATGCTCCACCAAAATTGAGATATGAAAGATTAAAAAATAGAAGTGTAGAAAATGATGAAAAAAAACGCTTCCGCTTCCTGACAGAAAAAGAAGCAAAAGCCCGGGATTTTGCCGAAATTGAAAACATAGAAAAAGGTGGCCCCATTACTATGGCAGATTTCACAATTTTGAACACAGGAACAATTGATGAACTAAAAGAAAAAGTTAAAGAAATTTTAATTTCCATCACAAAAACTTAATGAAAAAAATAATTTCTTTATTAAAAAAACACGAAGATTGGAGAAAAAACTGTCTGAATTTAATCGCTTCTGAGAACGTAATGTCACCGCGAGCAGAGAGGTTTTACCTCTCTGATTTAATGCACAGATATGCTGAAGGAATGCCATTTAAGAGATATTATCAGGGATTAAAATATTTCGATGAAATAGAAAATGAGACAATTGAACTTTTCAAAAAACACTTTCAGGCAAATTTTGTTGACGTTCGGCCAATTTCTGGAACTTTAGCTAATTTAGCCGTTTTTTCAGCCCTAGCTAAAAGAGGAGATAAAATAATAACCTTGGGAATTCAGGGCGGTTCCCATGTTTCCCACGAAGAACCCGGGGCAGCTGGAGTTTTAGGTTTAAAAGTTTTTCATTTCGATTTCGACAAAGAAATTTTCAATATTGACACCGAGCTAGCCGAAAAGAAAATTTTAAAAATCAAACCAAAATTTATTGTCCTCGGAGGTTCAGTAATTTTGTTTCCTCAACCAGTAAAAAAATTAAAAAAAGTTTGCCAGAAAACTAAAACCAAAATTATCTATGATGCTTCTCACGTTTTCGGTTTAATTTCTGCCGGTTTCTTTCAAAATCCTTTGAAAGAAGGAGCGGATATTATAACTTCTTCTACTCATAAAACCTTTCCCGGCCCTCAAGGGGGAATCATTTTAGGAAATATTGATGAAAATTTACAAAAAGAAATCAGGAAAAAAGTGTTTCCTGGAGTTTTGTCTAACCATCATCTTCATCGAATTCCCGCTCTTTATTTAATCCTTTTGGAAATGAAAAAATTTGGTCGAGAATATTGCCAACAAATTATAAAAAATGCAAAAACTTTGGCCAAAGAACTTTATAATTTTGGCTTTAAGGTTTTGGGTAAAAACAGGGGATTCACCGAGAGTCATCAGGTAGTGGTTGATGTAAAAGAGCAGGGCGGGGGAGATTTTGTAGCAAAACAACTAGAAAAAGCCAACATTATTTTAAATAAAAACATTTTACCTGGTGGTAAATTTGATGTTAAATTTCCAGAGGGTATTAGGATTGGCATTCAGGAAATGACCAGATACGGAATGAAAGAAAAAGAGATGAAAGAAATTGCTAAATTGATAAAAGAAGTGATTTTGGACAAGAAGAATCCCGAAAAAATAAAAAAGAAAGCGATTAAATTAAGGAAAGGTTTTCAGGAAATAAAATATTGTTTCAAATATGATAAAGATAAAATTGGTTAAACCAAAAATTTGGAACTTTGAAGTTTTGAAAGGAAAAGATGCCTGGAAAGAAGTGGTCTACTCGGCAAGGGTGAGCGGTGTTCCACCCGTAGTGAGTAATGAAAGCGTTTTCCGAATGATGGTCGATAATGACTATGGTTCGGCTCTCGAGCATATTATCATCAAATTTGATTTGAAAATGACAAAAGGAAATGCTCCGGAGTTCTTAGAACATAGAATCATAAGCCACACCGGTTATTCAACAAGATACATCCAAGTTAGCAAAGGACTAGATAGAAAAGCACCGGCTTACGAGGTTATTCTGCCACTTCATCTGCTAAAAACCGATAACCCAGCCGGAAATACCATTCGAGATCAAGTAGAAGTTGCCATCAGAACTTATGAGAACTTACTTTCCCAGGGACTTCCCAAAGAAATCGCTCGATATGTTCTTCCCTTCGCTCAAGCAGTAGGCATCTACCACGTTACCATTAACCTGAGGTCTCTTCTGAATCTTCTTTCGCTACGACTTTGTGTCAGAGTTTCACCAGAATTTCGTTGCATCGCAAGTCAATTGTACTTTAATCTGATAAGAGAACTTCCAATAATGCGTGGGCTCATTGGCTGTCGTGGCTTCCTTCGCGGAAGCTGTCCCGAGAGCGCCGTGACCGGAGTTAGAGTAGGAAAGCAACATCCCTTCTACCCACCCTGCCCATTTAAAACACCCGATACGCCAGTTTACATTCCAACCAAAGCAGAAATCAGAGAGGGCTGCAAAACACAGACATTCGATACAGAAAAAGCCCTTAAAACCCAAGAACAGATTTTTCAAACCTGGACAGACTGGAAGTAGATTCAATCCGATGAGTTCTTTTAGAGCTCTTTTTTATTTTTTTAAAATTCTTTATAATAAAAGAATGAAAAAGAGTTCTTATCCAGGAAAATTTATTGTTTTTGAAGGGATTGATGGTTCGGGTAAATCAACTCAAGCAAAATTATTAGCTAAATCCTTGAAAAAAGAAGGTTATAAAATTTCTTTTATTGATTTCCCCCAACACGGTCAAAAATCAGCTGGTCTTGTTGACGAATATTTAACCGGAAAATACGGTAGCGCCAACGAAGTGAGTCCTTATCAAGCCTCAATTTTTTATGCCTGCGATCGCTATGACGCTTCTTTTAAAATAAGAGATTGGTTAAAAAAGGGAAGAATTGTAATAGCCGACAGATATATTGGATCTAATATTGGCCATCAAGGAGGGAAAATTAAAAATAAAAAAGAAAGAAAAAAATATTTTAAATGGCTTTACGATTTAGAATATAAAATCTTTAAAATTCCCAAACCCGATATTAATTTTATTCTAAAAATACCACCAAAAATTGCTCAGTATTTTTCGGGGAAAATAACCGATAAAGAAAAGCAAAATAAAAAAAGAATTTATCTAGGGCGCAAAAAACGAGATATTCACGAAAGAAATTTAAACCATTTGAAAAATACCGCAAAGGCCTATTTGGACGCGGCAAAGGAATTTCCAAAGGAATTTAAAGTCATTGACTGTTTTAAAAACGGGAAATTATTATCGCCAGAAATCATTCACCGAGAGATTTTAAAGATTGTTAAAAAAACTTTATAGAAATGGAAATCACCAAAATCATTGACCACACAAATATAAAAACAGATGCTACTACTCAAGATATTAAAAAAACCTGCCAAGAAGCAAAAGAATACGGCTTTCGCGGAGTTTGTATTCGGCCAGAATGGGTGAAATTGGTAAAAAAGGAATTAAAAGGTACTGATATTCACCCTGTTAAATCCCCGACAAGTCGGGGTGCGAAGCAATTTAACAGGGTAAAAGTTGTTGTTTTAGTTGATCCGCCAATAGGGGATAGTCCACATAAAAAGAGAATTCAAATTTGTAAAAAGGCAAAAAGAGATGGGGCTGATGAACTGGATGTGGTAATTTCAATTCCTGATGTAAAACACGAAAGATGGGGAAAAGTTTTCAAAGATTTAAAAGAAATTTGCAAGATTTTACCAACAAAAGTAATTATTGGTTCAGGCTATTTAACCGATGAAGAAATTTTAAAGACCTCTCAAATTTGCAAAAAAGTAGGTGCTTTTTGTGTAAAAACTGCCACCGAGAAAGATCCTTTAGAACATCGGGAATTAAAGGAAAAATTTTTCCATTTAAAATTAATGAGAAAGGGAGCTCCCGGACTTTTAATAAAAGTTGCCGGAGGGATAAGAACTCTATCTGACATCAAAGAGGCAATAAAAGCTGGTGCTGATATTATTGGTACTAGTTCGGGAGTTGAAATCGTTGAAAAGAACTTAAAACGCAAAGTATGATATGAAACTCTTAATCGCCAGTCATAATCCTGCCAAGGTAGAAGAGTACAAACATTATTTATCCGATTTACCATTAGAGCTTATCTCTCTATCCAATTTAAATATCAAAGAAGAAGCACCAGAAGACGGAAAGACCTTTGCGGAAAATGCAGTAAAAAAAGCCAAATTTCATCATAAATTAACCGGCTTGCCGGTGATTGCTGATGACGGTGGATTAATGATAGATGCTTTAAATGGTGCCCCAGGCGTAAAAAGCCGACGCTGGTTATGTTATAAAATGACTGATGAAGAGATGATTCAGTCTGTAATTGAGAAGATGAAAGATATTCCAGAAGGTAAAAGAACTTGTCATCTGGTTGGGGTATTAGCTTTAGTAATGCCCGATGGTAAAGTTTATACCCAATGGGCACAAATTGATGGGGTAGTAGCTCAGACACCAACTAGGGAAAGATTGAATGGTTTTCCTTATCGCTCATTTTTTTACTTACCAAAATTTAAAAAATTCTATCTTGAATTAACTAATGAAGAACAAGAACAAATTAACCACCGGAAATTTGCCTTATTAAAATTGAGACCATATTTATTGAAGTTAGTTAATAAATAATTAGTTAAAACTCGATATTCAAAACCCGACATTAAACATGAGTGAAAGAATAGATATAACAGAAGATAAATTAAAAGAATTATATATCGATAGAAAATTAAGCATTCGGAAAATTGCTAAAAAATTTAATTGTGTACCAAGCACAATATGGACGAAATTATGCCAATTTAACATTCAAACGAGAACAAAAAGCGAAGCAAATAAAGAAAAGTATAGGATTAAAATACCAAGGGATTTATTGACACATTTGTATGTGGAGAAAAATCTAGATACCGACGAAATTGCTTCGAAATTTAATTGTAGTAACACGGCGATAGTGAAAAGACTCCACTGTTATGATATTCCTATAAGGAAAATAAGAATAAATACTCCTCGGGATAAATTAAATGACTTATATGTTAATAAGAAGAAGATTATCTACCAAATTGCAGAAAAATTTAATTGTAATCCGGTGACAATTTTGAATAGATTAAATCAGTATGATATCCCGATTAGGAAGAAAGGTAAAGTAAGAGAAAGAGACCAAGAGATTAAAATTCCTAAAGATAAACTAAAGTATTTATATGTTGATAAAGGATTAACTATTTCTGAAATTGTTAAAATGTTTAATTGGAGTCGTGGAACAGTTTACAAAAGATTACGGAGATACGATCTCGTAAGAAGCGTAAGCGAGGCATTAAAAGGAAAACCGTCAGCATTTAAAGGAAAACACCATACCTTAGAAACTAAAAAGAAAATAAGTAAAGCAACAATAGAACAGTTAGCATCAGGAAAGATGAAAAGAGAAGATACTTCGGTTGAATTAAAGATAGAAAGAGAGTTGGAAAGAAATAATATTTATTACCAAAAACAAATTCCTTTGTGCAATACCACCGTAGCGGATTTCTATTTACCAGAACACAAAATCGTAATCTATGTAGACGGCGATTATTGGCATAATTTATCTAAGGTAAAAAATAGAGATGAAATTCAAAATAGAATTTTAGAAGAAAATGGATATAAAGTTTTTAGGTTTTGGGAATACCAAATAAACAGCTCAGCAAAAGAATGTATTAAAAAAATTGGAAAATACATTTAAAAATAATAAACATGTACAAACCAATTATTGGGCTGGAAGCCCACGTCGAATTAAAAACTAAAAGCAAAATGTTTTGCTCTTGCCCTAATGACCCTAACGAGCGCCATCCGAACGTTAATATTTGCCCAATATGTACCGCACAACCGGGGAGTCTCCCAGTAATTAATAAAGAAGCGGTGAGAAAAGTAATAAAAACCGGTTTAGCTTTAAATTGTCAAATCCCCGAATATTCAAAGTTTGATAGAAAAAATTATTTTTATCCCGATTTACCAAAAGGATATCAAATCTCTCAATATGATATGCCGCTTTGTAAAGAGGGAATTTTAGAAATCAATGGCAGAAAAATCAGGATAAGACGAGTTCATTTAGAAGAAGACACTGGAAGATTAATTCATGAAAAAGATTATTCTTTGGTTGACTTTAATCGGGCGGGAATTCCCTTAATGGAGTTAGTTACTGAGCCAGATTTAGGATTGGCAAAGGAAGCGAGAGAATTTGCTGAGGTGTTACGACTTATTTTGAGATATTTGGATGTTTCTGATGCTGATATGGAAAAAGGCCAACTGAGAGTAGAAGCCAATGTTTCTTTAGGAGAAAAAGGGGAATTAGGAACAAAAGTGGAAATTAAAAATTTGAATTCTTTTCGAGCAGTTGAAAAGTCAATCGATTATGAGATAAAAAGACAAGAGAAAATTTTAAAATCGGGTAAAAAAGTGATTCAAGAAACTCGAGGTTGGGATAATATAAGAGGAGTGACAGTCTCTCAGAGGGAAAAAGAATACGCCCATGATTACAGGTATTTTACCGAGCCAGATTTACCAATTTTACATTTAGGAACGCCAGAATATTTAAATGAAATCAAAGCCGAAATCCCCGAACTTCCCCAACAAAAAAGGGAGAGGTTAAGGCGGGAATATGAATTGGACGAAAAAAGCATCGAATTTTTTGTTTTTAATAAAGATTTGGGAGAATATTTTGAGAAAGCAGTTTCAGAGTTTGATCCAAGACTTTCCCATGAAAAACTTTTTAATTTGATAAAACTGGCCACAAACTATTTAATCACTGATTTGCAGGGACTTTTGAAGGGAGCCTCGGTTTCTGGTGAGGACTTTCTCGTCACCCCTGAAAATTTTGCCGAATTTATTACTTTAATTTATGAGGGAAAAATTTCAAGTAAAATTGCCAAAATTATTTTAGAAGAAATGTTTAAAACCGGAGCCGACCCTTCCCAGATTATTGAAGAAAAAGGACTCTCATTAATAACTGACGAAGCTGAGATTGAAAAAATTGTCAAAAAAGTAATCTCTGAAAATCAAAAAGCAGTTTCAGATTTTAAAAAAGGAAAAGAAAATGCCTTCCAGTTTTTAATAGGTCAAGTAATGGCTGAGACAAAAGGTAAAGCCAATCCAGAAATTATTAATAAAATTTTAAAAAAGTTGTTAAAAACTTGACAAATTTTTCTAATTTGCGAAGATAAAATTAGCTCTCTAAAACCGCAGGGAGAATTTGTCGGTCGCCACAGTGATCACGTCCTAAGTAGGTTTAAAGTGGGGCGTGGGCTTATCTGGCGGGACAAGCCTCCTGCACCGACGCTCTATACTGCGGTATTATTTCCTTGACAAATTTTTAAAAATGATTATAATAAGCCTTATGGGTGATAGAAATGAAAGAGGTTTTGCAGAGAAGACTTTGGAGAGAATTTGGGAAGAAAGATCCAGATAAAGACAAGATAGACAGAATTACTAGTAAGCTTCATTGCCTTGATTCCCAAAAGGAAAAGGCAGAAGCACAACGAATCATGAGAGCAGCGGAGGTAATAGCAGACCAGATCAGGGAAGCAGCGAAGGCATTAATAATCGCTGAGAATCCACCACCAAGCAGATTGTTCATTTAAAATCCAACAAACCACCAAAAAGGGGATAATGCTCCCCTTATTTTTTTAGAAAATTAATTATTAACCTTTCTGCCTCTTTTTGATTTTTTACCCAATGAATTCTTTTATCACGTTTAAACCAGGTCATTTGGCGCTTGGCATAATTTTGAATCTCCCTTATCGAATTTTCAATCATTTCTTTATCTCCGATTTTATTTTGTAGATATTGAGCTATTACTCTATAATGAATTCCAAAATCTTCAATTCTTTCCCAAGAGAGACCCGATTTCTTTAAATTCACCACTTCTTTAATTAATCCCTGCCTTAACCACTTAAAAAATCTTTTTTTAATTAAATTTTTAAGTTCTTCTTTTTTTCTTTTAATTCCAATCATCAAAACTGGATAAGGTAGAGATTTTTTCTCTAAAGGAGGAACTGGTCTTTTTGTTTTCATTACAATTTCAATTGCCCGAATTAATCTTCGGGGATTTTTTCTCTCAATTGTTTTAGCCCTCTGGGGATCAAGTTTTTTTAAGGTTTTGAAAAGTTCTTCGGTACTTAATTTGTTGAGGTCTGACCTCAAAGCCCAATCTGGTTTCACCCCTGGAATTGTTACTCCATCGACAACTGCTCGAATATAAAATCCGGTTCCGCCACAAAGAATAGGCAATTTATCCTTTTTAAAAATTTTATTTATTACTTCTAAAGCTAATTTTCGATATTGAGCAACGGTAAATTTTCTCTTTGGGCTAGCAACATCTAAAAGATAGTGGGGGATACCTTGCATTTCTTTTTTCGTTGGTTTGGCTGTACCAATATTCATTCCTTTATAAACCTGCCTCGAATCAGCCGAAACTATTTCCCCATTGAATTTTTTAGCTAATTTAATTGCCAAACCAGTTTTTCCAGAAGCCGTCGGTCCCAAAATTACTATTAATTTTGGCAATTTCCTAAACATTAATTTATTATATCTCAGATTTAACTTTATAAAAAAGAGCTGAACCCCTCAACCATTTATTTTTCTTTTCCGTAACTTGACATACATTTATTTTATGGTATTGTAAGAACAGTTATTTAAATTAACGGAGGAAAAATAAAATTGGGAATTTTTGATAGATTTAGAAAGAAAAAGAAAGAAGAAAAGAAAACTCCAGAAGAGGTAAAGAAACCTACTAAATTGGAATTGTTTTGCGGTGACGACAAAGAAACCTATGAAGCATTATTTGATACCATGTTCGACGATCCTCGAAAAAGTGGAACTTCAATGAAAGAAGCTGAAAAAAAGGCAAAAGATTATGAAAAATCTGGTAATTTAGACGGAGCGTGGGAGCAGTATCGAATCGCCGGTGGATTAGCAATTTACGAAGGAAACGTAAAAAAGGTTGTGAGGATTTTCAGCAAATGTCAAAAAATTTCACCGAATACAAGCTTTTCGATCTTGAAAAACCCAGAGAAAGCCGTTGCCAAGGCTCAGGAATACTATCAGGAATATCTAAAAGAAGAGGAGAAAAAATAATATTAGTTCTTAAACTCTAGTTCGACTAGTTAGGCTCTAGTTTGACTAGAGCTTTTTTATATTAAAATGCCTTTCAATCCCCAAGGCAAGGCATCAATAATTTTTAGCTTGACGAATTGGCCAATTAGATTTTTAGGCCCCTCGAATTTTACAGTTTTGTAATTTTGCGTCTTTCCATGTAGATATTCGCGTTGTTCTGCTTCTACTAAAACCTTTAAGGTTTCGCCAACAAATTTTTTATTTTTTTCTAAAGCAGCGTTTTTTAAAATTTCAGTCAAAATTTTATATCTTCTTTCTTTTTCTTTACGAGGAATATCATCTTTTAATTTATAAGCTGCTGTTTGAGGTCTCGGTGAATATTTGGCGATGTAAGCCATATCAAATTTTATTTCTTTAAAAAGTTTGACTGTATTTTCAAATTGTTTTTTTGTCTCGCCAGGAAAGCCAACGATGATATCTGTCGAAATGGCTATTTCTCTTTCCAATCCTTTTCTATATTTTTTAAAAGCAGCCCTAATTTTCTTAACCAAATTTTTATATTGAGAAATCTTATAAGGCCTATTCATCCTTCTTAAAATCTCATCATCTCCGGATTGAACAGGTAAATTCAAATAGGGAGCGACTTTTTGACATTTTGCCATTGTTTCAATCAATTCATCAGAAAAATCTTTTGGATGAGGACTAGTAAAACGAATCCAAAAATCACCCGGAATATCGTTAACCATTCTCAAAAGTTTCGCAAAATTTACTTCCGCGTTGTTCCGCGTTGAAGGTGCCTGCCTTCGGCAGGAGGGTGGTGGGTGGGTTGGAGTCCGCGTTAATCCGCTTCTATATTTATTGACATTTTGTCCTAAAAGCCAAATTTCTTTAAAACCTTTTTTGACGGCATTTTTTACTTCTTTTAGGACTTCTAAATAAGAACGACAAACTAAGGGACCTCGCACAAAAGGAACCACACAATAGGCACAAAAATTATCACAACCATTAGAGATGGGCACAAAAACCGAAAAATTATTTGAATATTTTGGTTGATATCTTAATAAATCTTTAATCTTCAGAACTTGGTCAAATCCTTTAACAAAAATTCTTCTATCCTTTTTAAGGACGCAACCAGTCAAAATAGTTTTGAGCTTTGGATTTTTAATCTTGAGTTTTTCAAATTTCGGCATTAATCCATAGACCCTATCAACCGCCGATTGCCTAACTGAACACATATTAACTACAATCAAATCAGCCTCATCTATTTTCGAAGCTGGTTTATAACCAATCTTTTCGAAAACCGTGGCAATTCTCTCGCTGTCGCTTTTGTTCATTTGGCAACCAAAGGTAATGATATAATATTTCATACCCTCTATTTTAATTAAAGCTTCCCCTTTTTTCAATCTAAAACCCCGCTTTTTTGCGGGATTTTAAAACTCAAAAAGAAAGCGTCAATTATTCTTTCGTTTCTTCGCACCCACCCTTGTAAGCCACTTCTACCCCCGCCAATTTAGCAAAGCACTCGTTAGAGTAGGTTTTTCCATCTTTTCCACAAACCGGATCCCACAAGGTAATACAAGCCTGGGGTTTTTCT
>Ga0315280_10008450_pt1 | contig 13464 bp, 12 predicted proteins | sample YL17G06_40_MG_FD_203697 | JGI IMG/M metagenome (GOLD analysis project Ga0315280, IMG submission 203697) | Sediment microbial communities from Yellowstone Lake, YNP, Wyoming, USA - YL17G06_40 | ecosystem: Environmental > Aquatic > Freshwater > Lake > Sediment | place: USA: Wyoming | collected...
TGTCTCCGGGGACCGCGGGGCGCCCCCACAGCCGTTTCTGATCCGCGCCGAAGCCCTCCGGCCGGGTCTGCTGGCTGTGGCAGTATAAGCAGCCCTCGCGGATGTAGATTTGGCGGCCGTGCATCTGCTCGAAAGTGTAGGGCCGCAAATCGGGTTGCGCGGGCACGGAGGCAAGCTGGATACCTGGCACGCCCACCAGGGCGGCCCAGCCCAAGAAGATGGTGGCCAGCACCCCTGCAAAAAACACCCACAGGCGGATGAAGATCATTCCTCGCCCCCTTCGAGCCGGCGCGGACCCGACCGTGTGACCACGCGCACAAACAGGTACGCAAAGATCAGGTTTCCACTGCCAAGCAGAATTCCCGAGACGGTGCGCGTGGTCAGGTACGGGCGCGTCAGCGCGACCACGTCCACGAAAGGCGTTTTGGGATCGTTCATGGCGCCGCCTTGTAGCCAGCCCCCCAGACAGGTGGCGGCTACATAGAGCAGGATGCCGGCGGCCGCCAGCCAGAAGTGCACCTTGATCAGGCGCGGGTGCGGCCAGTTCCAGCGCGCCACCCGCGGCGTGATGTAGTACATGGCTCCGAACAAAATCATGGTCAGGAAGGCGTACACGCCCAGGTGCGCGTGGCCAATGGTGTAGTGCGTAAAGTGCACTCGTTCCTGCATAGTACGCAGCGCCTCCATCGAGCCCTGCACGCTCACCGCGGTGTAGCACATTGCGCCGAACACCGTGAACCGCAGGGTAGGGCTGGTGCGCAGCAGACTGAAGTGGCCCACCGTTGTTAGATGGTGATTCACAGCCACCGCCATCACCGGGATCCCCATCAGCACGCTAGCGATGATCGAGATGGTTTGCAGCCAGGTGGGCACTGGCCCGCCCACCAGGTGGTGGATACCGTTCCAGTTGTAAAACAGCGCGAAGGCCCAGAAACCCAGCAGCGACAGGTAGTAGCTGTAGACCGGCCGCCCGATCACTTTGGGGATGAAGTAATACGCCAGGGCCAGGCCGGTGGGAGTGAACCAGACCCCCAGGGCGTTGTGACCATACCACCAGTTCACGGCCGCGTGAATGACGCCGCTGTAGATCGGCAGGTTGGCGGTGACGTACAGCAGCGGAAACCACACGATCGAGGCCATCACATACCACAGACTCACGTAGAGATGCTCGACGGTGCGCTTGCGGAAGGTCGCGAAGATCGAAGCTGCGAACAACAGAAAGGCCGCGGCGATTAGGGCCGCCGCGGGCAGGGGAAACTCCAGCCACTCGACCCCCAGGCTGTAGCCCAGCAGAATCGAGCCGGTACCGTAAATCAGGCCGAGGTTCCAGAGAACTACGGAGGCCACCAGGCAGCCGCGCAATTGGAGCGGCGCCAGGCACAGCCGGGAGGTCAACCAGACTAGGCAGCCCGCGCCGGCCAGCGAGGCCCAGCCATAAGTTACGGTATTCAAGTGCGCCGGGCGGATGCGCCCGAAGGTCAGTTCGGGAATCGAGCCCAGCCAGTTGGGCAGATCGAACTTGAGCGAGGCGGCAATGCCCAGCAGGGTGCCCACCAGCAGCCAGAAAACCCCGCTGGCGAAGTAAAGCAAGACCGGGACGGACGAGGCCTCGTCGAGCTGCTGGCGTTGTGAGACCTGTTCCTGGTTCACGGCTTCCTCTGCTCGAAGAGCTGATCCGTGGGCATTCCGACCGGCTCTTCCTCGTCGAAAATCACCAGCGCGCCGGCGTTGCCCTGATCCAGTTGGCCGTTGCGCACCGCCCAGACGAAGGCCGCCAGCGCCAGGGCGGCGCCGCAGGCCGCCACGGCAAGCAACAAGAGCACTGCGGGCGGGACGTTCATGGCAGTTCTTAATATCTTTTCATCGCGCTCATGAAAATGCAAGAGGCCGGTGCGGGTGACGCATCGCGTGGTCCCCCTGCGAAATCTTTAGCAGCGGTCGCTGGCTCGCCTAACTTATTGAAACAAATGGCAGTTTCCATTTCGCTCGGACCATGGGTGACGCATCGTGGAGGTGTTTTGAACAGCGATGCGTCACCAGGTTTCGGATTTTTGGGGGCAACAGAAACCCCCTCTCACCCTAGATACCAGATCAATTGGGGGCCAGAGGGCTCCGAAAGTGGCAAGTGTGACGCATCGCGTGGCCCCCCTGCGTAATCTTTAGCAGCGGTGGCTGGCTCGCCTAAGTTATTGAAACAAATGGCAGTTTCCATTTCGCTCGGCCTATGGGTGACGCATCGTGGAGGTGTTTTGAACAGCGATGCGTCACAGGGTTTCGGATTTTTGGAGGCAATAGAAACCCCCTCTCACCCTAGATACCAGATCAATTGGCGGCCAGAGGGCTCGTCATAGCGCAAGTGATTGACGGGGCGAGAGTTATTTTTGCGGGAGAGGGGGGACGGGCGGCTAGCCCGCAGCGGCCTTCATTTCGTTGCGCAATGCCTCGACAGCCGCGGTGAGCACGTCCGGGCCGACCACGTTCATCAGGTGCAGCCCGAGGATGCGCACCTTGACGGCGCCGTCGATCTGTTCTTTGTTCAGCAGTTCGACGGCGTGGAGCAGCTTTTTCTGCTCGTCGTCCGGGACGTTCTGCATTAGGGCCAGGCAATAGGGGATCAGGCCCTCGGAGGCCTTCTTGTAGTCAATGCCTTCCATGAGCTTGCCGACCGCCAGGCCGCGCGCCCGGGCGCGCACACGGTCCACCGCGCGGTCGGCGGCGTCGCGGAAGATCTGGAGGAAGCTGCCGGGGCCGACGGCGATGTCGTGGTCGCCCGCCCGCACGGTGAACAACGAGGTGCGAAACAGGGCCATGGCGCCCACTCCGGCCACCAGCACCTGCGTCCAGTGCAGGCTCGACCCGGTGGCGCCGAAGGTCCAGCCGTAGCCGCGGATCATGGCCAGAGCCAGCGCCGAAGCCGCCAGGTTCAGTGCGATGTACACCAGTGCGGGCCAGGTGTAGAGCGCTTTCCAGGGCGCGTCGCGGTAGCGCGAAGTCAGCTCCGCGCCGCCGACCAGCGCGCCCAACGCCGCCACCGCCACGAAATCGAACGCTTCAAGCATCGAGTCACCTGGAGCGGGCCAGTTCCGCCACATCCTGGCCCAGTCGAGTGAGTTCCGCGGTCTCGCCGCCGGGCGCGCCGCTGACGTTCAGGTAGCCGGAGGCCTGCAATCGCTCGAGCGCTTCGGCGAAGTCCCCGAACGTCATGCCGCTCGCGATGTGCAACTCCGCGAGCGCCATGCGGTGCTCGGTGGCCTCGGTCAGCGCGCCCAGAAGCGACAGGGCCGTGCCGCCCGGGGCGGGCGCTGACCGCTCTGTCTTTTCCAGCCGCTGCTTCTCTTGAAGGTAGGCGGTGAAGCTATCCGCCTTGGATCGTTCCATGGAGATATTATAAGGCTGATGTCAGTCCTGCGCCTGCGCCAGTTCTCCGAGGGCGAGAACCGCTACCGCGTATCCCTCGAACTGGAGGAGGATGGCACACGGCGCACCGCGGAATCCCGCTTTCCGTTTCAGCTCGGGGCGCAGGACCAGGAGGACCTGCGCTGGTACCTGGAAGATTACCTCCAATACCCGCTTGACCCGGCACCCGCGATCGCCGCGCGCGTCGAGACCCGGATAGCCGAGATCGGGGTCGAGCTGTTCCGGGCCATCCTGGAGAAGACGCCAGTTTGGTCCGAGGTTCGCCATCAGCTTAGCGACACGCGCATCGAGATCTCGACCGGCGTCAAGGAAGCCACCGCCATTCCGTGGGAACTGCTGCGCGATCCAGAGGCCGATGTGCCGCTGGCCTTGCGGGCGCATGCTTTTGTGCGCGGCATTTGCGACGCGGTGCAGCGGCCGAAGCTGCTGTACAGTGACAGTGGGCCCATCCGGGTGCTGCTGGTGATCTGTCGGCCGCGCGGGTGCCATGACGTGCCCTTCCGCTCCGTGGCCAAGCGGCTCGTCGAAGGATTGCGCGAGAGCGAGGCGGTACGGCTTGAGGTGCTGCGCCCGCCCACCTTCGAGCAGCTTGCGCGGATGCTGCGGGACGCCAAGGCCAGACGCGAACCTTATCACCTGGTGCACTTCGATGGCCACGGCAAGTGGTCCGGGGAGGGTCCGCGGCCGGGCGGGCACGGCTACCTGCTGTTTGAAAACCCGGCTTTGGACGAGAACCAGCAACGGGTGGACGGGCCGGCGCTGGGCAACCTGCTGGCCGAGACCGGCGTGCCCGCCCTGGTGCTCAACGCCTGCCAATCGGCCTACGCCGACCCGCCGGCGCGGCCGGCGGCCATCGCGTCGGAGAACCCGCACGAGCTGACCCGCGCTTTCGGCTCGCTGGCGCAGGAGGTGATGGACGCGGGCACAGCGGGCGTCGTGGCGATGCGGTACACCGTCTCTGTGGAGACTGCGGCGCAGTTCATGGCCGACCTCTACGGGCGGCTGGCGCAGGGCGATGCGCTCGGCGAGGCGGTCACGTTTGGCCGCAAGCAACTGCATGCTCAGCCGCTGCGCGGGATCGGCTTCGAGCCGACGAAGTTGCAGGACTGGGTGGTGCCGGTGGTCTTCGAAGCGGCGCCGGTGACGCTGTTTCCCCGGCGCGCCGAAGAGGCGACGCTCACCCTGAAGCTGGCTCAGCGCGGGGGCAGGGAAATGGGGGACCTGCCATCGCGCCCCGATGTAGGCTTTTTCGGGCGCGATGAAACCCTGCTGGCGCTCGACCGGGCCTTCGATAAGCACCGGATTGTGCTGCTACACGCCTATGCCGGCAGCGGCAAGACCGCCGCGGCAGCCGAGTTCGCCCGCTGGTACAGCGAGACCGGCGGCATCAAGGGCCCGGTGCTGTTCACCTCCTTCGAGCACCACACGCCGCTGGCGCGCGTGCTGGACCAGTTGGGGCAGGTGTTCGGGCAGGCGCTTGAGAAGGCGGGGGTCCACTGGCTCGCGCTCGAAGAACCGCAGCGCCGCGAGATGGCCTTGCAGGTACTCGCGCAGGCGCCGGTGCTGTGGATCTGGGACAACGTCGAGCCGGTGACCGGCTTTCCCAAGGGCGCCGAATCGCCGTGGAGCGGTGCGGAGCAGGGCGAGCTGGCGGATTTCCTGCGCGCCGCGCGCGAGACCAAAGCGAAGTTTCTGCTGACCTCGCGGCGGGACGAGCGCGACTGGATTCAAGACCTGCCCACGCGCATCCCGGTGCCGCCCATGCCGTTCCAGGAGCGGGTGGAACTGGCGCGCGCCCTGGCCGAAAAGCAGGGCCGGCGCCTCACGGACGTCGAGGACTGGCGGCCCTTGTTGGACTTCACGCAGGGCAACCCGCTGACGATTACGGTGCTGGTGCGTCAGGCGCTACGCGATGGGCTGCGGACGCGGGAGCAAGTCGAGGCGTTCGTCGCTCGCTTGCGCGCGGGCGAAGCGGTGTTCGAGGACGAAGCCGAACAGGGCCGCACCCGGTCGCTGGCGGCCTCGCTCAACTACGGGTTCGAGCACGCCTTCAGCGAAGCCGAGCGCAGGCAACTGGCGTTGCTGCACCTGTTCCAGGGCTTTGTGGATGTGGATGCGCTGCGCATGATGTGCAGTCTGGAGCGCGAGGCTGGAATCCGGCTGCTCGACCGCGCCGCGGAGGTGGGGCTGCTTACGGCGCACGGCGGCGGATATTATTCGATCCACCCTGCGCTGCCGTGGTTCTTTCGGAAGCTGTTCGAGGAGCATTACGCGGATGCTCGGGAGCGTGCGCTCCGGGCTTACGTGGAGGCGATCGGTTCGTTGGGGAACTGCTATCACAATCAGTACGAATTCGGCAACCGGGAAGTGATCGGCGCGTTGAAAGCTGAGGAAGCCAACCTTCTACACGCGCGGGCCCTGGCTCGTCGGCACGGCTGGTGGGCGGGCGTGATCCGCACGATGCAGGGCTTGCGGCAGCTTTACGAACATACCGGCCGCCGGGCGGAATGGGCGCGCCTGGTCCAGGAGATCGTGCCGGATTTCGTCGAGGCGGCCACCGACGGCCCGTTGCCCGGCCGGGAACAGGACTGGAGCCTGGTTACCGACTACCGCGTGCGGCTGGCTCAAAAGGCGCGGCAGTGGCCGGAGGCCGAGCGCCTGCAAAACATGCACGTGGAATGGGACCGCCGGCGGGCACGGGAGGAAGACCCCAACAGCGTTCGGACGCTGGCGGTTTCGCTGCGCGAACTCGGCGAGATCCAGCGCGAAGCGGGCCGTCCCGAGTGCGTGAAGGCATATCGGGAGAGTCTCGATCTCGCGATGCAGATCGGCGACCGCCCCGGCGCCGCGGTGGCCGCCCTCAGCCTGGGCCACGCGCATCTTGACCTCCGCGACCTGGACGAGGCCGAGCGCTGGTATCGCAAGAGCCTCGAGCTTCGGGCGGAAGGTGACCTGCTGGGTGGTGTGGGGTGCCTCGGCCAACTGGGCCACGTAGCGCTGGAACGCTTCAAGGAGGCGCGGAAGGCTAAGAAGCCGGAATCCAAACTCCGGGGCCACCTCAACGATGCCCTGCGGTCCTACAATCAGGCGCTGGATATGACCCCGCCCGACGCCATCGGACAGTTGGCCGTGGCCCACCAGGCACTGGGCTCGATCCACGAGGAAGCCGACGATCTGGACCGCGCCTTGCACCACTATCGCGAGTCGATCCGCTTCGAGGAACTGCAAGGCAACCTCTACGGCGCCGGGCAGACCCGCTACAACGTCGCCTTCGCCCTCAGGCGTGCCGGCCGCTTGAGCGACGCCCGGGAGTACGCCCTCGCCGCCCTGCGCAACTTCCAGGACTGCGCCAGCGCCGCGGACGAAATTCAGCAGACGCTCGATCTGATCTCAGACATCGACAAGGCCGCCGGCGCAGGCTGATCCAAACTGCAATCGTCGTCACCTACACTACCAGAGCCAAACATCACGAGGCCTTGCGGAGTCGCACGCTCCAACCGGGGAACTGGGTGTCGTGAAGCACGGTCAGATTCTTGCATCCGACCGGCTCGTCCTGGTCGAAAATCATGAGGCCACGGAGGAGGGCGCCAGGGCGGCACCGCAGGCCGCCACGGCAAGCAACACAAGGACCACGGGCGTGACGTTCATGGCAGACCTAGATGTCTTCTCATCGCGCGATCGATTGGCGGTCGGACGGCTCCGCAGGGAACGGCGGCAACTGAGGGAAGCCCTGCACGCGGCGCCGGTCGGGCAGGTTTTGCCAGCGGTCTGACCGCTGCGTTTTCAATCGGTCGGTGATTGGCTGTAGACGGTCGAAGATCGGATGCTCGCGCGGGATGTCAAAGGGGAACGGCTGCGCTGGGAGAAATTCTATAATGGAGACAGGAGTGGCCATGAGCAGGATGATTCGCGCACGAGTCCGGGGCGGTGTCCTGGAGCCGCTCGAGGACATCCGGTTGCCGGAGGGCCAGGAGGTCACGCTGACCATCGCCGACGAGCCTTCGCGTGACAGCCTCGGGGCGTTCCGTCGCGCCGCCGGGGGCTGGAAGGGAACCATCGACGCGGAGGCCCTGATTCGGCACATCTACGCCGATCGCCGCATCGCCACGCGGCCGGAACCCCGCCTGTGACCTTCCAGTACCTCATTGATACGGACTGGGCGATCCACTACCTGAACGGGAATCCCGGCATCGTGAGCAGGTTGGAGGAACTGCATCCGCAGGGCATCGGCATCTCAGTCATCTCGGTGCAGTAATCGGCATCGACGAGGCAACCTGCCGGATTTTTGGCCAGGAGAGAGGCCGTCTGCGAGCGGCCAGGAAGCTCATCGGCGATTTCGACCTGCTTATCGGCGCTACCGCGGTGCGGTACGACGTCGTGCTGCTGAGCGGCAACCGCCGTCACTTCGAGGCGATTGAGGGACTCGAGCTCATCTCAGAGTAGGCGCAGAGAGGCGCCCGTGCCCCCTGTCTTCCTTGGCACTGGGCCGCCGTGAGTGGTACGCTCCAACCGGAGAACTGGTTGTCGAGAAGCAGGATCAGATTCTTGCATCCGGGCCAAGCGGCGGAAGGTGCCAATAGAGCTTCAACGCCGCTTTCCCAGGCCCGCCCTGCGGAGCACCTGCGGGTCACTTGAGGATGTCGCGGACTGCGGCGTTTGTCAAGGCAAATGCCGCATCGCGCTTGGGCCGCGGCGACTGTGCCTCTGGAACACTCCGGTCTGTCTACGATCATGAGGATCACGCATCTTCCGTCCACTCGTGTCGCGGATGCCGAATGCTCAGCCTGCTGCCAACATACGCTGGGTTATAATCCGAATGGCAGGCTCGGAGTGATCGCAGTCAACGCGGCAGCGCAACTGGCGCGCCGTGAAGTGAAAGGACAACTATGATGAACAAGAACGACGACCGATCCACCCGCCGCGACTTCTTGACCCGTGACGCGGGCATCGCCGCGGTAACCGCAACCCTTATTTCCGGCGCGCGCGCCGAGACCTCATCCAAGGCTGCGCCCAAGGCGACCACGCGCGTACTGGGCGCCAACGATCGCATCAACATCGCCTTCATCGGAAACGGCATGCAGTTCCTGACGCTGGTCGAGATGTTCAAGAACCGCCAGCAGCAGAAGAACGATGTCCAGCTCGCGGCCGTGTGCGACGTCTGGGCGCCGCGCGTCGAGTACGCCCAGAAGCAATCCGGGGCAGAGAAGACCTATCGGGACTACCGCGAGGTCTTGCAGCGATCTGACATCGACGGCGTGGTCCTGGCGGTTCCCGATCACTGGCACTACCTCATGTCGCGCGAGGCGCTGCTGGCCGGGAAGGACGTCTACCTCGAGAAGCCGATGACCCACACGGTCGAGGAGGCGGCCAAGCTGAACGACCTGGTCGACCAGACCAAGCGCATCTTGCAGATGGGCGGCACCGGTCCCGCGACCCGGCTGAACTGGAAGATCAATGACTACATCAAGGCGGGCAAGCTGGGCAAGGTCCTGTGGGGTCTCATCAGCTACAACCGCAATACCCGCGAGGGCATGTGGGACTACCCGATCCCCGGAGTGGGCAGCGACCACTGGCCGGACGCCAAGTACAGCCCCGAGAACCTGGACTGGAACATGTGGCTGGGGCCGGCGCCCAAACGGCGCTTCAGCGCGGAGCGCTATTTCCGCTGGAGAAAATTCTGGGATTACTCAGCCGGCAATGCGGGAGACCTGCTGTACCACCGCCTGGGCACCATGAGCACCATGATTGGCTTCGACTTCCCGACTCGCGCGGTGGGCGTGGGCGGCATCTACGTCCAGAAGAACCGGGAGGTCCCCGATACCTACATGACTATGATCGAGTATCCGGGAGACTATTCGGTCAACATGGTGTCGTGCATGGCGAACGCGACGTCGGTTCCCATCACCGTGTACGGGAACTGGGGGACGCTCCAGGTTCTGGAAGGACAGGCGGCCATGGATTCCATGGGGGACCAGCGTAAGGCCTCGACCACGCAGCCCCAGCGCCGCCCTCGCGGGGTGGCTGTCGTGAGACCCGAGCGGCAGTTCCTCGACGAATTCAAGCAGGCCAACGACGGCCAGACCGAGGTGACCATCGAGCCAGAGCCTAGCCCCAACCTGGCTGAGGACTGGCTGGACTCGATGCGGAGCCGGCAGTCGCCGGTCTACAATGTGCTGCGCGGCTACCAGGTGATGGTGGCCATTGGGCTGGGCGTCGAATCCTACCGCACGGGCAAGGTGATGGCCTACGATCCGGTGCGCCGGCGCATGCTGCCCGCGCCGCCGCCGCACAAGGAGTATCCGCCCAGGGAGGCGTGAGGGGGCGCTTGGAATGGCTACCGGATGACGAACATCTCCCCCTGCTTCAGCTTGTGATACCGCCTCTGGAGTTCTTGGGAGAGCCGCAGCTTCAGCTCGTCCGGATAGCCGCGGGTCCAGAATGAGTTCTCGTCGGTCTGCTGGTAGGTTCCGAAGTGCTGCGGAAAAATGTAGGCCGGCTCCAGACGATTGATGAGAATCATGGACCGGTCAATGTACATGTTGTGAACCGTGGGCGAGACGAACAGCACGTCGATGTTCTTCAACCCCAGATGCTCCTCCGTGAGCAGGGAGTCACCTGGCTGGAGAAAACGCTTCCCCTGGATGTTGAAGAGGTAGCCGCAGTTGTGCGCGATGGACTCGACAAAATCCGGCTCGCGCGTGAGCACCGTGAACTCCTGGTTGCCGTGAATGGCATGAATCGGCTCGACGCGGATTCCCTTGATCTCAAACGGGCGCCCCGGCTCGGGCACAACGATTCGTTCCTTGGGGATGCCCAAGCCCGCCACTGTCTTCAGACAGGTTTGCGGCAGCACGAACGTGCAGCGGCCGCCTTGCGCCAGCGCTCTGATGGTCCGGACATTGCAGTGGTCGCCATGGTGGTGCGTCACAAAGGCGACCTCCAGCGCTTCGGCCAGTTCCTGCGCGGTCACGGGCGGCGGCTGGACCTTCTCTCGGGCTTCGAGATCCAAGTCAGTAGCAATCAGCAGGTCATCCGACTTGATCAGCCAGCCATCATTGCCGACCCACCATACGGCGACGCCCTGGCGGTGCGACCGGACCTGTTGGAGAACCGCACTGGCCGGCCGATTCGCCTGCGGCATGGACACCACGGCAGTAGCAACCGCAAGCAGCAGCAGGCGCACCGCCGTGTTCGCCGGTCTCATGGTCTTGGGCTCGCAGGTCGCTTAACGTCGAGGTTTCGCATCACCCCTAATTTTAACGACACCCTTCAACGGGTGCGGGGCGCCGTCACCCAGGTCATGAGGGTGCCCGTTGGCAACCGAACCCGAGCGCCATCGATCAGGAGCAGGCCCACGCCGGGTCGCGTCCCCTCGACCGTGCCCGTGAACTCCGCGTAGCGGCGCACCAGGGTGTAGGTCCCCTTGCCTTGTGAAACCCGCACCACCTGGGCGTGACTGCCAGAGCGGACGCGGATCTTCTCGAGCGCGGCGGTGAACTCAGCGCGGGTTGGGCCGGACTCCAGCGCGGAGAAACGCAGTCCGACCAGGAAATGCTCGATCGGAGAGGAGCGCCTCTCCATGCGAACGATCCTCCCCTCGACGACGGCGTCCTTCTCGACCGGCGGCGTGGCTGGGCCCGAGAGCGGGCGAACGAGAGTGGCACGCAGAGGATCGCCCACGGCGGATGTGTCGGAGTCAATCATCGTCTGGAGCGCTACCTCGAGGCGTAGCCCCTGGGGGAGCGAGGTCTCGGGCAGACGGCGTGGATTCACAGGTGCGGCAGGTGGGGGTTCTGCGAAACTTACCGTCGATTCGCCCAGATACTGGCGGCAGCCGTTGAAGGTGGTCCGGTTCTGGTCGGTGCGTCCAGCCAGATCGGCCATGGTGAGTTCGGACCGGACGGGCAGCAGGAAAGCGGAAGCGCCGATGCGGGTCGGGGCGTACCACAGCATGTCCGAAGCCTGGGAGATGCCGAGCTGGGGCGGGATGTCGTCGGCGTGAACCTCCAGGCGCAGCAAATCCAAGGTCTCGAAGTCCGCCCAAAAGGAGCCGTGATAACCGACCACCGCTTGGTGGCCGCCGCTCTCCAGCCGGTAGTCGCTGGTGAGCTGCGGCGCCCGGAAATCGAAGCGCACGGCGCGCTGCCCGTCCAAGGTCTCCTCTCCCACATAGGTGAAGGTGGGCTCGTGCGATACAAACAGCGCCTTGGCGTGGAGCGCGAAGTTGCCGGTTCCGATCATGCCGTGTCGCACAAAGTCCCGGACGTCCGCCTCTTCGAACTTCGCGGCGCCGGGCCAGGCAAACAGCTCCTTGCGGTCTGCCAGCGCGACTTCCAGGCGCAGCCGGTCGAAGAACTCGAGGCGGCCGTTGGGTGTCTGGCTACGGAACCGTTCGATGGTCTGCGTGCAGGTATAGTTAGGGAGCCTGGCCAGGTTCTCGGCCATGCGCTGCTTGGCCCGCACGAGCAGAACCTCCTGTTCGGGGATGCCGCTCCAGGAGCAAGCGGCCAGGGCACCCGCAAGAAAGAGCTGCAGACTTCGCATTCTACTTCTTCCGGCCACTTATGCCGGGTTTCTCCAGCAAGCGGAGCTTGTGCTCTTTGCCTTCGCGTGCCAGGATATAGAGGTTTCGCTCATCCGCGGCGACGCGGACCGTGCTCCCGGCTTCCAGCCGGCTCAGGTAGCTCTTACGCCCGGGAGCCTGGCCACCGGCAGCGTAGGGGCCCTCCGGTGTCTCGATGACAATGATCCAGGAGTTGCCGCCTCGGGTCTCTGAATAGCGCGGGAAGGGAGCCTGGGACGAACTGGTCAGAAAGGGGTCGTTCGTCTCCGGACGGGCGCTCTCAGCCCGCTGGACGGCCACCACCTTACCCTCCAGCCAGCGGCGCCCTTTGGTGCCGCCGGCCGCCGCGGATAGAAACGCGAGAGACACGGCAGCCAACAACGAGACCCATCCGTAGCAATGTCTCATGCCCGCAAGTCTACCATCGCGGCGCTCGGGATCGCTGAGTGAGGCGCCGAGCCTGAAAAGCGGGCACGGCTTCCTTCAGTCTCAGGCTGCGGACCGCTCTTGGTGCAAGCGCGCCAGCGCGCGCTGGACCGGTGCGGGGAATCGAGCTCGGTATGCCGCGAGCCTCTGGTGGTCCAGCCGGGCAAAGTCGATATCGAGCCAGATGGGCTCTCGGGTCCGGCACGACAGGTAAACCAAATCGAGCAGGGCTTTCTCCGGTTCGGCTTCACGAATGATCACGCCGGCCGCTGAGCGTCGCTGCCGGAATCCCCAGAACAAGTTCTCGGAAAGCGAGCGGTACTCGATGCTGCCGAAGAGAGTGTCCTTCTTGACGGTCGGCTTGGTGGTCACGCAGGTGAGCACATGGCAGGGTTGCGTGGTTGCGCCGGTCGCCGCCAAAACCCAGTCGAGCGAAATGTAACTGGGCCGCACCAGTAGACACCCGATCTCCTCCAGCGCCGCCGAGCGGAAGCTGTTCACGTACCATCCCGAGCCGGCACGGCGAAGCAGGCCGGTCTTTGACAGACGCCAGCAGGCCTGCCGGACGGCCTTCTCGGAGAGTCCGGACAGGGTTCGCAGCGAGGAGGTGTGGAGGTACGTCCCCGCGCTGGGCAGGCCGCTCAACAGCGCGATCCAGTGGCTGGTTGTGAAGTAGCTTAAGGCCATCGGATGTCCTTGCGAAGCAGTCTCAACACGGTGTTGACTACGGACTGTGCCTGACGTTCATTCCAGGCTGCGAACGTCCCGGCGCACAGCCGTTTCTTGAGATCCGCAAGAAAGCGCTGCGGTGTCAGCGTGCCAAGCCGCTCCTCAATGTCGCTGAAATCGACCTCCCGCAAGAGCACCTGGTCCGACAGCCGGGCACGCTGCTGCTTGTCCAACCGGATCCCCCGGGAAGCAAGGAACCATACATCGAACACATCAGCCGGCTTCAGAAAACGCCGGAACAGCAAGGCCTCCAGCTTCAGCACCAGCAGGCAGGAATCGGTGGGGACCACCACGGCTTGAGGCCCAACCAGCGACTCGACCATCACTAC
>Ga0315280_10008451_pt1 | contig 13463 bp, 12 predicted proteins | sample YL17G06_40_MG_FD_203697 | JGI IMG/M metagenome (GOLD analysis project Ga0315280, IMG submission 203697) | Sediment microbial communities from Yellowstone Lake, YNP, Wyoming, USA - YL17G06_40 | ecosystem: Environmental > Aquatic > Freshwater > Lake > Sediment | place: USA: Wyoming | collected...
ACACTCCAAATTACATAGCAAATTTTAAACAATCCTAAACCCGACGACTTAGAATTTAAAAGTGACGCTAGTTTACTTTTTACATTAACGCCTTCAGTATCAGTAAAATTCTGTTAAGAGACACTAACAGAACGTGTGTAGATATTTAGTGGTAGCCCGGGATACGTGACTTATCCCGTTTAAATTTCTCAAACTGAGAAGCTGAACCGAAAGAAGACAGAAAGCCGTCTATTCAAATCGTGATTTTGGGTAAAGGGTGCCTGCTTTCATCAGTCCTTAAGCCGTTTTTTCCGATTTTGCGGAAAAGTTATAACTAGAACGGTCAAAATCCTTCAGTCTTTACGTTATGTGAGTGAATGATTGGAAGGAGGTGAACAGAAATATGAATATCATGTTTGTTCTGACATATGTGGTCAAATACGAAAAGCGAACAGAATTTCAGGCATTGGTTAAACGTTTCCTTAAACTCAAGAAAGAGAATCCTAAAACTTTTGACGGACTAAAATCATGGCGGCTTTTCCAACGAGAATACGGCGGAGTGGCTGGCTCATACGTTGAAATGTGGGAATTCAAAAGCATACAAGAGATGGAGAAGGTTACTACAACGATGATGAAAAACAAAGAGATGAAAGATATTGACACAGAATTCCACAAAATAATAGACCACACAACGTTTACAGAGTCAATCTGGAATACTGTTGCATAGGTTCGGGACAGCATCAATAGAGGAATCTTCTATCACTTCTTTTGAGCCAGTTTTGGTTTTGCGGAAAAGTTATAGCCTAACCAGTAGGGATTCGACGGCGGCATTGTCACTATTTCAAGATTTTTGTAGCGAGGTCTTCGCATTGCTTTTCAATGTCTGTGATTCTAGAGGCGTCGTTTGGGTCTCGAGCCGCTACGCTTATTGAACCTCTATAGTCTAATCCAAACAGGCTTCCGATTGATTTGAAGTAGTCTTCTACTTTTCCCCGTGAAGCAACTCCATCCGCTCCAGTAACCTGTCCAACGATTACACTTGCGAATCTTTTCCCTTTGATTTTTCCATAGAGAGGATACATACGATGGATGAAGTTCAAAGCTGACGACGTAGGAGCATCCATATAATCTGGAGAACCTAACACAACCGCGTCAGTAGAGAGCATCTTGTCATAGATTCCCTGCATATCATCCTTGATGTGACACGCGTTTGTCTTTTCGCATACTAAACAGCCATCGCAAACTTCTATGTTCCTGTCTTTGAGCATAATCAACTCGGTCTCGACACCTCTTTTCTTAGTCATCTCGATGAGTTTTCTCATCAACCATTCAGTGTTTCCTTTCCTCGGACTACAGCATATCCCTATTATCTTCAAGCTAAATCCCTCATGGTTTATCGTTACCAGGCAAATGTTACTTAAAGCCTTCGCTTCTCGCAATTCCCTAATCAGTTCATTAAAAAGACCAGAATGTACCTCTATCAATCGATCAATCGGAGGCACATCTTAAGTTACAACATGCGCGTGTGTTCTTATAAGATTTGGCAGTTTGGTTTCTTTTTGTTATGAGCTTGAAGTGTGCCGAGGAATGGCTTTCTTGTTAAGGCATCTTCAAACTACTTTCCAAAATATCCCCAGAATGACTGCAAAACCAAATTTTGAAGTGATAACTGAGATGTGGCAAACGCGAAAATCGAGAGTTTGAACGTTGCCCTGACTACGGTGTTATGGTAGCCCGGGATACGTGACTTATCCCGTTTAAATTTCTCAAACTGAGAAGCTGAACCGAAAGAAGACAGAAAACCGTCTATTTAAATCGTGGTTTTGGGTAAAGGGTGCCCGCTTCCATCAGTCCTCAAGCCGTTTTTTCCGATTTTGCGAAAAAGTTATAGCTGAACCGAAAGTAACCATGTGGATTGGTGAGTTGAGTTGCTTGAAGGCAAGACGGTGAATTTGAAGGTGAGGGAAAGAGAGGACGTTGATTTTATGGTTGAATGCTTTAATGACATGGATTTCTCAGGGGAATGCGAGCCCATTTATGAGCAGACTTCGAAGTCAGAACGGGTGAAGCAATTTGATAATCCTTCGAACATGGCAATGCTGCTTGAACTTAAGTGGTTTATCATTCAGAAGAAGGACGGAACTAGAATAGGGTTTGTCAATAGTTTTGTTACTCAGCCTTCTAAAACGACGGAAATCGGTTACTTGGTTATTCCCAGTGAAAGGGGGAAAGGGTACGGAGCAGAAGCGGCTCAGTTGATTGTTGATTACCTATTTCTCTCCCGAAACATCGTTCGCATACAAGCAACAACGAACGTAAGGAACAAAGCGTCACAGAGAGTTTTGGATAAAGTAGGTTTCAGAATAGAAGGAACTATCCGAAACCATCGCCTCGTGAGAGGAGTCTGGACTGATTTCTATCTCCTCAGCATTCTCAGGGAAGAATGGAAAGAACCCAAAATACTAACAAAAACAGCTTCAAGATAAGTTGGTTATTGTGGGGTAAAGTTTTATCCAACCAACCAAAAAATGAGAATGCCGCCAATGACACCTAACATATAACCCAAGATGCTAAATTCAGCCAATTTGTCGCCTTAATCACCTTTTCTCAAAAGTTGCCTAAAAAAAGTAGTTGAGTAAAGTCTGCGGTTGAATTTTCTTCCTACCTTGATGTGGTCTCTTTCCCACTTGTAAACTGGAATAGCTAAAACAATCAAAATCAGCCCTATCGCAACGAGAATTATGGTTAGAGTTGAATCTGCATGGGACCCGAATACGTAAATGGGAACAGCACCAATGGCAATGACTGCACCAATCAAGACAAGACCGCCAAAAACTGTCGGTGGATTTTTCGGTCTTGGAAATAACTCGGTCACTTTTGACCCTGAAACAATATTTAGTTGAGCGATTTAAAAGACTTTGGTTGGTTGGGGTAAAGTTTTATCCCATTTCTCAAGTTGTCTTTGTGAGTATTTTTGGTTCTTTCCATTCTTCTCTAAGAATGCTGTAGAGATAGAAGTCTCTCCATTCTCCTCTTGCGAAAAGGCTCTTACGAACTACTCCTTCCTTCTTGAAACCAGCTTTTCCCAAAACCTTCTGAGAACCTTCATTTCTCACATCAGTACGGGCTTGAACACGGACTATGTCCTTTGAAAGGAACAAGTAGTCAACCATGATTATTGCAGCTTCAGTGCCGTAGCCTTTTCCTCTTTCACTCGGAAGCAGATAGTAGAATATCTCTAGGAGACTGCCGAACATAAAGTGACCTATCCATCCGATTTTTGTGCCATCTTTTTTCTCTATGAAGAATTGCTTAGCGTCATGTGGCAGATTGTCGTATTCCTTCTCCCACTCGGCTCTAGACTGCTGCTGTGGAAACCACATAAATTCACCCGAAAATTCAGGATTGTTAAGCCATTCTGTCAACAACGGCAAATCCTCTCTTTCGACAACCCTCAAATTCACATTCTTGCCTTCAAGCAACGCAACTCACCAAGCCACACAGTTACTTTCGATTCGGATATAGCTTTTACCCAACTTCGTCGTTTTCGTTTGGTTTGGTTTGGGGTAAAGTCTTATCCAAACCAACCAACGTTTTAGTGTTGGATCGGTCGATTGCCTCTTATAAGAATGCACTTTATGAATGCTGATTTTGCCTCTGTGTAACCTAAATGATCTGTCCCGTACTTTGCAGCCAATTCCTTTTTCAAATTGTAGTACTCTTGGGCAACCTGAGGGTTTTTCCTAAGAAAATCGCGGAAGATCACGAGTTTTTTCCAGTGTTCACTATCGAACTTGACAAGATGCAAATGATATCCAACACCGTGTTGACTTTTTCCCAAACAGTAATACCATTCTACGTCATCTGGCTGCGGCGTGACATCTTTGTAACCGATGCTTTCCAACGGCGGAAGACATTCATTTGCTTCATCAAAGCTGCTGATACCTGCCATTATATCGATGATATTCTTCCCACCTAGATTGGGCACTGCTGTGCTACCGATATGTTCGATTGCGCTAATTCTGTGCCCAAGAACTCTGCGAATGAGTTCCTTTTCCTTCTCATAAAGTGTTGGCCACTGCGGATCATAATAAACAATTACTACTGGATTATTCAATTCATTTCCCAGCAATCGAGTTTGTCTTAAGAACAGAAAAGTCTTTAGTCTAGCACGAGTCTCGCCAGAAGATGCTTCGCGTGTAGCAGCCTCTTGGCGCATTGTTCAAGGTTTCAATGGTTGGTTGGGGTGAAGTCTTATCCCGATTTCTCACGAAGTCTTTGTCAGTATTCTCGGTTCTTTCCACTCTTCTCGGAGAATGCTGTAGAGTGAGTTGTCTGTCCATTCTCCTCTGAGGAAAAGGCGTTTTCGAATTACTCCTTCTTTCTGAAAGCCTGCCTTTTCCAAGACTCTCTGAGAAGCTTTGTTTCTGACATCAGCCATAGCTTGGATGCAGACTACATCTTTTGTTAGAAACAGGTAATCCACCATTATTCTCACAGCTTCTGTGCAATAGCCCTTTCCTCTCTCACTTGGAATCAAAGCATAGCCAATTTCCTGCATCTTACCCGCAGGGTGCAACATGATGAAGTGAGGTATGTAACCGATTTTGGTGCCATCTTTCTTCTCAATAATAAAGGTTCTTCGTTCATGAGGATCGTTTTCTGGCATCTTCTCAGACATTTTTTCCATCCATGTTCTGGACATCTGGGCTGGATAATCATATTCGCCACAGACCTCAGGGTCATTAAACCATTCTGCAAGCAGCGGTATGTCCTCTTTCTCCATAACCCTCAAATTCACATTTTTACCTTCAAGCACTCCTAGCACCACTGAGTCTGTCTTCCTGTTTCAGTTCTTATGACTTGTGGAAGAATCTTCGATTCGATTTCTGCAAGCCCACTATCTTTTAGGAAATCCTTATCATAGAATCCACGTAAGGAAAAACGAAAAGATAATTCAACCCTAGAATATCGTAGAGCGCACTAGTGAGAAAAAATGAAAAGGTCTGAAAGAATAGAATGGTTCTTGAGAATTGCGACGTTCGGGTCTGCACTTGCTGTCGGAATCATCGGAGCTTGGAGCATTTGGTTTGGTTTGGTTTTGGATAAAACTTTACCCCAACCACACCACTGAGCCGAGAGTTTGAACATCGTGCTGACCTGGGTTAATGGTAGCCCGGGACAGATGGGCGCCTAGGCAAGAATTTATACTTTTCAGCCTCGGGGAATTGCTCATCTGCCTTCTTTTTTTCTCTTGTTTCGCTTTTCTTTTCAGGTGATTTTCTCTGAGTGACCGCAAGGTTTCTTCTTCGTTCAGGGGCTTTCGAGAAGTTCTAGGTTTTCTGTTTATGCAAGAATCCAAGAAGACTGATCTCTGAACCCCAATTTGGTCAACGTGCTTCGATAACTGTTGTTAGGATAACCGCCAAGTTTCATATGACCTATAAATGGTGCAAGACTGCCGATCGCGAAATGCCGGAATGGTTCTGCATTGGACTCGTGTTTTCTCTACGGGCTGAGGTGTTTCCTGAAGAAGTCAGTGATTTTTGTGTAGCAGACGATTTTATTCTTGAACTTCATAACGTCATGCCCTTCGTCTTCAAATACTAGAAACTCTGTTTCGACTCCGTTTGCTCTGAGGCTGTCAGCGACATCTTTTGATTCTGCCTCGATTACTCTAGGATCGTTTCTTCCTTGGATGATCAGCATTGGGCACTTGACATTCTTGAAATAAGTCTTTGGTGAGCGTTCCACAAGGAAATCCTTGTCCTTTTCAGGATGGCCCATTGTTAGGAAAAAGTAAGTTTGCCAACTTTGGGGGAGCCTGTGTATGAACGAAATCAAATCGTACGGACCGAACATGTCGCATGCAGCTTTCCACAAGTCTGGGTATCTTGAAGCCAGTGTCAAGGTCATGTATCCGCCATAAGACCTTCCAATGACCGCTCTCCTTGATGAGTCGATCCGCGGATCCTTCTCTAGCATCTTCAACCCCTCAATGTGGTCAAGCACATCCTTGCCGCCCCAATCGTGATCGACCTGCTTCATGTATTGCAGGCCATAGCCGCTGCTGCCTCGCACATTGGGTACAAATACGGCAAAACCATTCAAGGCTAAGAATTGTATGAGTGGCATGGAAAACCAGGTGAAATCAGGACGCTCTTGACTCTGCGGTCCGCCGTGAACGTACAGCACCAGCGGTCTTGAGCCTAGGAATCCCAGATGCTCCGACGGTAGATACAGCCGTGCGGAGACTCTCAACCCGTCAAAGCTTGTAAAACTTGCATCTTCTCCAGGTGACAGGAATTTAGGATCAATGCCCAGAACGCGCTCTTGAGACAAGACTCTGGGAACCTCTGACTGGTTAGCGGATGAGTACAGGTAAAGCTGAGCCGGCGTATTCGCCTTTGCGAAAGAGAGAACATAACCAACCTTAAGATTGGTCGCCCCTCCTTCGGTTTCGGCCTCATATCCCATCAGGGCACCATCATTCAGCGGCGGCAAACCGCACAACACTCTCAAAACATCAAGTCGTTTCGAAACACTGTCATCGTTATACCTGCACTCGTACAACCAGCTGCATCCATCAATGTTATACTCCAACAGATAGCGGTCATGCTTCACGGTTTTGAGGTCAACAAGTTCACCAGCCCCTTTGTGTTTGAGCCCGGAAACGGGCACTTCAACAACATTCTCTGGGGTGTCAAGGGGGAAGTAGCACACGGTTCCCGCATCACTGAACAGATTTGACTTGAAGAGTAATCCCTTACCGTCAGGTGTGAAATTACAGGTTCCGAACCCAGACAGTTTGATGGGTTGATCACTTGTTCTCTTCTCTATTGGAATTCCATAAAGAAGTTGTCTTTCTGCCGAACCTTTTCGCCAAACATACAGAATCGTGTCCGCAGCTGTGTAGCTATCAGCCAAGATTACGATGGAATGGTTTTTGTCGACACCGTTGAAAGTATTACCGTACAGGCTCTTGCCCAGTGAAGTAACCGCCAACATAGCCAGATCAACTCTCAAGCCTTCAATGCGCGGGGTCTTCCGATCATCCCTCAAGAAATATGCAATATTCTCGTCAACGTCACAGTGCAGGCATGCAATTTGCTCATTCTTGTATTTGTCCCCGAAGATTGGCTCCGGAATTCCTCCGGTCAGCGGAACAAAGCAGGGTTGATAATTCTCATTTCCATTTTCATCAATCATTACCAGAACTTTGCCAAGTTTCGGCAGGACGTAGAAGTTGTGGCCAGCCATGAGGTGCGGATTCTGTAAAGCCAGACCCGCAGGAAGCAAGGGTTCAGGAATGCTTCCATTCTGGTCCATAGCATACAGACTCATTACTCCGCTCATGTCACTCATAAAGTAGACTCTGCCCTTTGCCAACTGAGGCGAGAGCAACAGTCTGGCTGAAAGCAGAGATTGAATAGGAAACTTGCTGTTCGTCTTTTGCTCGCCCACACTATTCTTCTCCATACGCAAAGCACAAGCTAGACACACATATAACAGTTTCACATACTCGCTCAACTCGTAGCAAGCAGCAAATCAAGGCTTCGTTGTTGACCTTTTTCAGAAGACCCGATCAGGTGTCCTTCAAGACCAACTCACCACAACAGCATAGAATAGCAATCATGCGTTCCATTCCCCCAGCGCCCAAAGCCAAAATAGTTGCCTGAGCCGAAAACCTAGCGCCAAGCAGCTTCAGCAACCACGTAAAAGGCACGCGCGTACACCAAAACAGGGCTCTTGACTAGCAATCCACACGGACGAAGATACGACCTACGGGCTCACAGCATACGCAAGTTCTTCCAACCCAAATGGCATCGCTCGAAGTAGACTGCAACTACATTGAATACATGATGGGCCACACCATAAGCACCTATCATGACATACAGATGAAAGGCATAGAGTTCCTGCGAAGAGTATGCGCTGCTTCAGGCCTATGCATAAAGCCCAAGACGAAGCCCACAAGAATGGAGATGCTGAAAGAAATGGTCAGAGCATTAGGCTTGAACCCTGAAGAAATCTTGACAAAAGAAGCATTGTTAATGCCGCACAGAACAGTAATAACAGTGGGCAGAGACGAAAATCAAATAGAAACGTTGCTGAAGACATTAAAGCAGAAGCTCAAACAAGAACTAACAGAAACACCACTGCTAGCACCTAAAACGGTATAAACTACAACATGGGAATGGTAGCCCGGGATACGTGACTTATCTCGCTTAAATTTCTCACTTCGCCGCGTGCTTTTTCTAGGATTCTATCAAGCATTACGTTATCAAACAAACTAAAACGGCATCGTGAAAGCAGAGAGTAAACGATACTATCTCAACTCCTTTCACTTTTCTTGGTCGGATAAAACTTTACCTCCAACAACCTGGACGATGACCACGAACGATGGACGGACGACGGATGGCATGTTATTGCTGGGATTTACCCTTATTACACCTGATTATGCAAGAAAGGATGGATAGGACAAAGAGCATGGTGGAGAGGGGTAAAAGAAGAACAAAACTTACTCCCTCAACAAGCACAAGAAATTGTTTGGTCAACTAAGTTTTATGGCCAATGTTTTCTATTTGCTCTAGCACTCACGTCGACCACAAATGATATGTACAAGTCAAGGCAAAAAGGTGTTCAGAAATGTTGGGAGAGAAAAATGAAGAAAGTACTAGTTGCTATGATATTTACAATTTCTATCATGCTTTCATTTGCTCCTAAGGGATTTGCGTTGTATCCTTCGACAACTCCTTGGCCAATGTACAGATATGATATTGCACACACTGGAGCCACGACTTCCGACGTCCCCAGCAACAACAACACGCTTTGGACGAGTGGTTTTTCAACCTATGGGCTTTCAGTGACAACAACGCCGATTGTAATTGATGGAAGAGTTATCTTTGCGGTTCGTGATTTGGCGGTTGCGGTTGACGAGACTACTGGGGTAGAGCTCTGGAGACGCCAAACCTCCGGAGTGCTCACTGCTTCTACGTATGCTGATGGGAGGGTCTTCTTTGGATTGTCGGAAGGAACTGGTGGGGTCATCTGCATCAACGCCTCCACAGGGGGTGAAGTCTGGGCACAGGACCTGTCTCCAAATTACGTGGGAGGTAGCCCGCTTGTTGACAAGGGCATCTTGTATGTTGGGTTGACTAACAACTACATGCGTGCATTTAACGCAACGACAGGACTCTACAAATGGGGATACAAGACAGATGGCCCAGTTTATTCCTCACCAGCGACAGACGGAAACGTTTTGTTCTTTGGAAGTGACGACACGAAACTCTACGCCCTTAATGTTTCAGGATCGACACCTGTTTCATTGTGGAATTTCACATCAAATGGCGCAATTCGGTCTACTCCTGCAATAAGCGGTGGCATGGTCTTTTTCGGATCAGACAATAAAACGCTTTATGCCCTAAACAAGACGACTGGTGAGTTGATTTGGAGTTGGACTACAACAAGTGCGTCGAGAATCCGTAACGGCGTTGCCATTGCTAACAGCATTGTCTACGTAATACCTGAATCAACGACTGGCCTAACTGCGGATGCGGGCAAGATTTTTGCGCTTCATGCTGACATTGCTCCTGGTAACTACACTGAAGATGACTTTGAAATCCGCTACTGGAGAAAGCAATTTCCAGGGCTTCATTTTAATGAACCTGTCTACGCCAACGGAAAGCTAATCCTGACAAGTACGGGCGGAGATCCAGCAATGCTTTACGCTCTTAATGCCGATTTTGGCACCGTCCTATGGAAACGTGGAATAAAGTGGTGGCCCGCTATTGGAAACCCTGTTGTTGCTGATGGCAGAGTTTGGTTCAATGCATATTGGTGGGAACCAGGCTCATACACTCTGTACTGCATTGGAGAGCCGTTTCCACCGTCAACTACTCATTACATCGTAAATGCTGGTGGACAAAGCTTCGACGTGACACTCGAGACTAACTCAACAATCAAGAACTTCAACACAACAGCATTAGAGACCCAAGGCAGAATTAGCTTCAACGTTCAAGGCATAGGGACAACTGGCATGTGCAACATTACAATTCCAAACATCATGCTTGATGGAGAATACACTATCACGGTCGATGGAGAGCCCCCGCTGTATTTTGCCTTGCCACTCAACAATGGAACGCACACATCACTCTACTTCACCTACAACATCACGTCTCCACATATGATAGTGATCACAGGAACCACCTTCGTACCCGAGTTTCCGATAACAACCCTCTTACCCTTGCTGATAACAACGCTTATGGCAACGTTCGTTCAGTTTAGGAGAAGACACAGCAAATAGCTCCCGTCTTTTTTTGGTTAACTCTGCTTCGATAGACACATAGAACAGTCCTGCAAAGGGCGCGCGAGTCGTGATGATATGATGATATCGATCGAGTGACAACTGTCCAAGGTCAGTGTGCAACAGAGCTTCCAATCATTCTTTCTAATTCACTGTGGCATATCTGTTTTTCCTGCAAATGTGGCACTGTAGCGCGCGCTCACCTGTACTTCATTTTCCTCCTCTTCAAAGGAAAATACTACAGCAGAATTAGTGTAAACCAAACGTTAGAGCATGGTAGCCCGGGATAGGTTTGAACCCCCGTTTCCACATCAAGGTTACTTGGGGGTCATAGTTTCGTTAATGGCTTCTAATAGTGTCGGGCTTAGCTGTTTTTTGAAAATGTTTTCTATTACGTAATTTTGTTGGCGTGTTCTGTTAGTAATGTTTAACAGAACGCGGTTCATGAAAGGTTCTTAAACCAGGAGCGCCTGAATTAAGTAAATCTCGTGGTGGGTTTAAACATTGGGTTAGCTTCTTGAATTTTTGTGCGATATTTCGTCAATGTAAGCGGGTAGACAATAAGAATTTAAGATTTATGAACTGATAAGGTCTTAGTATAAACAAAAGATCAGGATGATAATAAGCATGAGCGCGCGCGGAAGTGTCCTCCATAGCAACTATAACGCTGTCAATCGCATTTGGGCTTGTTGCCCATACACCAGTGCTCGCTGCAGAGTGGATAAAGGCTTTTAAGTTCTATCCACTGCCGCCGAACAAAATCTGAAGTTTATAAAGGGTTGGCGACATATATTTATGGTGAGCGAATGAGTGAGGCTGTTATTGTTAAAAAAGAGGTTTTGGAAAAAATCTTGAAGGAAATTCAAGAACTTAAGCAGGCGCTTTTGGAGCTAAGGCGGAGAGGACAAGCTTCTCAAGGCTCTCAATGCGGTTGAGTGCGTCTTCAAGCTTCTTCTCTTCTCTGCTTTGTAGTTCTAGCGCCATTTTTTGGTCAAGGATTAGGCCGCAGCGTGTACATCTGATTGTTGCCGGAGCGTTTTTTTCTCCGCAGTTCGGGCAAGCCACCAGCAACATTACGCTATTTTCTTCCTCGTGGTTGTTTGCGAGTCCGTGCATTTGGAGTATGGCGTTTTCGTTGTCGCGGCCGCTGAGATGAATGTATCGGGCTGCCATTTTTGATGATTGCGTCCATCCGGCTATTCCTTTAAGCTGTGATTCGCGGAGTTTCTTCGCGAGTGCAGTTAATTGTGTGTGTCTGAAGAGGTATCCCCAAACTCTTTTTTTCACTCCAGCTTTCTTTGCTGTGTTTTTCAGGATTTCTCTGAATGTGGTGTAGTGGAGTGGTCTCCTGTCGCCGTTTGTGCTTAAGCTTACCCAGAGTGGAGCGTCTGGATCGTTCCGGTATGGGTGCTCGTTCAACCAGTTGAGAAGTGCACGGTATGCGAGCACGACGGTGACACGGCGAAAACCAGTTTTTCCCGAGACGGAGAGGACGCAGTAGCCGTTTCGGAACTCCACGCTTCTAATTTTCATTGTTAGAAGCTCAGTGATTCTTAATGCACCTTCGAAAAGAGTGTAGAGTAGTGCATAGTCGCGGGCGTTTCTTGTGTTTTTCAAGATGTTTGTGATGTCTTCTGTTGTGAGGAGGTCTTCAGCTGTGACTGTGGTTTGCTGTTTCACGTTTAGCGGTATCCAAGCGACTTCTTCAGAGTATTGCGCGTTCCTGTCGGCAGATCCAGTTTTTGCATATTGGATTAGCTTTTTCAGGATGAGTTTTAAATCGTGTTTTGTCCATTCCGCATACGCTCTGCTCTGTATCCAAGCAACCACCTTTTCAACGTCCTGTTTTGTCGCATTTTCTGGTTGGAAATCGATTACCCTTAGGAGGGTTCTCAAGTGCGCTGCATACTTTGAGACCCTTGCGGGGGTTAAGCCTTGAACGAGAAGGTGGTCCAAAAAGTTGAGTGAAACCAAGCCGTTTCTCATCTTTGCAATGGCTTCTTTATTTTTTTCAAGTCGCCGAGGATAATTGTAGACATCGCGGTTTGTTGTTGCGGTCACACTCTCACATAAATTATAAGTTGCAGACCCTATATAAGCAAACGCAGATTTAAACGTGTTTTCTGGGTTAGGCACCAAGTCCGCAGTGGTGGTGCCGGGGGCGGGATTCGAGCCCGCGACCTCTGGACTTCAGGCGTTTGCCCCGTTCGTTCTCCAGATTATGAGTCTGGCGCCCAAACCAAGCTAGGCTACCCCGGCATAACGTAACTGTGTCTATCTAAGTTTTGCAGTGCCCTTACATATAAAAGTTAAAATTGTTAAGCCTAGTTATCTTCTTTATACCAATTTTTCTACGCCGGAACGTTTTCCAAGATACACCACATTTGCCATTTTAACAAAAAGACCAGTCTCAACAACTCCTGGAAGCCCCTTCAATCTGCGTTCCAGCTCCGCGGGATTATGTATAAGTCCAAAATCTACGTCTATGATAACATTCCCATTGTCCGTAATAACTGGTCCAACCTTTTTTGTTCCTTCTCTCAAGATTGGTTTTCCACCAATTTCTCTTATTTTGCGCATCAAAATTGGCGTTGCAAGAGGCAGAACTTCTATTGGCAGTGGATGATTGTTTTCCCCTAGAGTCTTGACTTTCTTGCTTTCGTCTGCAACAATAACGAGTTCTTTTGATGCAGAAGCAACAATCTTTTCTCGGGCTAAGGCTCCACCCATGCCTTTAATTAGGTTTAATTTTTCGTCTATTTGGTCTGCTCCATCTATTGTTAAATCTAGTGTGGGATGTTCTTCTAGAGTCGTTATTTGGATTCTGTGCTTAACAGCCAACAAAAGAGCCTGGTAGGATGTTGGAACACCTAAAACACGCAATTTCTCAAGTTTTATTCTGTTTCCTATTTTTTCGATGGCGTAAGCGGCTGTGCTTCCGCTTCCCAAACCAACCATAAAACCGTCTTTAACATGTTTAACTGCTTCTAGAGCAGCGTTCTTCTTTTCTTTTTCAATCCAATCATTTTCATGTTTCAATTTCCATCTGCCCCAGTCTTTCTAAAACCTTTTCCACTTCAGCCCTAATTTCCTCTATTCTTTTTTCCGCCTCTGTTCTTAGGCTTGGCTTAGCTGACGGTGGTTTTCTTTTCCGTTTTGCCTTTCCTTCACCCTCGGGTTT
>Ga0315280_10008453_pt1 | contig 13463 bp, 11 predicted proteins | sample YL17G06_40_MG_FD_203697 | JGI IMG/M metagenome (GOLD analysis project Ga0315280, IMG submission 203697) | Sediment microbial communities from Yellowstone Lake, YNP, Wyoming, USA - YL17G06_40 | ecosystem: Environmental > Aquatic > Freshwater > Lake > Sediment | place: USA: Wyoming | collected...
CGACGTATCCTCGCCAGAAGTGCACGCGCGACTTCAGCACGACGATGTCGACCTTGGAGAAGTCGATGCCGAGCGGCTGGAAGATCTCCGTGTCGGTGACCTGGTGCAGCTCCGGCGTGAGGATGACGCGGTTGTTGTCGCCGAACCGCAGCACCGCCACCGGCTCCATCCGCCCGTACTTGCCCAGGAACTCGAGCGTGCCGTCGATCCGGACGGGCTTCCCCGCGAACTGGTCCTGGTAGCCACCGACGTTGACGCTGAGCTGGTCCCCCACCTTCTTCGTCTTCAGCTCGCCGAGCGCCTTCTCGTCCGAGATCGTCGTGATGCAGAAGTTCTTCGCGCCCTGGCGCATGAGCTCTTCGAGCACCCAGGTGGAGTTGCCCGTCCGGTCGCCCTGGTCGGCAATCACGACCGGCCGCTTGCCGGCGCGGATGGCCGCGAGCGCCTCGGTCACGCCTTCCTTCGTCTTGGGGATCTTCTTGCCGGCGAACTCCACCCGCTTCTTCCAGATGAAGCTGGACATGTCGTCCGCGATCCGGTCCGCCAGCTTCTGATCGTTGTTGGTGATGACCATCACGGTCGCCCCGACGTCCGGCACGTCGGCGTACGCGAAGCCGAAGGCGACCGAGACGAACGTGTCCTTCGTCCGCTCCTCCCAGATGCGCGCCCGCTCCATGATCTCCTTGGCCGGCGACTCGCCGGTGCCCTGGAAGACGCTCGGCGTGATGACGCCCGGCTTCCGCGTGGCATGGGTGGGCTTGTAGGCGCCCCGGATGATCCGCATCATCAGGCGCGCCGCGCGCTCGCCCTGCAGCGCCGCGTCATAGTGCGGGTAGCGCTTGATGATGAGCACGCCGTCGGCGGCGTCGGAGAGCTCCTGGTCCTCGTTCGCGTGCAGGTCGAGCGTCACCAGGATCGGCACCTTGCCGCCCACCGCCTGCCGCACGCGCCGCGTCAGCTCGGCCTCCGGCTTCGGGACGCCGGTCACCGCCATCGCCCCGTGAAGCGCCAGGTACACGCCGTCGAAGCGGCCCTGCTTCAGGTCGTTCACGATGCCGTTGGCGTACTTCTCGAACGCTTCCCTGGTCACCCAGCTCCCCGACGACCCGCCCTTCGAGTCGCGGGGCGAGAGCACGCCCACCAGCTCGACGTTGTCGTAGTCCTTGGCGGCGTCCACGAAGCCACCGATGTAGCCGCCCTCTTTGAGCACCGCGTCGCCGCGAACCGGAGGCCCGTAGTACTCCCATTCGCCAATGCCGGTCGGTTCGGGACAGAACGTGCACGTCTCGTGCGAGAAGGTGGCGACGCCGATCCGGATCTTGGCCGGGGCGCCGCCGGGGGCTGGCTTGCCGCCAGTCTGAGAGGCGCAGGCCGCGACGAGCGCGGCAGCTATCGCGAGCGAAGCACACCGGTTGACGATCTTCACCTCGAACCTCCTTTGCGGGATCGCCGTCAGGCGCGGCACAGTAGACCACCAGGAGGCGAACGATGCAACTGGAGAAGGAGGGAAGGAGGGAAGAAGGGGAGAAGGGCAGGAGGGCAGGGTGGCGGGGAGGACCCCGCCAACCGCGGACCATTCACCGTCCCTGCGCCGGCGGCAGGTTGCGAGCGATCTCCCTCAGCTCCTCGTCCGACAGCCGGAAGTCGGCCGCGCCGATGACGCCGTCCACCTGCGACGGCCGGCGCACGCCGACAATCGCGGCGGTGACCGCCGGGTGGCGCAGTGTCCAGGCAATGGCGACCTCGCCCGGGGAACGGCCATGGCGCCGGCCGATCTCGCGGAGGCGCTCGACCAGCTGCAGGTTGCGCGTGAGCCGCGGCTCCTGGAACTCGGGGTTGAACGTCCTCCGCCAGTCGTCGGCTGGCAGCGCGGCGATCCGCTCCCGCGTCATCGTTCCGGACAGCAGGCCTGACTGCATGGGCGAGTAGGCGATGACGCCGATGCGGTGTTGCTGGCAGTAGGGGAGGATCTCCTGCTCCACGTCGCGCATCAGCATCGAGTACGGCGGCTGCAGGCTCTTCGGCCGCGCCTTGCGGGAGACCTGCTCGAGTTGCGGCGCGTTGAAGTTCGAAACACCGACATGCTTCAGCTTTCCTGCCTTCTGCAGGTCGATGAGTGCCGCCCACCCGGCGTCGAGGTCGGGCGAAGCGGCGCTGCCCGCCGGAAAGCCTGGCCAGTGGATCTGATAGAGGTCAATCGTGTCCGTGTGCAGTCGGCGAAGGCTGTCCTCCACTTCGCGCCTGAGCGAGTCGGGCTTCAGGCTGTGCGAAATCCGACCCTGCGCGTCCCAGACGAGGCTGCCCTTCGTGAACAGGTACGGGCGGCGCGAGGGCCCCATCTGCTTCAGCGCCCGGGCGACGACCTCCTCGGAATGCCCGAGACCGTATCCCGCGGCGGTGTCGATCCAGTTGATCCCGCGCTCCACGCCCCGATGAATCGCCGCGATCGACTCGGCATCGTCCTGCGGACCCCATCCGAACTGGTAGCCGCTGCCACCGATCGCCCACGCGCCCATGCCGATCGGAGTGATGTGAAGATCCGACGTGCCAAGCTGTCGCGTCTGCACGGAAACCTCCTGGGAGCCGTTCGGCCGCTCTGTAGCAACCTGCCATCCAGTGCCGGGTGCACCTCGCTACGCCAACCGCTCGACAGCGCGGACAAACGCGCCTCCGGCTGGGGAGGATCGCTGAGCGATTCGGCCTATGCGAGGTCGCTGGTGTCGCCTCGCCTCAGCGCGTACCTGGGCCTGCAGCGCGTTTGTCGTGCACTCGTGATCGCGCCGCTCGCATGGTTGGCATGGCGAGCCGCACCCGGGACCTCGCAGTCTGGACAGCGGGGACGAGCGGCGGGCTTCGGTGTTGCCAGTGCCCGTGACGCGTCGCTCGTGACTCGTTACTCAACTCCCCGTCGGATACTTCACCGAGCACCCGTACGGCTTCGACGTCGGCGTGGTCACCGGCTTGCCGGCCATCGCCTCCTTGAGGGCCGCCGACACGTAATTGGTCGCCGTCGCCACGTCCGCGAGATCGGTCGTCGGCTTGTCGTCGATCGCGCCGTCATAGACCAAGACGCCCTTCGGATCGATGACGAACATGTGCGGGGTGGTCTTTGCCTCGTACATGTGGCCGATCGTGCCCTCTGGGTCCAGCAGGACGGCGGTCGGCGACGCATGCTGCTCCTTGACGTACGCGTCCTCCTGCTCAGCGGTGACGTAGCCCTGCTTGCCCGGCGCGGAGGAGATGATCGTGAGCCACACCACGCCCTTCCCGGTCCACTCCTGCTGGAGCTTCTGCATGTTGCCGCTCTTGTACTGCTTCTGCACGTACGGGCAGCCCTGGTTGTGCCACTCGAGGACAACCCACTTGCCTTTGTAGTCGGCAAGGCTGTGCGGCCTGCTCTGGGTGTCGGTTGCGGTGAACGCCGGCGCCGGCGTTCCGACCTTGGGCGCCGCAAGGACAGTTGGCGCGGCGACGGCTATCGCGCAGGCGAGCACGATCGCCCACTTCGCGGTTCTCATCGGGTCCTCCTTTGGGAGACCTTTGCGTCGAGCGGAGCAGAGACGACAAACGCCCGGGCCCCGGGCAGCGAGATGACGCCCCGGAGCGCTGCGGGCGCAGTGAGCAGGCGGTTCGACTTGCGGAGGGTGAAGCGCACGCCCTCAGCGAACGGTTCCACCTTCTGCGGAGCAGAGTCGTCGATTTGGTCCTCGTCGAGGGGGAAGAAGACGCCGCCGGCTTCGCGACGGCCGGTCTGGACCGAGACGACGAAATTGTCGCCCTCCGAACGTGCCTCCGCCTTCCAGCTCGCGGGCGCCGCTCGGGGCACCTTGCCCAATGCCTGCGACAAGAGCTTCTTCCAGCCCGGCACCGCTCCCGTGAGTTCCGGCGGAAGCGGGAGCGGAAGCTCGACGTCCGCCCTGCCGGACAGGCAGAGGTCGCGACACACGAGCCACTTGACCGTCGCGGCCAATCGGACGTCGCCGGCCGGCTGCCGGTTCGCGGCGCTGATCCGCACCGGCAGCACGACATCGCCGTCGTAGCCGTAGTTGACGAGCGGCGGCACCTCGATGCGCTCGGGCGCCGGCCACTCGATCGGCCCGGCGGCCAGGCCGGCCGGCAGCTTCCAGCCGACAGTGGGCGGGCCACCGGAATCACCGGGGTTCTGCCAGTAGATGTGCCAGCCAGGCTCGAGCGCGAACCTGATGCCGAGCCACAGGTCCTTGCCGGGAACGATTGTGGCCTGGTCGGCAAGCAGCTCGACGGTCAGATGGGGCGCGCTGACCTGCCGCGGGGCGGCCATGCCGGACGCGGCGGCCAGGAGCTGGATCACGATCGCGGCGGACACCCGCCGACACACGGCGCAGCTTGATGTCATACAGACCACCAGAAAACGGGGAATCAACAGCATAGCATCACTCGCGTGGCTCTGGGCTCTAGGCTCTTGGCTCTAGGGTCTAGCCAGGCTCTGGGCTCTTGGCTTTCGGGTCCTCCGTCCCGGCTGTGAGCAATGTCTGGTACGATCGACCAGATGGTCGTCAAACGCTCCAGTCTCAGTGCCGCCTGGCAGCGCCACGAGCGGCGCTGGGCCGACAACCTGTACGTCTATGCTGTCATCTCCCGGCGCAGCCACGGGCTGTCGGTGGGCATTAACCTCAATCCCGACAAAGGCTGCAACTTCGACTGTATCTACTGTCAGGTCGATCGTCAGGTGCCGCCGCGCGTGCGGAAGGTGGACCTCGAGCGTCTGAAGGCCGAGCTCGACACCATCCTTGAGGCGGCGCGCGACGGGTGGCTCTACGAGGCGCCGCCGTACGACGCGCTGCCGGCCGGCCAGCGGACCGTGCGCGACATCGCCTTCTCCGGCGACGGCGAGCCGACGGCGTTTCCGCGCTTCAAGCAGGCAGTCGAGATCGCGGTGGACGCGCGCCGCCGCTTTGGCCTCGAGTCGACCAAGCTCGTTCTCATCACCGACGCCGCCTGCCTGACGAAGCCGGCCGTGCGCGAGGCGCTGCGCATCATGGATGCAAGCAACGGCGAGATCTGGGCGAAGCTCGACGCTGGCACCGAGGAGTACTTCAGCGCCGTCGATCGGCCCAACGTCTCCTTCCGCGCGGTTCTCGACAACATCCTCGACGCGGCGCGTGTCCGGCCGGTCGTCATCCAGTCGCTGTTCATGCGGGTCCACGGCGAGCGGCCGCCCGAGGGCGAGATCGACGCGTACTGCGAGCGGCTGAACGAGATCCTCCGGGGCGGCGGAGAGCTCAAGGCGGTTCAGGTCTACACGATCGCGCGCGAGCCCGCCGAGGCCTACGTCGCGCCGCTCACCGACGCCGAGCTCGACGCGATTGCCGCCGCCGTGCGGTCGCGCGTGCCGGCGCCCGTCGAGGTGTATTACGGCGTCGACGCTGCCTTTCCGTAGCGGCCGGGCTTCAGCCCGGCCCGGACGGCAATGCTGAGCGCCGTCTGCGATCGCGGCCGGTAGCAGCGCTGCGAATCCGGTCCGCCAGCAGCGCCGCGCTGAGCGCGTAGGCGTGGGCGCAGTTGTACGCGAGCAGCGCGTCGTAGTTCGACGAGACGAGAAACGCCCTGCGCCCCGCCCGCACGAGTGACGCGTCGAAGCTGCCCGTCAGCTTGCGCCCGCCGGCCAGCCGGACGCCCTGCTCCTGCCACCGTGCGAGCGGCAGCGGGCCCCTCATCTGATGCATCGCCTCGCAGCCCCCCTCGCGTGGGGGCACCTCCTCTTCGACCCGTGCCGCCACCGCCTTCGACAGCTGCACAGCGTAGCCCCACGGCTGCGAGGCCACCCAGCCATGCGCCTTGAGGTCGTTGGCGATCGACGCGAAGACGTCGGCCTTCGACTTCCAGATGTCGCGCTGGCCGTCGCCGTCGAAATCCTCTGCGAACTGCAGGTAGCTCGACGGCATGAACTGCGGCTGGCCCATCGCGCCCGCCCACGATCCCTTCATCTTTGCCGGGTCGATGTCGCCGCGATCGAGGATCGTCAGGGCAGCGAACAGCTCCTGGCGGAACAGCGACGAGCGGCGACGGTCGTACGCGAGCGTCGCGAGCGCGGCCATGGTCGGCCGCACGCCGCTGAAGCGGCCGAAGTTCGACTCGAGGCCCCACAGCGAGACGACAACCTCGGGGGGGAGGCCGTACGCCGCGGCCACCTTGCGCAGGAGCGCGCCGTGCTCGGCGAGCATGCGCCGCGCCGTCCGGACCAGGCGCGGCGTCAGGCGGCGGGCCAGGTACTTGTCGAGCGGCATGATCAGCTCCGCCTGCGTGCGATCGCGCTGGATCACGACTGGCAACGGCTCGAGCCCGTCGAGCGCGCGATCGACGGTCGCTTCGCTGATCCCCCGCGCCACGGCCTCCGCGCGCACGCCGGCAAGCCAGTCGGCGAACGACGGCGCGGAGGCCGCCTGTAGCGGCACCGTCGGCAGCCCGCCGGACTGAGCCACACGTTGGCGCCCAGCAGCGGTCAGGCTGGCAGTTCCAGCCGCGACAACGAGGCAAGCGAGAAAGATCAGACGTTGGGTCACAGGCTGAACCCATCATCGAGGGTACCGGGTCTCGTAACAGGGTGCAAGACGGAGGTGCACCACGAGGGCACATCACGGGGTGCATCACGAAGGTGCACCGCGAAGGTGCACCACGAAGGTGCACCACGAAAGTGCATCACGAAGGTGCACCACGAAGGTCCATCACGAAGGTGCATCACGAAGGTGCATCACGAAGGTGCACCACGAAGGTGCGGCGCGAAAGTGCGAGACGGCGGTGCACGGAGGGGGGTGCGACGTGCAGGGTGCGGCCCATTCTGGATTCTTGGTGTTCCGTCGATTTGGTGATGGAGGGGAGCGGCGACTGATGAGAGGAGGGATGGCTGGGGCACCTGCGGCTGGAATCGATCGTGCGCCTTCTGACCGGCTCGTTGGTGGCTTCGACGGCCGCCATCCTCCTGGCGTGGCCGGCGCTCGGTCGTCCCGGCGGCGCGGCGCCGTCCCCCTTCCGGGTGGAGGTTTCGTTCCCTGCCTCCCTCGAGCGGCGACCGGTCGACGGCCGCGTGCTGCTCGTCATCGCCCGGAACGGCGACCCCGAGCGGCGTTTCCAGATCGGCCGGGGCCTCAGATCGCAACCGCTGTCCGGGGTCGACGTCGACGGCCTTCGGCCCGGCCAACCGGGGATCCTCGATACGGCGACGCGGGGCTGGCCGGTCGAGAGCCTGAGCGGGATCCCCGCGGGTGACTACACGGTCCAGGCCGTGCTCAACCTCTACACGACCTTCACGCGCGGCGATGGGCATGCGATCGAGGCCCACATGGACCAGTGGGAGGGCCAGCGGTGGAACATCTCGCCGGGCAAGCTCGTGAGCGAGCCGCAACGGGTGCACATCGACCCAGCGTCGCCCGAGCCAGTTCGAGTGACACTGACGCGCCGCCTCCCGTCGCTCGATCCGCTGAAGGACACGAAGTATGTCAAGCACCTGAAGTTCCGCAGCGACGTCCTCAGCCGCTGGTGGGGCCGCGACATCTTCCTCGGCGCCATCGTCGTCCTGCCCGAGGGGTTCGACGAGCATCCCGACGCGCGCTACCCGGTCGTCTACGACCACGGCCACTTTCCGAGGACGTTCAGCGCGTTCCGCGAGACCCCGCCCGGCCCGGAGCTGACGGGCGCCGAACGCGCGCAGGCGGAATCGGGGTACCGGCTGTTCCGCGACTGGGTCTCGGGAAAGCTGGGACGGTTCCTGATCGTGCTCATGCAGCATCCGACGCCGTTCTACGACGATTCGTACGCGGTCAACTCGGCCAACAACGGCCCCTACGGCGACGCGCTGACGAAGGAGCTGATGCCGCTCGTCGAGCAGCGCTTCCGGGCCATCGGCGAGAAGTGGGCGCGCACGATCTCGGGCGGATCGACGGGCGGCTGGGAATCGCTCGCGTGGCAGGTCCTCTACCCGGATCTCTTCAACGGCACCTGGACGTTCTGCCCGGACCCGGTGGATTTCCGGTATTTCCAGCTCGTGAACATCTACGAGGACACCAACGCCTTCCACCCGAACAGCGAGTGGAAGAGAGAGGCCGTGCGCCCGTGGCAGCGCGGCGTCGACAACCAGGTGCTGATGACGCAGAAGGACGCGGCCCACCTCGAGCAGGTCCTCGGCACGCGCGGCCGATCGGGCGAGCAGATGGACATCTTCCTGGAAGAAGCCACCTACCTGCTGCAGCAGTTCCTCGGGAGCACGAAGGATCCGTACTATGCGGGCACGTTCGACATCGGCCGGCGGCAGCCGCACTGCTACTCGGGGATGCCCGAGTTTCCGGGCCAGACCGCGTATCAGCGGGTCCTGCCGCAGATGCTCGATCGCATCCTGAAGACGGCGCCGTCTGGCGCCGACCTGAAGAGCTGGCGATACTGATGACACGCCGCCCAGCGGGCGCCGCAGGCCAGGCCTTCAAGGCCTACAAGGCCTGGCACCGGCTTGACAAGCGGCCGCGGCGGGCCTAGAGTCGAATCCTCTCCTCGCGTACCCGCAGGAGGCCGGCATGGATGCCAGCCGTGTTCGCCTCGGCTCCCTCTTCGATTGGATCGTCGCCGGCGTCTTTCTGGCAGCGACCTGTGCCGTAGGTGTCCTCATCGTCTCTGAGCTGCGCAGCGTGGGACGGCAGGCACCGACGCCCACCGAGAAGCGGGAGTTCCCTGCGGTCCTGCCCGCCTCGGTTCCCGCGCGGGCCATCTCGGTGCCCGTCCTGATGCTCCTCGACGGCAAGCAGATCCGGCAGGGCGACAGCCTCGATCAGGTGACGGCGCTCCTCGGACGCGAGTCCGAGGTGGGCACGCAGACGATCGACCAGGGTCCGCTCGGCGAGCGCCTCGTCCGGTCCTACGAGCACGCCGGGACGCGTTTCATCCTCGTGTTCGAGCCGTTCGAGCGCAACGGCCCGCTGCGCGTCACCAGCATCTACATCCAGTAGCAAGGATCGTTAATCCTTCCACGCTGCACCCCGGCCGGTCGCTTTGGCCGACCGTCGAGCTGTGCTAGACTCGCTCGGCGTTCGTGCGCGGTCCTCACCTGCGCGTTACGGCGGGCGCCGCTTCAAGAGTTCCCGGTCTTCACGTTCCCCGAAGGTGACGCCGTGATTCTGGGGCTGGGCATCGACCTGATCGAGGTCTCGCGGTTCGAGCGTCACATCGCGCGGCACGGCGAGGACGTCATCGAGCAGGTGCTGTCGGCCCCGGAGATGGCCTGTTGCCGCCGCGCCCGGCATCCCCATCGTGCGTACGCGACCCGGTTCGCCGCCAAGGAAGCCTTTCTCAAGGCGCTCGGCACCGGCCTGGCCGGCGGCATCTCGTGGCACGACGCCGAGGTCGAAGGCGCAGGCACGGGGCGGCCGCGCCTGACGGTCCGAGGCCTGGCGCGCCGGCGGCTGGACGAGCTCGGCGCGACGCGCGTGCACCTCGATCTGACGCATACGGCCCGGCACGCGGCGGCGGTCGTCGTCCTCGAAGGGTAACCGGCCCCGTGCGCGGCCGTTTTCAACCTGTCGTCTCATTTTGTCGTTCCGGCCGCCCGGCAGGCGTCCGTCAGTCATTCGGAGGAGCACATGGGCATCATCCCGGGGGTACTTGGAGGCGCTGATTACCAGCAGCTACGGCGGCAGATCAACTGGGATCTATCGAAGAAGGACCTCGGGTACGTAGAGGGCGCCCCGCTCAACCTCGGCTCCATCTGCGTCGACCGGAACATCGAGCTGGGCCGCGGCGACAAGCTGGCGTTGATCCACGAGGATCACGAAGGGGAGATCCGGCACTTCACCTATCGCGACCTGAAGCGGCTGACCAACGGCTGGGCGCACATGCTGCGCGGCGCGGGCATCCAGATGCTCGACCGCGTCTGCCTGTTTCTCGACCGGGTCCCGGAGCTGTACATCGGCTTCATGGGGGTCGTGAAGACCGGGGCGGTCGTCGAGCCGCTCTTTTCGGCGTTCGGCGAGGACGCGCTCTACGCGCGGATGCGCGACAGCGGCGCGGTGGCGATCATCACCGAGAAGCGTCACCTCAGCAAGGTGCGCAAGGCAAAGGAGCGGCTGCCGGACCTCAAGCTGATCTTCGTGGTGGATCACGAGGAAGAAGGCCGGCCGCTGCGCGAGGGCGAGGTCGCCTACCACATGATGGAGCACGTGCGCGACCAGTTCGACGTCGCGCCGACCTACGCGGAGAGCCCGAGCGTGCTGCACTACACGAGCGGCACGACCGGGCCGCCGAAGGGCGCGCTCCATGTGCACTCGAGCATCTTCGCGCAGTACCTCACTGCGAAGCTGGCGCTCGACCTCCGCGACGACGACATCTACTGGTGCACCGCGGATCCCGGCTGGGTCACGGGCAGCAGCTACGGGATCATCGCGCCCTGGGCGCTCGGCGTCACCCAGGTGGTGCTGAACGCCGGCTTCGCAAGCGACCGGTGGTACGAGACGATCGAGAAGCACGGCGTGACGGTCTGGTACACCGCGCCGACCGCGATCCGGATGCTGATGAAGGACGGCCTCGACCCGGTCCGTCGCCACGACCTGTCGAGCCTGCGGCACATGTGCAGCGTCGGCGAGCCGCTGAACCCCGAGGCGGTGCGGTGGGGCCGCGAGGCGTTCGGCCTCGACTTCCACGACACGTTCTGGCAGACCGAGACGGGCTCGATCGTGGTGACGAACCTGCCCGGGATGGCGGTGAAGCCGGGCAGCATGGGCCGGCCGTTCCCGGCGCTCGAGGCGGCGATCCTCGACGAGCGGACCCACACGCCGATGACCGAGCCGGGCAAGGTGGGGCTGATTGCCATCCGCCCGCCATGGCCCAGCCTGATGCGCACCTACTGGAACAACTCGGACACCTACTACAAGAAGTTCGTCAACGGCTGGTACATCTGCGGCGACCGGGCGAGCCTCGACCAGGAGGGCTACTTCTGGTTCACCGGTCGCGACGACGACGTGATCAACACCGCCGGCCACCTGGTCGGGCCGTTCGAGATCGAGAGCGCGCTCCTCGAGCACCCGGCCGTGGCCGAGTCGGCGGCCATCGGCAAGCCCGACCCGGTCAACATGGAGGTGGTGAAGGCGTTCGTGGCGCTCCGCCCCGGCTTCAGCCCGAGCGAAGACCTCGAGCTGAGCATCATGAACTTCGTGCGCAAGAAGCTCTCGCCGCTGGCCATGCCTCAGGAGATCGAGTTCGTGGACAAGGTGCCGAAGACGCGCAGCGGCAAGATCCTGCGCCGGGTGCTGAAGGCGAAGGAGCGGGGCGAGGAGATCGGCGACCTCAGTACTTTGGATGACAATTAGACTGTCCTTCGTCCTTGGTCCTTCGTCCTTGGTGTGGTTCGACGTTCCTGGTTTCTGGCTGCAGCGGGAACCGAGACAAGCGCACCAGGGACCAGGGACCAAGAACCGCACGAAGAACCAGGGGCCAAGGACCAAGAACTGTCAGGATTCTTCGAGAAGGAGTTCCGTGTGAAAGACATCATTCTCGACTACATCAAGAACGAGTACCTGGACGAGGAAGAGGCCGAGGATCTCGAGCTGAACGAGAACACCCCGCTCATCTCCAGCGGCATCGTCGACAGCTTCAGCATGGTGAGCCTGAAGCGGTTCCTCGAGAAGAAGTACCAGATCAGCATCCCGGACGCCGAGGCGACGCCCGAGGCGTTCGACACGGTCAAGAAGATCATCACGCTGGTGAACAAGCACAGAAAGGACGCGTAGGATGGCCTACCCAAGCGCAGTCCAGGAGGCCTACCAGGCCGAGCTGCAGTCGATTCGCGACAAGGGCATCTTCAAGGAAGAGCGCTTCATCCACTCGCCGCAGGCGGCCGACATCGCGGTGGAGTTCCCGAGCGGCGCCAGGGTGAAGGCGGTCATCAACCTCTGCTCGAACAACTACCTGGGGCTGTCGAGCCACCCGGAGGTGATCGCCGCCGCGCACCGCGGGCTGGACGAGCGCGGCTACGGGATGTCGAGCGTGCGCTTCATCTGCGGCACCCAGGACCTCCACAAGCAGCTCGAGCGCAAGCTCGCCGAGTTCCTGGGGACGGAGGACACGATCCTCTTCCCGAGCTGCATGGACGCGAACGCCGGCGTCTTCGAGGCGATCCTCGGCGACGAGGACGTCATGATCGCCGACCGCCTCGTGCACGCCAGCATCGTCGACGGCATGCGCCTGTCGAAGGCGATGCAGGACACCTACAAGCACGCCGACATGAAGCACCTGGAGCAGAAGCTGCAGGAGCACCAGGACAAGCGGGCGCGGGTGGTCATCACCGACGGCGTCTTCAGCATGGACGGCGACCTGGCGCCGCTCGACGAGATCTGCGCGCTGGCCGAGAAGTACCGCGCGATGGTCTTCATCGACGACAGCCACGCGACCGGCTTCATGGGCAAGACCGGGCGGGGCGTGCACGAGCACTTCGGCGTCGTCGGCAAGATCGACATCATCACCACGACGCTCGGCAAGGCGCTCGGCGGCGCCAGCGGCGGCTGCGTGTCGGGGCGGAAGGAGATCGTCGAGCTGTGCCGGCAGAAGGCGCGGCCCTACCTGTTCAGCAACGCGGTGCCGCCGCCGATCGCGGCCGCCGCGCTCAAGGTCCTGGAGATCCTTAGCTCGACGACCGAGCGGCGCGACAAGCTGGAAGCCAACACGAAGTTCTGGCGCAAGGCCCTCGCGGAAGCCGGCTTCGTGATCAGGGAGGGCGACAGCCCGATCATCCCGATCATGCTCTTCAACGCGAAGCTGAGCCAGGACATCGCGCGAGACCTGTACCAGGAGGGGATCTACGTCGTCGGGTTCTTCTACCCGGTCGTTCCGGCCGGGCAGGCGCGCATCCGGACGCAGATGTCGGCCGACCACGACATCCCGATGCTCGAGCGGGCGCTCGTGGCGTTCAAGAAGGTCGGGCAGAAGTACGGGATTCTCGGGCTGGACAAGAAGGGCATCATCGAGAAGTACGGGATGTGAACTCCATCCGGAGCGCCCAGCTGTCCCCGATGCTGGCGCGCTCGATCGACAGCCCCATCTTCTCGAACACCCGCAGCATCGGCTCGTTCTCTTTCAGGACCTCCGCGGTCAGACCCAGCAGCCCTGGCGCCGCGCGAGCGGGATGAGGTACGCGAGCAACTCCGTGCCGACGCCGCGGTTCTGATGGCTGTCGCGCACCGCGAAGGCGACGTTCGCCCGCAGGCCGTCCTCCTCGATGTAGTACTCGCCCAGGCCCACCACGGCCGGCTTCTTGCCGTCGTCGACGACCGCCAGGATGATCATCTCCTTGGTGTAGTCGATGACGACGAATTCCTGGAGCCGCTCGTGGGGCATGTCCCGCGTGGGTGTCAGGAACCGGCGGTACAGGCTGCGGTCGGAGAGCGAGTAGAAGAAGTCCTTCAGCAACGGCTCGTCGCTGATGCGGACCGGGCGCAGGAACACCGCGAGCC